>WARQ01000194.1_pt1 | contig 18445 bp, 9 predicted proteins | sample 4769161 | NCBI WGS metagenome assembly WARQ01 (sample SAMN08893024, study PRJNA449175) | gut metagenome | isolation source: rumen sample fed with dry roughage | host: buffalo | place: India: Nagpur | collected 2016 | reverse complement strand
TTAGAGAAGGAGTTAGTTCAATAGAACTGACTCCTTTTTTTGTTTTATACCCTGTCGGATGGCCATTGCGTATCATATTATAATATTCAATTTTATTGTGTAACTTTGCCAGCTAAATATTGATAGAATTATGCCATTAAATTTACAGAAGAATCTGCCGGCCATTGAGTTGCTCAAGAAGGAAAATATATTTGTAATGGACTCGCTACGCGCATCCGAACAAGATATTCGTCCGCTTCGCATGGTTGTGCTTAACTTAATGCCGCTAAAAATAACGACTGAGACTGACTTTATCCGTTTACTATCCAACAGTCCGTTGCAGATAGAATTGGATTTTCTCAAAATATCGTGTCATACGCCTAAGAATACGCCAATCGAGCATATGGAAGAATTCTATAAAGATTTCGAAACAATTGCAAACGATTATTACGATGGAATGATCATTACCGGAGCCCCTGTCGAATTGATGGAGTATGAAGATGTTAATTATTGGAATGAGGTAACCCAGATTTTTAACTGGGCACATACACATGTAACATCTACACTTTATATCTGTTGGGCTGCTCAGGCAGGTTTGTATCATTTCCATGGCGTTCCCAAATACGAATTACCTGCAAAGATGTTTGGTGTATTTAAACATACACTAAACGACGCATCGAATCCAATCTTCAGAGGTTTCGACGATGAATTTTTTGTTCCTCATAGCAGACATACTGAAATCAGAAAAGAAGATATCTTGAATGTTCCGGAGCTTACGTTATTGTCGGAGAGTAGTGAGTCTGGAGTTTACATGGTTATGGCACGTGGTGGCCGCGAGTTTTTTATCACAGGACACTCTGAATATTCTCCCAACACGTTGAACGAAGAGTATCTTCGCGATGTTGCGAAAGGTATGGATATTGAAGTTCCACGTAATTATTACAGAAACGACGATCCTGCTCAAGGGCCCTTGGTACGCTGGCGTGGTCATGCCAATTTGTTATTTACAAACTGGCTCAATTATTTCGTCTATCAGGAGACACCGTACAATATAGAAGATATCAAAAATCTGGGAAATTTATAACATGCCTAAAGTCCGTTCAATTGAACTCCTGGCTCCTGCCAAAGATTTACAATGTGGTATTGAAGCCATTAATCATGGAGCCGATGCCGTATATATAGGTTCTCCAAAATTCAGTGCCCGTGCAGCAGCAGGTAATACGTTGGAAGATATCCGGACTCTATGCTCGTATGCGCATCAGTTTGGAGCCAGAATATATGTTGCTTTTAATACAATTCTGACAGATGAAGAGCTTTCTGATGCCGAAACAATTATCTGGGAACTATATCGTGCAGGTGCAGATGCCCTGATTGTTCAGGATATGGGAATACTATCGCTTAATTTACCTCCAATCCCTTTACATGCAAGTACACAGACCGACAACCGTACGCCTGCCAAAGTGAAATTTCTGCAAGACGCAGGTTTTACACAGGTGGTACTTGCCCGTGAATTATCATTAAATGAAATACATGCCATCGCATCTGAAACAACAGTTCCCCTTGAAGTATTTGTTCATGGGGCGTTGTGTGTAAGTTACAGTGGGCAGTGTTACATCAGTTCTGCTTTAAGCGGACGTAGTGCCAACAGAGGTGAATGTGCTCAATATTGCCGGTTACCCTACACTATGTTGGATGCCGAAGGAAACGAAATATTGAAAGATAAACACTTGTTGTCCTTGAAGGATCTGAATCAGTCGCAACATCTGGAAGGTTTGTTGGATGCAGGTGTAACCTCATTGAAAATAGAAGGACGGCTTAAGGACGTATCCTACGTTAAAAATATTACAGCCTATTACCGTAAGAAATTAGATGCCCTGTTTGCAAAGCGTCCCGAATACAAAAGAGCATCGGTAGGTCACGAAACCTATACCTTTGAACCGATAGCCGAAAAAAGTTTCAACAGAGGTTTTACCTCCTTTTTTCTTCAGCAACGGCAAAAAGATATTACCTCATTCGATACCCCCAAGTCGGTGGGAGAAAGGGTAGGAACCGTAAAAGAGTTAAAAGGGAATTCCTTTACCATAGCCGGGACAAAGCAATTATCCAATGGCGACGGACTTATATTTTTTAATTCTGAAGGCAACCTGGAAGGATTTCGTGTAAACAGGGTAGAAGAAAACCGGGTATTCCCACTAGAGATGCCTCGGATATCTCCAAAAACTATCTTATACCGTAATTACGATCATGCTTTTGAAAAGCTTCTTGAAAAGCCTTCGGCAGAAAGAAAAATAGACGTCTCAATCGAATTTTCTGATAATGCTTTTGGTTTTACATTGTCGGCTACCGACGAAACTGGCTGTCGGGCCATGGTTACTTATGCATTTGATAAGGAGCTAGCCCGTAAACCTCAGGAGGATAATATCCGCACGCAACTGCAAAAACTAGGAGGAACAATCTTCAAGGCAGCAGATATAAAGGTGAACACCACTGGTAATTGGTTTGTTCCATCTTCTATAATCGCCGAAATGCGGAGGGAAGTAATTGAAAAGCTTCTTCAGGTTCGAATCATTTCCTCTAAGCGTGAGCTTGTAAAGCATTCCAACAATCAAATAAATTTTTCGTACCCGGTCAAAGAGCTCACTTATTTGGGAAATGTGTATAACAGTAAAGCGCAGACATTCTACGAAACTCACGGAGTAGAGAGAATTGCGCCGGCATTCGAGGCGAAACCTTTGAAAGAGGTACCCTTGATGTTTACAAAGCATTGCATCCGTTACAGTATGGGGTGGTGCCCGGTACATCAAAAACAAAAGAGCCCTTGGAAAGAGCCCTTTTATTTAGTCTATAAAGATACACGTCTGAAACTGGAGTTTGATTGCAAACATTGTCAGATGCTTGTTTTTCACGATAACAAATGATAAACGGAGACTGGGATTACTTAATAAGAAGTGATTCCAGTTTCTTTATATATGCATCGGCTGCATCTTTGTCTTCAGCAGCAGGACTCCATGGAGCCAGATTGTCTGCAGATAACGGGGCGAATGGTCCTTGTTTCACCTCATAAATTACTGAACCGGATTCAAGAACCACCATTCCATGCCATACTCCTGCTTTTATCTCTGCGCCATACATTCCTTCAGCTGGCGAAAGAATGATCGATTCAGTTACATTTCCAACCTCATCAAAAATAAATACCGCAGCCTTACCTCTAAGGAGAATAAATACTTCGTCTTTATCCGGATTGAGATGCCTGTGGGGGCGCAAGTAGGTACCTGGCTCCATGGCATTTAGTAACCTGTTTACGGGATCGTCCAACTCTTCGTGGAAATTATAATTCATTCGCAAGCGAGGATTCGCTTTTGCCTTAGCTGTAGTCTCATCTAGTAAATGCTCTGTAATAAGTTTCATCATCAATACGATTTATGTAATATTTTCCGGTTATACTATAGGTGAAAGAAATAAATATATCTCTTTATTTGGAAAAAAAGTAAATAAGAGATAAAATATATAAGTGTTTGAACTTTTTTATTACGATACTGTTTTAAGGATATAGTGTTTTTTCATGGTATTAGAATTAAGTTAGATTAGGTTATCCGTCTTGTTCGTGAGAATAGGACGGTTTTTTTATGTTCGAGCGGTAGGCGGGGGTCGAACCCGTGACCTTCGGCTTGGGAAGCCGACGCTCTGCCAACTGAGCTACTACCGCATTCATGGCTGCAAATGTATGTAAATCTTTCGAAATATCTTAACTTTGCATCAAAATTATATTAATTCACATATTAATGGATAAGCTTACAATAATAAAGGTAGGTGGGAAAATCGTTGAAGAAGAAGCTACGCTGCGTAAGCTTTTACAAGATTTCTCCGCTTTGGAGGGTTACAAGATATTAGTACACGGAGGTGGCCGATCGGCAACTAAAATTGCTTCTCAGTTGGGTATTGAAAGCCAAATGGTAGAAGGCAGGCGAATTACCGATGCCGAAACACTTAAAGTAGTTACCATGGTTTATGGCGGACTTGTAAATAAAAATATTGTTGCCGGATTACAATCATTAAATGTAAATGCATTAGGGTTGACCGGAGCAGATATGAATCTGATTCGTTCAGAGAAGCGCCCGGTAACAACTGTCGATTACGGATATGTGGGTGATGTGAAAGAGGTTAATGCAACTTTACTCGTATCGTTGATTAAACAGGGTATTGTTCCTGTATTAGCTCCTTTAACTCACGATAAAGAGGGCAATATGCTCAATACAAATGCAGATACCATTGCGGGAGAGACTGCCAAAGCTCTTGCTACTTCATTCGATGTTACCTTAGTTTATTGTTTTGAAAAGAAAGGTGTCTTGAGGGATGAAAACGATGACAATACGCTGATTCCTCTTATAAATCGAAACACCTTTACACAATTGGTAACAGAAGGTATTATTCAGGGAGGAATGATTCCGAAACTTGAAAATTCTTTTCAGGCAATTGAAGCCGGTGTAAAAGAAGTCATAATAACGAAAGCAGATGCAATTGCACCTGGACAAGGTACCTGCGTAAAGTAAAAATTATAAACATCTCAAGATGAATCCTTTCAGGGGTTGTTACAATTAATTTTGTAACAACCCCTGTCTTTTTGTAATCAAACCGCCTTTAAAGTGGTTTGTTAACGATTGTTGACCCCTGTTAATCAAATAAAATAGAAAGCAAATCTATCAATATGTCATAATGTTAGATAAATGAAATATATAAAGTAATAATGTAACTTATAAATTGAAACTTGATAAAAATCATATTATTAGTAAAAAGCTTCTTATGGTAGTCAAAATGATTTGATATTTGATAAAATAATAACAAAAAATTAGAAAAAATGGCTTTAAAATGTTGCTTGCTATTTTTTTATATTACTTTTGCATTTTAATAAAATTAAGCTAAAGTGTGTGTATTTATAAGTTAAATGTTAAAAGTATGTCTATGAAAAAGTTGACTTTTCTATTTTTATGCCTTTTGATAGGCATTGGATTGGCAACCGCTCAGACGCGGGAGATAACAGGATCTGTTATTTCAGCCGAAGACGATCAGCCAGTCATTGGAGCGTCGGTAATTGTTAAAGGAACAACTACCGGAACTGTAACAGACTATGATGGTAAATTTAGTTTAAGCGTTCCTTCAGCAGCAAAAACGCTGGTGATTTCTTACATTGGTATGGCAGCACAAGAAGTAGCTATTGCTCCCAATGTACGTGTTCTATTGAAAGCAGATACTCAAAATCTGGATGAGGTTGTTGTAACCGCTTTGGGTATCTCCCGTGAGAAAAAAGCCCTGGGTTATGCCGTGTCAGAAGTAAAAGGAGATGAAATGCTTAAGGCACGTGGTGGTGTAAGTAACCCAATCAACGCTTTACAAGGTAAGGTGGCCGGTCTTCAGATTCAGGGAGGTGCAGGTTCTATGGGTGGATCTTCAAAAGTAATTATTCGCGGTGTAAAATCAATATCCGGAAACAACCAACCCTTATTTGTTATTGATGGTGTACCTGTTGAAGGTTCAGATTTCAACTCTACCGATGCGGCCAGAGGTGCTGGCGGTTACGACTATGGTAACCTTATTCAAGACCTTAACCCGGATGATATTGAAAATATTTCAGTATTGAAAGGTCCGAATGCTTCTGCACTTTACGGTTCACGTGCAACCAACGGGGTGGTAATGATTACAACTAAAAAAGGGAAAAAAGGAGAAGGTTACGGTGTGACATTCAATAGCTCTTTAGGTTTTGAAGTCGTTAATAAGATGCCAAAGATGCAGAAACTCTATGGTGGTGGTTATGGATTTGAAACCGTTAAAATTAATGGAAAAGAATATCAATATCCTGATATGGCAACCGACGAAAGTTGGGGTGATAAATATGAAGGTCAGGAAATTCTTTCATGGTACGATTTAGCAAAATGGGAAGCCGGAGGTAAAGTTGGTAATCCTACAACATCTAAATGGCAGACTCCTGCAAATGATATCGATTCATTTTTTGAAACCGGTGTTGTATTTACAAACAACGTATCTGTAGCTCAGGCAACCGACAGAGCTTCAGCTCGTATATCTTATACCAATTCTGATTTGAAGGGATTTATGCCAAACAGCTCATTGAAGAAAAATATTTTCAATGTATCGGCCTCAACAACAAGTGCCGACAAGCGTTTGGAACTTTTCACGAATGTAACTTATTTCAATTCGGCAGCAAAAGGTCGTTCAGAAACAGGTTATGGTGATAACAACGTAATGCAGAAATTCATTCAGTGGGGACACCGCGAATTGGATATGAAGGAATTGAAATCTTTATATCAAATGCCGGATGGAACTCAGGCAACATGGAACCGTGTAGCTTGGGATGATGCTACACCCAACTACAGTAACAACCCATATTGGAGTCGTTATATGAATTATCAGAATGACTCACGTAACCGTGTCTATGGTAATGTTGGTATAAGTTATAAAATTGCTGAATTCCTGAAATTCCAATACAAAGCTAACTTGGACTTCTTCGTAGACAAGCAATTTGAACGTAATGCAGTTTACTCGCAGGAACAATCCAGATACAAAGAAATGTCTCGTCAGCAGGCGGAAATGAACCATGAATTCTTGTTGTCATTCAATAAAAATATAACAGATTATTCATTCAGTGCAAATCTAGGATCCAACTTGATGAGTCGTAGATATGAATATGTTTATGGTGAGACCGATGGCGGACTAGCAATTCCTGAATTCTATAACCTGAAAAACTCTGTGAACCCTGCAACAGGAACAAATTATTTGAGAAAGAAATCTATCAACTCAATCTTTGCAAGTGGAACAGTGGGTTATAAGAGTATGTTATATCTGGACTTGTCATTACGTAACGACTGGTCTTCTACATTGCCTAATGGTAACAACTCCTATTTGTATCCATCTGTAACAGGAAGTTTCATCTTCTCTGAACTAGTAAAAGAAGATTTACCATGGTTAAACTTCGGTAAAGTTCGTTTAGGCTTTGCTCAGGTAGGTAACGATACAGATCCCTATCAAATTGTAGACACATATACTCAGTATACCAATATTACTTCAACACCAGGTTATGTTTTGGCCAATACATTAAAGAATAGTGGATTAAAGCCTGAAACTACCAATTCTTATGAAGCAGGACTTGAACTTTCATTGTTTAACAACCGTTTCGGTATTGAAGCGACTTATTATTCAAGTGAAACGAAGAATCAGATTATTCCTCTTTCAATTACAGGAACATCCGGATATCTTTACAAAGTTGTTAATACTGGTTTGATGACCAACCAGGGTATTGAGTTAAGCATTCATGGAACACCGGTTCAGACAGCTGATTTCACTTGGGAATCATCATTGGTTCTAGCTTCAAATAAAAATAAAGTTAAGAAGTTGCTTGAAGATGTAAGCTATTACAGACTCACAACAGCTCCTTTCAAAGTTGAAGTCGGAGCAATGGAAGGCCAGGAGTATGGTGTGATTATGGGAACTGATTTTGTTTATGATGCAAAAGGCAACAGAGTAATTAACGAAGATGGTTCATATGCCGCAACAGATGGTAACGTAAACATCGGTAGTATTTATCCTGACTTTACAGGAGGATGGACTAATACATTCCGCTTCAAGAATTTTGATTTGAGTGTGTTGCTTGATTTCTCAAAAGGTGGCAACTATTTCTCTACTTCTTATATGTGGGGTATGTATTCTGGTATGCTTGAAGAAAGTGCTGCTATAAATGAAAATGGAGTAAATATACGTGAATCAATCGCAAATGGTGGAGGTGTATTGTTACAAGGTGTACAAGCTGACGGAACTCCTAATACGGTTCGTATGGGAGCAGAAGATTTTGGTGCACAACATTACTCAGGTCCGGCTGCTCAGAATGTTTTCAAGTCGGATTATGTTAAACTTCGCGAAATCAATTTAGGTTATACTATTCCTATGAAGAGCAATTATTTTGTAAAATCTCTTCGTGTATCTGCGTACGGACGTAACCTGGCAGTTTGGGGCCCGGATGTAAAGCATTTCGATCCAGAAATGGCTATTACAAACTCAGGTAATATTCAAGGTATCGAAGGTGGAGCACTTCCATCGGTCGCAAACTTTGGTATGAACGTTAGTGTTAAATTTTAATCAATTCGAAATATGAAAAGTTTATTATATAAATTTCTTTTCGTTACAGCATTGTTTACTGCTGTATCGTGTGAGGATTTTGAGACTGTAAATTCAGATCCCAACAATCCCAAAGAAGTGCCTACCAATATGATTATGGCGGGTGTACAAAAACAAATCATGGACAATGTATATGATAACTGGTTTAGCGGTCGCCAGAGCTTGGTGTATAGCCAATATTGGGCACAACGTAACTATACGGAAGAAGACCGTTACCAGATTCGTGAAAGTGTAAACAACAACTATTTTAATTATCTGTACCAAAGTGCAGCCAATCTGGAGGAAATTATTAAACTGAATACTGACGAAGCAACAGCGGTTAAAATGTCAGCTTATGGTGCTAATGCCAATCAGATTGCTGCTTCTAAGATTCTAAAAGTTTGGTTGTTTCAGGTGATGACAGACACATGGGGTTCCATCCCTTATACAGAAGCATCTAAGCTGAAAGAAGGATTGTATTATCCAAAGTATGATGATCAGAAGGAAATATATACTTCACTGATTAAAGAACTTACTGATGCAGCAAACATGATTGACGAGAGTGAGCCCGCTTTTGTAAGTGGAGATCGTATCTATGGTGGTGATGCTACAAAATGGAAACGTTTTGCCAATTCATTGAAATGTCGTTTGGCAATCCACGTGTCTAAAGTTGATTCTAACTGGAAAACGTACATTGCAGAAGCGCTTGCAAGTGGAGTATTCCAAGGTAATGCTGATAATGCTGCTTATCAATATTCATCTACAGCTCCTGAACAATGTGGCTTTTATATCGGATACTTCGAAGATAAACGTAACGACTTCACAATTACCCGTCCATTTGTTGATATATTGAAAGGTCAGAGAGATACATTAAATGCAAAATCTCACCCATGGGAAGGTGTTATTGATCCACGTTTGCCAATCTACACTACATCAAGAAACGGTACTTATGTAGGTATGCCTTATGGTATTCCAAGCAACACGGTTACTTCAGCTATGAGAAATGCAGCTCCGTCGTGGTATAGTACAACCAATCATCCGTTATGTTTAAATGCTGATTTTACTGTGCCATTGATGACTTATGCCGAGTTGCAATTTATTCTGTGTGAATATAAAGGTTATACAGCTGAAGAGTATAAGAAAGGAATTCAGGCATCAATCGACTATTGGGGTACTTTGTTTGGATCTGTTCCAGATGCATCGGGATATATTGATGCAGTAAGTACAACGGTGAATGCTGAAACTTTAGCATTGCAGAAGTATATTGATCTTTACATGAACGGAACAGAAGCTTGGGTTGAGTACCGTCGTACGGGATACCCGACTCAGATTCTAAAACCTGGAGAGATTTCTGTAATTTCAGGAGGAGAAGAAATCCCATTCTCTACTTTGTCAGATACCAAGGGTGATATTATCTCTCGTGTAAAATATCCTACTAACGAAAGTACATTGAATGCACAGAGTTTTACTGATGCTGTAGCCAAACTTCAGGATGGTAGCAACAACTATTATTCAAAGATGTTCTGGGATGTACGAACTACATCAAATCCTCATCCGGCTAACAAATAATAGCCAATCATAATCAATATAAAGGGACTTTCCGTAAGGAAGTCCCTTTTTTTTGCCCGTAAGTTGCTGTTAATAATTGATTTGAATGACTTATATAATGCTAACAATTTTCTTATTTTATACTAACAGTTTATAACATTCCAAAACATTCATAATGAATAAATATGCAAAAACAAGACATATAGATAGCTTTTATGCATTCATAATTTAAATTTATTCATAAAAATGCATATAGGTATGCTATAAAACATAAAATATTGTTACTTTTGTCACTTCTAAATTTTTGCACATTAATTGGCTAAGGCTAAAATAAACGTGTGGTTTATATATTTTAATTCTTAAAGATTGTCTATGAAGAAGTTGACTTTTCTATTTTTATGCCTTGTGTTAGGCATCGGATTGGCAACCGCCCAGACGAAAGAGGTATCAGGTACCGTTATTTCGGCTGAAGACGCGATGCCTGTAATCGGGGCTTCTGTTATTGTAAAAGGAACAACGACAGGAACTGTAACCGATTATGATGGAAAATTTAGTCTGAATGTTCCTACATCAGCTAAAACGTTAGTAATTTCTTATATCGGAATGGAAAGCCAGGAAGTGGCTATAGTGCCGAATATGAAAGTTACATTAAAATCAGATACTAAGAATCTGGAAGAAGTGGTGGTAACCGGTTATGGCGTTATGAAGAAAGCAGCTTTCACCGGAGCAGCTCAGGTTGTAGGGGGTGATAACCTTACAAAGAGAACCGATGCTAATTTCATGAAATCGCTGGAAGGAAGCGTAGCAGGTCTTCAGATAAGCAGCTTTACCGGTCAGCCGGGTGCATTTGCAGCAACGACCATTCGTGGAAAAGGTTCCGTAAACTCAGGTACAGAGCCTCTGTATGTTATCGATGGAATTGCGATCTATTCAGACAAAATGGGGGTAAACAGTGCATCAGGAAGCGGTGATATGGCTGCAAGTCCGATGGCTAATATCAATCCTAATGATATCGAAAGTATTACCGTACTGAAAGATGCTACAGCAACAGCTATCTACGGAGCCAGAGCTGCTAATGGTGTAATTGTTGTTACAACAAAGAAGGGTGCTCAGGGAAAAGCTCGTTTTAATTTCAGCGCCAAGGCAGGAACAAGTTTTGTAAATGCACTCGATCATAACTACGAAACCGTTAATCTGGACCGTTACAAGGACATCTGGAAGGAAGGTATCTTGAACGCCGGTATGGCAGAAAATATGGATGAAGCCGGAAGTGTGCTAAATAATTATGTTAACAGCTGGTACGGAGTAAATCTGGCAGAAAATATTCAAAGTGTGGATTGGTTGGATGCTGTTTTGCAAAACGGAACAACACAAGATTACAACTTAAGTGTTCAGGGGGGTAACGAGTCAATGCGCTATTATATTAGCGGTGGTTACTTTGAAAACACAGGTGTACTGATTGGAACAGGAATGAAACGTTATTCCGGACGTTTAAGTCTGGATGGCAACCAGGGCCGTTTAGGCTATGGACTATCTGTTAGCGGTGCATTGTCGGATATCGACAACAGTATGACCGAAAGTCAGTATATCAATCCGATCGTTGCTGTATATGACCTTCGTCCTTTCGAGCAAATTAGAAATGCCGACGGATCGTATAATTTGGATGCTTATTATAACCCAGTAGCGATTAATGACAAAAATAATGGTGATAAGCGTAATCAGAAGCAAACAACTTTGGTTGTTAATCCGTATGTAACCTATAAGCTTACGGATAACCTGACTTGGAAAACCAATGCAGGTTTAAGTCTTATTGACTTGAATGAGTTTTTCTATAGTTCTAAATACAACCCCCAATACTCAGACAGTGGTATGATGGGAGAGAAGAATCTGGAACGTGCAACTACCTATTCTATTACTAATACATTGAACTTTGTAAATACATTTAATGAAGTACACAATGTAAATGTATTACTAGGACAGGAAGCTCAGAAGGTAGCTTTCAATCAGGTTTATGCTGCCGCAAGCGGATATCCGAGCGATGCAGTATTCGAGTTGGACAATGCTTCTACTCCTGTTAGTGCCGGATCAATGAAAAAGGCAAGTACTCTTTCCTCTTTCTTTATGAATGCAGAATACAACTATAATAATAAGTATTATGGATCTGCCTCTTTAAGATATGATGGTTCATCTCGTTTCGGGGCTAATAATAAATGGGCTCCATTCTGGTCGCTCGGTGCTAAGTACCGTATTTCTGAAGAAGATTTTATGGAGAACACCAAAGAATGGTTATCTGATCTTACCATTCGTGGTAGCTACGGTACCGTAGGTAACCAGGATATTGGTTATTATGCAGCTATGGGACTTTATAGCTATGGATATTCGTACAATTCAAAACCTGGGGCTGTTCCTTCACAGATTTCAAATCCTGATTTGAAATGGGAGACTGTAGCAAAAGCAGATATCGGTTTAAATGCCGTATTGTTCAATCGTTTCACTGTAGAGCTAGATTACTATAACCAACGTACCAAGGACATGATTTTTGATGTACCCTTGTCTTTTACAACAGGATTCTCTTCTGTAATGAAGAATGTTGGTGAAATGGAAAATCAGGGTTTTGAATTCCTGGTAAATACAAATGTAATGAATGCCAACGACTTCAGATGGGATATTAATCTAACCGGAACACTAAATCGTAATAAGATCGTGAAACTGGCAACAGACAAGCCAATCGAAAATACAACGACTATCCGTAAAGTTGGCGAAGCGTACAATACTTTCTACATGGCAGAATATGCGGGAGTAGATCCCGAAACTGGTTCTCCCCTTTGGTATAAAGGTAAAGAAGGTAAAGAAACTACTTCCAACATAAATGAAGCCGGTCAGCGTATTGTTGGTTCTGCCGATCCAAAGTTTTATGGTGGTGTTGGCATGAACTTCAAATATAAGAATTTTGATTTGTCGCTCGATGCAAGCTATACTTTGGGTAATAAAGTATATAACTCCGGTTTTTCTTACGATATGCAGGTAGGGCATTACTTCCTGGGCCCGGTTTCAAACTATGTTTACGAAAACCGTTGGCAGAAACCAGGCGACATAACCAATGTTCCTAAATTTGAAGCAGGTAGCAGCTCGAATGCAGAAGCTCACTCTACCCGATTCCTGATGAGCGGTTCTTACCTGCGTATGAAGTCAATCGTGTTTGGTTATACATTGCCAACAAAACTTCTTGCTCAAGCCGGAATCTCCAACTTAAGAGTGTATGCTTCGGCAGACAACCTGTTCACAATCACATCGAGTGATTACATTGGATTTGATCCACAAACAAGACCAACCGGATTCCAATCATGGTCTTATCCTGTACCAACCAATATCATGTTTGGTATCAATTTAGGTTTTTAATTTATAAAGAAAGTAGAGTATGAAAAATATATTATTGATCGCACTATCAGGAATGCTGATGATAAGCTCTGTTTCTTGCGATGATTTTCTTACGGAAACACCGTCGGTATCCATTCCGGACAATCAGGCATTTAATACCTCGCAAGATTATACAAATGCATTGAATGGACTGTATCAAACATTGGGCCGTTATTCTTTCTTAGGAAGAAACATTCTTGCTATGGGAGATGCCTCTTCTGATTTGGCAGCACATACTGCCACAACCTCACATTTCTATAATATCTTCAGATACCAGATATTGGATACCAATACGTACCTTGAGGATATTTGGGGTACAGGATATTATGCCATTGACCGTGCATCACGTATTATAGCAGCATCAGAAACTTCGGCTCATTTCACCGAATCAGAATCTATTGTAGTAAATCGTTGCGTTGCGCAAGCTTACGCAGTAAGAGCATTAAGTTCATTCTATTTGGTAAACTATTTTGGTTTACCATACTCGGATGCCTATAAGTCTACATTAGGAATTGTAAATGTAACAAAGCCGGTTGCAGCTTTCGAACAGATAAAGAGAAGTACTGTAGGTGAGAACTACGACCAGATCCTTTCAGACATTGCCAAGGCAAAAGAATATTTTGCCAAGGAGGGAGTGGAAGATGTAGATTATATATTTATGAACAAAGCAGCTGTTTCAGCATTGGAGGCTCGGGTTAAACTGTATATGAAAGACTACAACGGAGCCATCGTTGCCGCAAACCAAGCAATTGCATTGAAAGATGGAGCTATTGTGTCAAGTAAAGAAGACTATATCCAACTGTACCGTTCGCTTGTGATTTCATCCGAAGATATATTTGTAATAGCTAAATCTGCCACCGATTATTTGTCGGCTAATTCATTAAATACATTATATGGAAACTATGGTATGTCTTTAAATGAATCGACAATCGCCGAATACCCCTCTACAGATATTCGCCTTGCATTGCTTGGTGGGGAATGGAAGGGCGGAAAGATGGCCGGTGTCTTTGCAAACAATCAGGTTTCAAATTTACCCGTTTTCCGTTTACCCGAAATGTATTTGACGCTTGCTGAAGCCTATGCAAAGACTAACAAATTTGCTGAAGCTAAACAAAGTTTGCTGGAAGTAGCTGCTAAGCGTAATCCTGCGTTGGAAGATTCGGACATTCCGGAAGATGCAACAATTATTTCGTTTATAAACAAAGAGCGAAAATTGGAATTAGCACAAGAAGGACACCGTTTTCTGGATGCACGCCGTTTAGGTGAGAAAATCAGCGTAGGCAATGGTACCTATAAGAATTTTGATGTATCCAAGTTTGTATATCCAATACCTGCTAAGGAGGTGAATGCAGGCTTTGGAGTTGTTCAAACAACTGCCTGGGATGCCAATTTGCCCAAATAATACAATCAAGTATAATCTATAATGAAGCGGCTGCCTGTTTTCAGGTGGCCGCTTTTTTTGCAATAAACAGCCGTTTGGTTTTATAAATAAATGTATATTTATTAGGTTCAATAGTGTTAAAATTAATATGTCATTTGTTCAATCGCGAGAATTATATGTATAAAAGTGTTGCTTGCTTACGATTTGTTACTAAAGTGTATTTGTGAAATATGTAACTGTGTTTATCTCCCTTGTACTTGTGTCAAAATGTAGTTGTAGTGTTAAAAATATAACTCTCTAATCCCTCTAGTCGAACAGAATGTTTGCTATTTTTCTATTATTTAAACTGTTTTTTTGTAAATAATATGGTTAATTGTGTTCAAAATTGTTTTTTTTATTATATTTGCTTCTTAAAGCTGAAAACATAAATTAAGCTAAAGTGTGTGTAAATTAGTAATTCAAAAGTTTAACATTAAAAGAATGTCTATGAAAAAGTTGACTTTTCTATTTTTATGCCTGGTAATAGGCATTGGATTGGCGACCGCTCAGACGCGTGAAGTAACAGGAACTGTTATTTCTGCAGAAGATGATCAGCCAGTCATTGGAGCGTCTGTCGTTGTTAAAGGAACAACAACAGGAACAGTAACAGATTACGACGGTAAATTTAGTCTGAATGTACCCTCAAATGCAAAATCAGTTGTAATTTCTTACATTGGCATGGAATCTCAGGAAGTTACTATCACTCCGAATATGAGGGTTTCCATGAAAGCAGATACTCAAACAATCGATGAAGTAGTGGTTGTTGGTTATGGTACTCAGAAAAAGAAAGATTTAACTAGTTCAATCGCTAAAGTTGGTGGTGACGAAATTAGTAACCTTGCAGCTCCTTCATTTGATACTCAATTAGCTGGTCGTGCTGCCGGTGTTCAGGTAACTTCAGCTAATGGAGTTCTAGGTGGAACTCCTACATATCGAGTTCGTGGTCTAAGTACAATTACTTCAGATACTCAGCCGTTAATTATTATTGATGGAATGCCTGTAACATCAGGTAATACTGGCCAATTGTACTCATCATTTAATGCAATGTCTGACATTAACCCAAATGATATTCAGTCTATTGAGATTTTAAAAGATGGTGCGGCTACAGCAATTTATGGATCTCGCGCTGCTAATGGTGTTGTATTGATTACAACAAAAAAAGGATCAAAGGGGGCAACAAAAGTTACATATGATGGATTTGTTGGTTCTGCAACAGCCGTTAAATTACATGATCTATTAGGTGCAAAAGATTTTGTGACTATTGCTAATGAGAAATATGAAAACTGGGGCTCTGAAGGACCTGCTGTTTATGATCCAAATGGACCGGATACAAATTGGAATGACTATATCTATCGTACTGCTTTTCAGCAAAATCATAATATCGGTGCTAGTGGTGGTACTGATAAAAGTCAGTATTACTTTTCTGCAGGATATACTAAGCAAGATGGTATCGTAAGAGCAAATGATCTTGAACGTTTTACTGTAAAGGCCGACTTAACTCAGGAAGCTACTAAATGGTTGAAATTCGGAATTAACTTACAAGCTTCCAAAACAACAATTAACGGAGTAATGAATGAAGAGAATTCGTTAGGTAGTGTCGGCTTTGCAGGAGTTCGTATGTTACCCAACGTTTCAGTATTTGATCCACAAGATCCAACGGGGTATAATATTGATGACGAAAACCGTAAGACATTAGGAAGAGGAAGCAATAAAAGTTATATTGATAATGGCATACAGAATATTGTTTGGGCATTAGATAACAACGTAAATAGATCTACTAACAATCGTACCTTAGGAGGTGGTTTTGCTGAAATTACCTTTATGGATGGATTGACCCTACGCACACAGGGTGGTTTAGATATTTCTAAATTAACAGATTACATGTATTGGGATTCTGAATCAGGAGATGGATATGGTTATGGTGGTATGATAGAAGAAGTTGGGTCTACATATACTAACTGGAACTGGCAAAATGTGTTAAATTTTAATAAAACATTTAATGTCGTTCATAATCTTAGTGCAACTGCAGTTCAAGAATATACCTATTCGCAAAGTGAATATACTGATGCGACAGTACAAGGTATATCAGACAGATTTTTCTCAGACCATATTATTTCTTCAACCTTTTCAGAACAATTTATAGGTGGAAATAAAACATATAATGGTTTGGCTTCTTATCTTTTGCGCGCAAATTACAACTATGATAGCAAATATTATCTTGGGGCCTCTGTTCGTCGTGATGGATTATCCCGTTTGCCGAAAGAAACTCGCTGGGGAACGTTTTATGGAGTTTCTACAGCTTGGCGTATTTCCAGAGAATCTTTCTGGAAAGATTCATCGATTAATTCATTCTTTAATGACCTAAGATTAAGAGCTAGTTATGCTACTTTAGGTAATTCTGAGTTAGGTAGCAATTTCCCATATCTAGGTTCATATTCAGCTAAGAGGTATGGTAATCAAGTTGGTTTTGCTTGGAATAACTTAGGAATGAGAACATTAAAGTGGGAAACAACTGAAACATTTGACTTAGGATTAGATGGTAGCTTGTTCGATAGCAGACTTACATTTGAATTGGCATACTGGCAAAAGAATTCTAAAGACCTTGTCTTAGATGTTCCAACAGCTCCTACCATGGGAGTTCCGGGTAATAGTTATTCTGATAATATTGGAAAGATCAATAATTCAGGGATGGAGCTTTCTGTTGGTGGATACATTGTGACGAACAAAGACTTTAAATGGAAAGCAGATTTAAATTTTTCAACCTTATCTAATAGTGTAAAATCTCTTTATGGAGGAAACGACATTATTGACAATTATACTATCATACGTGAGGGTGAATCTTACAGAGCTCTATATGGGTATGATTATTATGGAGTAAATAAATCCAATGGTAATCCGATTTGGAGAAAAGCTGATGGCACATTAGCTCAATTCGACACATTTGGAGACTACGATTATAAAGTATATGACCCTGCTAATCCTTCGGATGTCTCTAAAGAATCATCTCTTTCTTCTGAAGACAGAAAAATACTTGGTTCATCAATCCCTACATGGTTTGGAGGCTTTAATAATACGTTAACATATAAGGATTTTGACTTGAACATATTCTTCCGTTTTTCAGGTGGCAATAAGTTAATGAATGCTTCTCGCCAATCTTCTTTGTTAAATCTTGATTTTTCTAACAATGGAACTGAAATCCTAGGAAGATGGCAAAGTGAAGAGAATCCAGGTGATGGAAAAACTCCAAAGATTGGCATTGGAGATGATGATGCATTGTTCAATAATGGGTATACAGATTCTCATTTTGTTGAAAATGCTTCTTATCTAAAGTTAGCCACACTTACTTTGGGTTATACTTTGCCAAAGAACTTAACATCAAAGATTAATATCTCAAAAGTTCGTTTCTATGCACAAGGTCAGAATTTATTGACAATTACTGGTTACAATGGTCTTGATCCTGAAACAACATCTCGTATGGGAGTTGATTGGGATGGTCTACCTCAACAACGTGTTTTAACTTTAGGGGCAAACATTACATTTTAATTATTAAAGTAATATAATTATGACATATAATAGAATTTTCAAACAGATTTATACAGTTACTTTGGGGGTTGCTATTTCGATTTTCCCATTGTTGACGTCCTGTGAGAGTGAAGTGGTTGATCTGGAGCCTGTTGATAGACTTTCTGATGCTACTGCTTATACAACTCCAAATAGATGTGAACTATCAATGGTTGGTGCCTATGATGCTGCTCAATGTGGTATTTACAATGATAGTTATTCCCGTGGCTATCCTTTTGGTGCTGCAAGTATTATACAGGGAGAAATGAGGGGTGAAGATATGATCAACACCGCGTCCTTCTATCAGATTACTTATCAAAACACTTATAGTGTTTCTACTGCAAACAATTTGTATATGTG
>WARQ01000996.1_pt1 | contig 18460 bp, 18 predicted proteins | sample 4769161 | NCBI WGS metagenome assembly WARQ01 (sample SAMN08893024, study PRJNA449175) | gut metagenome | isolation source: rumen sample fed with dry roughage | host: buffalo | place: India: Nagpur | collected 2016 | reverse complement strand
ATCTGGACCTGGCCGTCGACCACCACGTAATCGACGTCATTGTGATAGAGTCTGAGCGCCTTCACCGCCTGGGTGACATAGTGAACGTATTCAAAGTTCTCATCGGCATAAATCGAACCGTTTATGACATGGTGCTTGTTCAGCAACTCTTCCATGTGCAGCATCCCTTGGTTGGTGAAGGAGACTTTCTTCTGTTTTTCATCAAGTTTGTAGTCGCCGCGCTCCTCAAAGGGCTTGGCGTTGCGGTCGAAGCGGGCAAGGGGGTCCTGCTCGTAGTAGTCACCGGTCTCGGGATCCTTCTCACACTCGACCAAGGAGGATGCGATTTTCGCAGCACCCAGTACCTGGGCCGAGTCGTCCTCGCTTTGGCCGCTGATGATCAAGGGGGTTCTGGCTTCGTCGATGAGAATCGAGTCGATTTCGTCGATGATGCAATAGTGATGCTTGGGCTGGATTTTCTCCTCGGCCGACCACTTCATGTTGTCCCTGAGGTAGTCGAAGCCGAATTCGTTGTTCGTACCATACGTTACATCCCTGCTGTATGCTCTTCGCTTGGCCTCATTGTCCATATCCGAGAGGATGACTCCCACCGAAAGCCCCAAAAACTCGTATATGGGTCCCATCCATGAAGCATCACGGCCTGCAAGGTAGTCGTTGACAGTGACGATATGCACCCCTTTCCCTTCAAGGGCGTTCAGATATGCTGCCGGAACGCAGGTGAGGGTCTTGCCTTCACCGGTTTTCATCTCCAGGATTTTTCCCTGATGGAGTACGACTGCTCCCATAATCTGTACATCATAGTGCCGCTCACCCAGAACACGCTTGGAGGCTTCCCTGGCCAGGGCGAAAGCCTTGGGCAGCAAACTCTCCAAGGAGGCTCCTTCTTCCAGTTGCTTCCTGAACTGTGCAGTTTGAATAGGGAATTGGTCATCGGACAACGCTGAAGCCCAAGAATCTTCCTTGTTTACCTGCTCCACGAAGGGAAGGAGTGATCGCAGGTCCTTGTCTTGCTTGGTTCCGAACAATTTGGTGAAAAATGAGGTGCCCATGGATATCTCGCTTGCCGATAAAGATTGAGGAGCTTGGCCCCTCCTTCCTAGTATACTCATTCTCATGAGGCAAGAAAAGTGAAACCATGAGAAAAAGGTGGGCCAAATCTACCCGCACTGTATCAAGATGATACAAGTGACTAGCCGTTTCAAAGCTGTCATGGTATAGTCAACCTATGATTGTCTGCTATACAGGGGGTGGCACCCTCGGTCATATCTATCCCGCACTTGCCGTACACGAGGTTCTTGGAAAGCGGGCGGGGTATCAGGCTTTTTGGATCGGACGGGAAGATCGATCAGAAAAAGAGGCCGTGGAACTAGCGGGCATTCCTTTTTTTGCCATCCGCAGCGGAAAACTGAGACGATATCGGTCGCTGAAAAACCTGTTTGACATCGGCAATGTGCTCGTAGGGTGTTTTCAAGCCTTCTGTATACTCAGACGCAACAGGCCGAACGTGCTCTTTTCCAAGGGAGGCTTTGTCTCCGTTCCTCCTGTGCTCGCGGCCTTTCTCCTCGGAATACCGGTAGTCAGCCATGAAAGCGATGCCAGTGCCGGCCTGGCCACCCGCATCAATGCCCGCTTCTCCCGCTTTGTCTGCGTTCCGTTTGCACAGGGATTCGAAACAATACAGAAGCACAAGCGTGTGGTTACCGGCAATCCCATCCGGCAGGCCTTGGTTGCCGAGGCCGAGCAGCCGTACAAAGAGGGAGAACTTGCGTTCATCGGCAAGGACGACAAGCTCATCCTCGTTCTCGGAGGCAGCAGCGGATCGCAGCAAATCAATGCCCTTATTCGAAACAATCTTGAAGCATTGACCCAATTGGCGTATGTTTATCACCAATGCGGGTCCAAGGATGTACAGAACCTGGTACACGAGCGATACACCGAAGTCGCTTTCATCACTGATTTGCTGCCATCCCTCTTGAAACGGGCGGATTTGGTGATCAGCCGCAGCGGGGCGAACACCATCGCAGAGCTTGCGCTTTTCGGATGTCCGAGCCTGCTCATCCCCCTAAGCCGTCAATACAGCAGGGGAGACCAGATAGATAATGCGCTTCGTCTTGCCTCCCTCGGTGCTTCTCGCGTACTCTTGGATGAGAACGACCTCAATCGATTCTTCGTGGAAGTAAAAGACTTGCTGGACGATAGGCAAAAGCGCACAATGCTTTCTGGGAACATCAGGAAACTGGCACAAAAAGAGTGTGCACATTCTATAGCTGAGCTGCTTGGCAGCGTGAAGGAGTAAGGTATGCAATGGGGACTGACCATCGGATCCGTGTATTTCAATTCGATTGACATCATTGTCTTTGTCCTGGCGATCATTGGAGGCATTGCCGATACCCTTACAGGGTTTGCCGATGCATTCTCCCACCGAAGCGGGTATATCGTGGGATTCTTTTCCGGCCTCATGTTCACCCGTATCATCGCAGATGTATTAGGCACATCTTTTTCCCTGCCTCCGATTCTCTCCAGCCTGATCGCTTTTGTGCTCCTGTTCCTGATCGGGTATGGATTGATGCGTATAGTCGGCAATCTCTTGGAAACTGCGCTCAATGCCACAGGGCTTCGTGCGGTGAACGGGCTTCTGGGATTTCTTTGGGGCGTGATCGAGGTGGTCATAGCCGCCAGCGTCATCATCTACGTACTGGAACTGCAGAAAGCCTTCGACCTCTCGGCGATTTTCGATGCCAGTCAATTCGTCCTCAATATTGTCAGGCCCTTGGTTCCCGACACGGTCCACTGGTTCTCCTCCTCGATACAGGTAGCCCATGTTTGAATTGCTTGAGCCTTTCCAGAACTCCTTGGCCTCTCAAATGCGAAGCCAAATACAAAGCGGTACCTTCAGCCAGGTCAACCTGTTTGGAGGTCCCCGCTACAGTCTGAGAATGAGTTTCGCCTTGGAGGCGGCCCGCGTCCTCTCCTGCAGTGAGCAGGGCCGGGTTCACTGCAACTGTGAAAGCTGCCGTAAATTTACAACGCTTTCCGATTCCGGTGTGCTGATCGTCAGTCAACGCGACCATAAAAGCATGATCGAGACGCATCTTGCAGCCTTCAGTCGCTTGAACAATGATTTTTCCAGGAAGGCGCTTATCCGCAGCATCCGGATCCTGCTTTTACAGTATCATCCGTCCTTCAGCCCGGCTACACCGAGCCAGAACTCTTTGTACGATGCCGCTTCTGTTGTGAACGAACTCTTGATTTCCCTCAGCCAGGAGGGGGAGTTAAGTCAAAAAGAGGCAAAGAAGTGGGCGGATGAGATTCGCTCCTCGCTGAAGAACCTCTATGCGGCAAACCGCAGGAATACTACAATCACCATCGGCCAGGTACGGGCGGTGGATGAGTGGGTGAACCGGACCAGTATGGGATCGCATAAGCGGTTCATCATTTTGGAGGCGATGGAACAGACCAATGTCTCGGCGCGCAACAGCCTGCTTAAGATGCTGGAAGAGCCGCCTGAGGATACCTACTTTTTTCTTATCAGCGAATTCCCCAACCGAATCATGAGCACCATTCTCTCCCGTGTCCGCAGGTATGTTTTTCCCCCTTTGGGAAAGGAAGCGGTATTGAAATATTTGGAGCCGTACTACCTGCATGACAGGCAGTATGAGAGCCTTGAGCAGTTCTATCTGGAAGGCGGAGGCATGGACCTGCAGAAGAATCGCCAGATTGCAGGCATGCTCTACTCGTCGGTGCAGAGCCGGCGTTACCTCAGCCTCACCGATTTGCAGCAACTGCTGGCCAATGTCGAAGAAATGGACAGCTATGAGTATGTGTTGCGCGCGTTCTTGGATTTGCTCACCGTCGCTTTGGAGGAGAGAACCCTTTCGGCCGACCTGGCATACAGACTCTCGTCCTTGGTGAACAACAGCTTTTCCGAGAGCCAGTTGTTTAATCAGAATGGAAGATTGATGCTTGAGGCCCTGTACTATCGAATGATGGAGGAGCGATGAAGAACTTTGTCCAGCGGGCGATTCAGAAGATCGACCAGCTCGATACGAAGCAGATAGTCGACATCCTGCGTTCCCAGGCAAGTGATGTCGAGATGCTGGAGAATGTGCTGGAATCGATTCACGACGGAGTCATTCTCACCGACGAGAAGCTGACGGTCCTGTATGCCAACTCCAACTGCCGCAATCTTGTTCCGATGGCACGATTCCGTTCCTATGAGGGGATGGCCCTGTCGAAGGTCCTGGAGGACGAGCATGTACTGAAGTACATCAATCTGAGTGTGCAGCAGAAGAAAAGCGACGAGGACAATGAGTTCACCTTCCAGAAGGGTGACACCTTGCAGACCATCGCCGTAACCGTCTTCTCCTACAAAAGCAGCTCCGAGCGCAACCGCTCTTCCTATGTGGTAATGCTCAGCGATGTCACCGAGCATAACGCCAACGAAGCCAGACTGCGCAGAAGCGAGAACCTGGCCTCCATGACCACCATGGCGGCCGGGGTGGCGCATGAGATCAAGAACCCATTGGCGGCCATGGCGATCCATTTGCAGTTGCTTCGCAAAGCCTTCGGACGTAAGGAATCCCTTACCCTCGACGATGCGGCGCGGTACTTGGATGTACTCGATGAAGAAATCAGCCGGCTCAATTCGATCGTGGTCGACTTTCTTTTTGCCGTCAGGCCGATGGATACCCGGCTGCGTTTGGGACAGATCAAACGAACCCTTGAGGAGGTTGTCAAGTTTGTAATTCCCGAACTCAGCGAGCACCATGTCCATTTGAAGCTGGATCTTCCCACCTCACTGCCGAAGCTGGAGTTTGACGAGCATCTGATCAAGCAGGCTCTGCTCAACCTCATCAAGAATGCAATGAATGCCATGGAGAGCGGCGGGATGTTGATACTGCAGGCAAGGCATGACCAAAACCAAGTCTTGTTGAAGGTCATCGATACCGGAATCGGGATGGATGAGCAGACCCAACTGAAAATATTCGAACCGTATTTTACCACCAAGGCGACAGGAACCGGCCTTGGGTTGACCGTAGTATATAAGATCATGAAGGAACACAAAGGCGATATCACCGTCCAAAGCAAACTCGGCGAGGGTACGACGTTTACACTCTACTTCCCCGTACCCCGCAGTGAACGACTTGCATTGGACAGTCAGGCCATGGCGGAGGCAGACTATGAAGCGTAGCATCCTCATCTGTGATGATGAAAAGAATATCAGAAGCGGTTTGGCAATGGCGATGGAACTGGAAGGCTATGAGAGCATCGAGGCAACCGATGGTCAGGATGCATGGGACAAAATCAACAAGATGGGAGTCGACTTGGTCATAACCGACCTGAGAATGCCCAGAATGAGCGGAGAGGACCTGCTGCGAAAAATCATCGGGGCGTATCCGCGTATGCCGGTGATTATCCTCACCGGTCACGGAACCATAGAAACAGCTGTCGAGGCGATGCGCGGCGGTGCTGTCGACTTCTTCACCAAGCCTGTGGATTTGGACCGTTTGTCGCTGGTCGTCAGGAAAGCTCTCTCCGATACCGACCTCTATGCCGAGCATGAACGGTTGAAGGAAGAGGTCCAGCAACTGAAGGCGCGCAACCGCTACGACCGCATCATCGGCAAGAGCCAGAAAATGGTGGAGTTGATGGACACCGTCAGCCAGGTGGCCCCGACCAAGGCATCGGTGCTCATCACCGGTGAGAGCGGGGTGGGAAAAGAGCTGGTCGCCGATGCGATCCATGAGCTGAGCAACCGCAGCAAGGGCCCTTTCATCAAGGTGCATTGTGCAGCCCTTACGGCAAGCCTCTTGGAGAGCGAACTGTTCGGTCATGAGAAAGGCTCCTTCACCGGGGCGGTCAAGGAGAAGAAAGGGCGCTTTGAGCTTGCCGACGGGGGAACGATCTTTCTCGATGAAATCGGGGAAATCGACGCCCAGACACAGGTCAAGCTACTGAGGGTGCTGCAGGAGAGGCAGTTCGAGCGGGTGGGCGGAGAGAAATCAATCACCGTTGACGTACGCATAGTTTGTGCCACCAACCGCGACCTGCCCAAGGAGATAGAAAAGGGGAACTTTCGCGAGGACCTCTACTATCGTTTGAATGTGGTGCATCTGGATGTTCCTCCCTTGCGCGAACGCAAGGATGACATTCCCCTGCTTATGACCAGTTTTCTGCAACAGTTCAACAGTGAGAACGGAAGGAGCATCGAGGCCTTTTCCAACCAGGCCAAGCGGGCCTTGTTGGGGTATGAGTGGCCGGGGAACATCCGTGAGCTTCGCAACTGTATCGAAAGTGCGGTAGTGCTTGCCAGAACCTCCATCATCGAGGTCGAGGATCTTCCGGTTCATATCGGCAAGGCACAAAACGCCAGCAGCGTATCACTTGAAGTTGGGATCACCCTCGCCGAAGCAGAAAAACAACTGATCATCTCCACCCTTGCCTCATGTGCAGGGAACAAGACGAAGGCGGCCGAAGTATTGGGTATCGGGCGCAAGACCTTGCACCGTAAGCTACAGGAATATCACATTGACGAAGCATGACATTTACGAGATCTTCGACAAGGGGGGTCTGCTTGAGAAACACTTTCCCGGGTATGAATACCGGGAAGGCCAACTCATGATGGCCGAGCTGGTCAGGGAAAGCTATGAGAGTGGTGCCCTCGCAGCCATCGAGGCCGGGACGGGTATCGGTAAATCCTTTGCCTATCTTGCGGTTGCCTTGTATCATGCAATGAGCAGTCCGGATGAGCGCACCGTCATCGCAACCAGCACGATCAACTTGCAGAAACAGCTCTATGAAAAGGACTTGCCGATGCTTTTCCGGTATCTCGGCGTTTCATGTAAAACAGCTCTGGCCGTCGGTCGGGGCAACTATGTATGCATTCTCAGGTTTGTACAGACGAGAAGCGAATCCAGCCTGCTCAGCCAAGACCCGCAAAGCGAGCTTTATCAGATAGGGCAGTGGATGAAAAGCACTCAGACCGGTTTGTTTGCCGATTATCCCTCACGTTTGAGTTTCGAGCTGAGAGGAGAAATATGCTGTGATGGCGATTTGTGTCCTAATCACAGCTGTGAATACTTCAAGGAGTGCTTCTTCTTCAAGGCCAAGGCGAAGGCCAAGGAAGCGAAAGTCATTGTCAGCAACCACCATCTGCTCTTCACCGACGCCCAGAGCAGGCACATCAGTGATGTAGACTACAGCGAGGAGATGATTCTCCCCCCGTTCAATCGACTGATCATCGACGAGGCCCACAATATTGAAGCGAATGCAACCGAATATTTCACCGATGAATACAGCTCCAAGGAGATGCTGCGTCAGATTCACCGCATCCAGCGTACCGGCAGGTACAACAACAAATCATTGCTCGAGCAACTGGGTGAGTACAGTACGGAAGTTGATATCATCGACCGTATTCAGGATGACATCCTTCTGCTCCTGCAGGAGGTCGGCACCTTGGACCAATACTTGCTGGCGGTTTTTCAGAAAAACGATTTCCAGCCTGTCCTGATCAAGGCCGAACAGCAGCATCGCCTGGCCGATTTCGTAAAAGCAGCTGCTTCGGTGGCGGAAGCAAGCGGTCGGCTGGCCGCAAAAATCAATGTATTTCTTGAACACAACAAGGTTCCTGAAGAGTTGGATGCAAAAATTACCGAGCTGAAGGTGCGCGGGAGTAGAATATCACTCATGAGCGAAGTGCTTACACGCTTCTGCAACTTTGAGCTGTGGCAGGATGAGGTGCACTGGTTCAATGCAGAGGCGAACAACCGCGACCGCTCCGTCCAGGTTCGCATCACACCTCTGTCGATAGCTCCGTTGCTCGTCGATGCTCTCTTCACCAAGCTCGATACGGTGGTGTGCACTTCGGCCACCCTGGACTTGAGCGACCAATTTGCATTCTGGGGGAGCAGGGTGGGGCTTCCGTATGATGAAGGCCGTCCGTTTCTGAAAGGGATTTTCCTCTCTCCCTTCGACTATAAGAGCCGTTTGATGCTGCTCACCCCATCCGATGCCCCGCTTCCAGCGAAAGAGATGGAGGAGCCGTACATCAACTATCTGGCCCGAACCATCTGGGATGCGGTGAACAGTGCCGGGGGAGGCTCCTTGGTCCTCTTCACGTCCTATGTCATGCTCAAGAAGGTCAAGGGCATGTTGGAAGCACAGTTTGAACAAGCCGGCCTCACGTTGCTGGGCCAAGGCGAGCTTGACCGTTACACCCTGCTCAATCGGTTCATCGCCGAGCAGGACAGTACGCTGTTCGCCACTTCCTCCTTCTGGGAAGGCGTGGATGCTCCGGGTGACACGCTGCGGATGGTGATAATCGTCAAGCTTCCGTTCACCGTTCCTTCCGACCCGGTGTTCAAGGCCCGATGCGAAGCCATAGATAAAATGGGTGGAAGTGGATTCTATCAGCTTGCCTTGCAGTCGGCGACCATGAAACTCAAGCAGGGTTTCGGCAGACTTTTACGGAGTACGGCCGACCGGGGGGTGGTGCTGATTCTCGACAGCAGGGTCATCACGAAGAATTACGGGGTGTACATGCTTCGTGCCTTGCCTGAAAGCTTTCATCCGGAAACTCTGACGGCAGGGATGTGTGACAAGATCGAGAACTTTCTCTATGGATGAGAGAAGCTGAAGCTGGAAAGAGAGCGTAGAGAAATTGCAAAAAAAGAGGTGGGAACTGCTTCCCACCTGCTTCTGGCATCTGTTGATGCTACTCGATGATTGCAAGGATATCGGACATGCCAAGGATCAAGTACTCCTTGCCGTCGGCTTTCACAGAGGTTCCGCTGTACTTGTCGTGCATCACGCGGTCTCCTGCCTTGACGGTCATCTTGACCTTCTCAGTCCCTTCACCGACTGCAACAACAGTGCCGATCTGGGTCTTCTCCTGCGCTGTCTGAGGGATGTACAGACCGCTTGCAGTCTTCTCCTGCACCTCTTCAATTTTCACCAATACTCTGTCTGCCAAAGGCTTAATGGTCATTGTATGTTCCTCCAACCATAATTAAATGTGGTAGTGTAATAACGAGGGCTTCGCCTTCGCTTCAGATAATATAGTCAAAAGTAGCAAGACAGGCAAGCTGATTTATGCAAACTACGCGCAGCCTGTGCAGAACCTGCGCAGTGCGAAAAAACGTCGCTCCAAAGCTTGCCGTTATTAGGAGCCTTTACTATATTCAGTGTACGATGAAAAGGGAATGTGAAATGGAAGCACAGCGAGAACAGAATACCCAGCTTATGAAACAGATGGATTGTGTGTTTCTCAGTGCCGAATCCAGCTTGGAGCAGATTTGGAGACACTTTTATACGCTTGCTCACCTGTTCGCCAAGTCCCAGGACCTTGCGAGCAGCCTCAACTGCTTCATCGATGTATTTTTGATCAGGGGGAACGAGATGCACAATCCGGATAAGGATTGGCTCGACTTCTTCCGCCGTCAATTTGCCATGTACCTGATGGGCAAGCGACGTATTACCTGTTCACTCAGCGAAGGCGACATGATTCATGATTTTTTGAAGATGGAGTACGAGATGCTCAAAGAAGAGCTTGAACAGAGTGAACTTCCTTTTGCCCGGGAGAATCTGAGTCAGTGGTTTGCCTCCATCGAGCTCGATTTCCCGTGGCTTGTGGGCGATTTTGAACCAAAATGGTCGGTTGGCTGAACAAGTACAAGGTTTTTGGGTCAGAATGAGCCGGAAAACCATGTGTTTTCATCAGGCGTGTCAAAATGAACCACATTGCAGCCTTTTTTCCTACCTTCAGCAGGTGAAATTTACCAGCTAATACTTTTGGAAAATATATAAAAGCCTATCTAAAAAAGAAATAATAAAACTATTTATAAACTTGGCACGCTAGTTGCATCTACTTTTCCAACGACCCAAAAGGGAGAATGCAAGATGAAAACGAAACGCGCCATGCTTACCAATAACGATGCTTCTTACGCTTATGACGATGCAAATATTCTGAGTATGTATCTGAAGGAAATCAACCGCATCCCGCTGTTGACACCCGAAGAGGAACTTTCGCTTGCCAAACGCGCCCAGAAGGGTGACGAGTTCGCCCGCAAACGTATGATCGAAGCCAATCTTCGGTTTGTGGTGAATGTAGCCAAGAAATATCAGAACCAGGGTATGCCTTTGATCGATCTGATCAATGAAGGAAACATCGGTCTGATGACGGCTTTGGACAAGTTCGATCCCGACAAGGGTTATCACTTCATCAGCTATGCCGTGTGGTGGATCCGTCAGTCGGTCATGAAGGCGATCAATGAGAAAAGCAGGGCGGTGCGACTGCCCCTGAACCGAACCAATGAATTGCTGCAGATCCAGAAAGCGCAACGCTCCCTTATGAAAGATTTGAGCACCGATGACCCAACCATGGAGGATATCGGGACTTTGACGGGGTTTGAACCCGAGCACGTTTCCAACCTGCTTTCCATAAGCCGTGATTTGATCAGCCTCGATGCACCTGTCTTCAATGACGGAAGCACCAGCAACATCGGTGATTTCATCGAGGATGAGTCGCAGAATCCCGAGCAGTCCTTGATGGATGCTTCCTTGAAAGAAGATGTGCGATCATTGCTCGCCACACTCAGCGACAAGGAACGCGAGATCATAGAGCTTCGCTTCGGCCTTGAGGGAAAGACCCCGATGTCACTGAAGGAAATCGGAGAGTTGTACAACCTTACCAAGGAGCGTATCCGCCAAATCGAGAAAAAAGCCCTTGAAAGGCTGAGGAATCCTTCGAAGAGCAAGATGGTGGAAAGCTATATTGCATAACAGCACCGCAGGGTGTATCCATATAGATTGAAAAAACCGGGCGACACGTGTGTCCGGTTTTTTCGTATTGACAGGTCAATTGCTTCATGTTAGGATGCAAATGGATAATTTGCATGCGAAAAATATATTTCGAATGCAAAATGGGAAGAAGGAGTACCATGCGGGCAAAAGATACTGCGAATCATGTATACGCCTCTTTGCGCAAGGAAATACTGGGATTGGACATTGTCCCCGGACAATTGATGCGGGAGCAGGACATCTGTGAGCGGTTTGAGGCAAGCAGGACTCCTGTGCATGTCGCACTTGAACGGCTGTGCGATACAGGCCTGCTGGAGTTTGTTCCTTACAAGGGTGTGCGTGCCACCTTGCTGAAATTTTCCCACATCTATCAGATCATATTGATGCGCACCGTCCTTGAGACCAAGGTCCTCATCGACTTTGCCCGGAAAGCCGACCCGTTCGCCTTGGAACGCTGCCATCATTCGCTGCGCAACCAAGGAATACTGCTTGCAAGCGACCAATTCGAGCCTGCGGCATTCTACGCGTTGGATTCTCAACTGCATCAGACGTGGTTTGATGAAGTGGGGTTCCCCTTGTTCTGGGATGCCATTCAGGATTCAGAAGTCTATTACACACGCTTTCGTATGCTGGACATTGTGGAAATGCATAATTTCAAAGAAATTGTGCAGGAGCATGCTGTACTGCTTTCGTTGTTGGAATCACAGCAGTATGATCACATCGAAGGTGTGTTGACCTATCATTTGTTTGGAGGGATTCGCCGTATGCAGCATGTCTTGCAGTCGGATCTCGGTTCATATTTCAGTGATGCACAAAATATCGGGTCGTACCTTGACAGGGTGCTGTCATTCGAGCGGCCGGATTGTCTTTCAGAGTAGGAGGAATTACATGGACATTCGTTATTCAACAGGAAAAGAGGCCTTCAGGCACATGACCACCGAGGAGCTTCGCAAGGAGTTCTTGGTACAGAACATCTTCAAGGCCGATGATGTAAGTGCTGTGTACTCGCACATCGATCGGATTGTCACCCTGGGTGCCATGCCGGTCTCCGGCAAGCTCGACCTTGCCAAGAACATCGATCCGATGAAGGACTTCGGCGTGAACTACTTCTTGGAACGACGGGAACTGGGGATTATCAACATCGGCGGTGATGGGGTGGTGGAGGCTGACGGGGTGACCTACAATATTGTACACTTCGATGGTTTGTATCTACCCAAGGGTACCAAGCAGGTGAGCCTTGCAAGCAAGGATGCCAAGAATCCGGCCAAATTCTACATGAGCAGCACCCCCGCCCATCAGGTGTTTCCGGCCAAGCATATTGTTTTTGCCGAATCCAAGCATGTACCTGCCGGCAGTGCGGCCGAAAGCAACAAGCGCACGATCAACCAATACATCCACCCCGACGTACTGGATACCTGCCAGCTCTCAATGGGCCTGACCCAGCTGGATGAGGGTAGTGTGTGGAACACGATGCCCGCCCACACCCACGAACGCCGCATGGAAGTGTACTTCTACTTCGACATCAAGGAGAAGCAGACGTTGTTCCACCTTTTCGGCGAACCAACCGAGACCAGGCACATCGTTGTAGGCAACGAGGAAGCGGTGATCAATCCGTCGTGGTCCATCCACAGCGGGGTAGGTACGAGCAACTATACGTTCATTTGGGCTATGTGCGGCGAGAACCGCACCTATACGGATATGGACTGGGTGGCAACCCAGGATTTGAGGTAAAACCATGGCAAATATGCAGGAAATGTTCTCCCTAAAGGGAAAGGTGGCCTGGGTGACCGGAGCCAGTTACGGGATCGGGTTTGCAATCGCCGGTGTGTACGCACAGGCAGGGGCGAAGATTGCGTTCAACGACATTACTCAAGAGTTGGTGGACAAGGGACTTGAAGCCTACAAGCAGGCCGGGATCACAGCAAAAGGCTATGTATGTGACGTAACCGACGAGGAAGCCGTAATGAAGACCAATGCACAGATTGCAAGGGATCTGGGACCGGTCGACATCCTGGTGAACAACGCCGGCATCATCAAGCGCATCCCGATGCACGAGATGCCCGCAAGCGACTGGCGCAAGGTCATCGACATCGACCTCACCGCTCCGTTCATCGTCGCCAAGGCGGTACTGCCTTCGATGATGGAGCGCAAGAGCGGGAAAATCATCAATATTTGTTCCATGATGAGTGAGCTCGGACGTGAGACGGTCAGTGCCTATGCCGCTGCTAAAGGTGGCTTGAAAATGCTTACCCGCAACATCGCCAGCGAATACGGCAAGTACAACATCCAGTGCAACGGCATCGGGCCCGGGTACATCGCCACCCCGCAAACAGCTCCTCTGCGCGAGCGGCAGGCCGACGGCAGCCGACACCCGTTCGACTCGTTCATCGTCGCAAAGACACCGGCCGAGCGTTGGGGAAACACCGAGGACCTTGAGGGTCCGGCTCTCTTCCTCGCTTCGAAGGCCAGTGACTTCGTCAACGGCCATGTCCTGTATGTGGATGGGGGTATTCTTGCCTACATCGGCAAGCAGCCCTGACTTTAAGTAAACACTGATACACCCGTTCAATTCCTATGTGGATGAGGACGGGTTATTTTTGTTGCTGTTTGTTGCAGTTTTTTTGCGGAATCTATTGGTTCCTCAAAGGGAAACTTAGTAATCCATGAATTGTAGAGAAAAACTTGCAAAAAGCCGTAAATTTTAATGATGTCTTCTTGTTGGAATCGGTATCTTGTATCCAGGAAAATTGGAATATTGTTCCAAAAACCAATTGAACAAATATTTATCTAATAAGAACTTGATATACCTATAATTGTTGTTTTACCCGCGGATTTGATTGACAGTACAGCGCCGAACAGATAGGATTTGTTCGTCAAGTATAGAGAAAGAACAGGAGTCAAGTATGGCAGAGAAAAAAACAAAGTATGTCTATTTTTTCGGCTCCGGTAAGGCGGAAGGAACGGCTCAAATGAAAGAGCTGCTCGGCGGAAAAGGTGCAAACCTCGCCGATATGACCAGCATCGGTCTTCCTGTGCCTCCGGGCTTTACGATCAGCACCGAAGCGTGTGCGTATTATAGTTCCCATGAGGGAGCCTATCCTCAGGGCCTGAGAGAACAGGTGCTTGAGAACCTTGCCAAGCTTGAAACCTTGATGGGAGCGAAGCTCGGGGACAACGAAAATCCCTTGCTCGTTTCCGTTCGCAGTGGAGCTGCACAGTCCATGCCCGGTATGATGGATACCATCCTCAACCTCGGACTCAATCCCACCAGCGTAAAGGCTTTGATTGCGAAGACCAACAATGAACGCTTTGCCTGGGACAGCTATCGCCGTTTCATGCAGATGTTTGGTGATGTGGTCATGGGTGTTCCCCACCACGAATTTGAGAGTGCCCTGCAGGATGTGAAGGATTCCAAGGGAAAGAGCCTGGACACCGAACTCGACAGCAAGGACCTGCAGGAAGTAATCGCCCGTTATCAGCGCCTCTATAAGCGCTATACCGGTGAAGAGTTCCCGGTCGACCCGATCGACCAGCTTTTCAAGAGCATCAACGCAGTGTTCAAATCCTGGAACAACGAGCGTGCAAACAAGTACCGCCAGATGAATGACATCCGCGGACTGCTGGGAACCGCTGTCAATATCCAGAGCATGGTGTTCGGCAATATGGGTGACACCAGCGGGACTGGTGTTGCTTTTACTCGTGATCCGTCAACCGGTGAGAACCAGTTCTACGGTGAATACCTGATGAACGCCCAGGGTGAGGACGTGGTAGCCGGTATTCGTACTCCCCAGCCCATCGAGACTCTGCGTGCAGTAAACCCTGATGTGTATGACCAGCTGGTAGGCATCCGCTCCATTTTGGAGAAACACTACAAGGACATGCAGGACATCGAGTTCACCATCCAGGANNCCGGCGGGTGAGTTCGGCAAGCTTTTCGCCCCGATCCTCGATGCCAAGTATATCCGGGACAACTCCTTGAATGAGGTGACCCGTGGATTGAATGCTTCCCCCGGAGGTGCTTGCGGCCAGATTTATTTCACCGCCGATAAGGCCGAGGAGATGGCGGCCCTGGGTAAGGAAGTCATTCTGGTCCGCGCAGAGACCAGTCCTGAGGATATCGGCGGCATGGCTGTTGCAAAGGGCGTAGTGACCTGTCGTGGAGGTATGACCAGTCACGCAGCGGTAGTCGCACGTGGCATGGGTTGTCCGTGTGTCAGCGGTGCAGGGGACATCCACATCAATGAAGCGAAAAAGACTCTTGAAGTGAATGGCACGAATCTGAGCGAAGGAGACTATATGTCCATCGACGGATTCACCGGTGCTGTCTACGGTACCAAGATTCCTGTACGTTCCTCGGAAATCGTCCAGGTGCTCAACGGCCATATGAAGGAGAGTGAATCCAACCTCTTCTACAACTACAAGACCTTCATGGCATATGTGCAGGAAGTCAAGAGACTTGGCGTGTACACCAATGCCGACACCCCCCACGATACCGAGATGGCTGTGGCCTTTGGTGCTGAAGGAATCGGCCTGTGTAGAACCGAACACATGTTCTTCGGTGGAAATCGAATCATGTCGATACGTAAAATGATTCTTGCAAACAATCTGATTGCACGCGAGAAAGCCCTGTCCGAGTTGCTTCCGATGCAGAGAGGCGATTTCGAGGCGATTTTCCTTGCACTCGAGGGAAGACCCGCTACGATCCGCCTGCTTGATCCCCCGCTTCATGAGTTCCTTCCCAACGACCACACCAGCCGCCATGAATTGGCGCTGCAGATGGGTCTGACGGTCGAGGAAGTGGCGCAGAAGTCAAGTGCTCTGCACGAATTCAACCCGATGCTCGGCTTCCGTGGCTGTCGTCTGGCCATCATCTATCCTGAGATTCTTCGCATGCAGGTGAGGGCTATTATTGAGGCGGCCATCAACGTCAAGCGCAAGGGTGTCGACGTACTTCCCGAGATCATGATTCCCTTGGTAGGCAACTACAAGGAGTTTGTCTTCTGCAAGAAGCATGCACTGGAAGTCATTGAGAAGATATTCAATGAGCAGGGCATGAAGGTGCATTACAAGATCGGAACCATGATCGAGGTACCCAGAGCTGCAATTACCGCTGATGAAATCGCCCGTGAGGCGGAGTTCTTCAGTTTCGGTACGAACGACTTGACCCAGATGACCTGTGGCTTCAGCCGTGACGATGCAGCTTCCTTCCTTGGTCCCTATGTGAACGATACTGACAAGCAGTTCTATGACTACGATCCGTTCGCCACCATCGATATCGATGGCGTCGGCAAGCTCGTAGACATGGCTGCCAAGCTTGGTCGTTCCACCAATCCGGAGATCAAGTTGGGTATCTGCGGCGAGCATGGCGGTGACCCCAAGACCATTGCATTCTGCGACAAGGTCGGTTTGGATTATGTCTCCTGCTCTCCGTTCCGCGTTCCCATCGCACGTCTTGCTGCAGCCCAGGCATCAATTGCCGCCAAGAAGGCGAAGTAAACGAGCTGAAACAGTATGGTACCCGGGCTTCGGCCCGGGTTTCCTGTCTTAGGATATAAAAAAAAGCGGTTCCCGAAGGAACCGTGAGAGCCAAAAAAGGGAATTGAACCCTTGACCTGCTCATTACGAGTGAGCTGCTCTACCCCTGAGCTATTTTGGCATGCTAGGTAAAACAGGTGCATTTTACCCGAAAGAGGGAAGAAGGTAAAGATGGTATTTCTGTAAATGTAGAGACCCAATCTTGCCTTGACCTTTAAGGCTCTTGTCTAGTACGCTTACGACTGAAGAGGGAGTGCATTGAAAACGGATCCATTGTTCAGCCATGCTGTCGCCCAGGAGGTGGTTGTTTTGCTGAATACTGAAAAACATGGCGTTGGAACCAAAGTGGGATTGAGCTGGCAACCTGATGTTGCCCAGTTCCTGCTGGACATGTTTCCAGACGCCTTGGAGTATGGCCTGCAACTCAGTGACATCGCCCCGCTGGTCAGCGAGGATGAGTTTTCGTTCGATGACGAGGACTTTGATTTTCTTGACGACGATGATTTTCTTGACGAGTTCGACGACGATGAGGATGACTCCCTATGAGAGTTCTAGGGATTGAAACCTCCTGCGATGAATGCGCTGCAGCAGTCGTGGAGGACGGACGCACCATCCTAAGCAATATCATCGCCACCCAGATTGAACTTCACAAACCGTACGAAGGAGTGGTTCCCGAGCTTGCTTCGCGTTTGCATACCCAGTGGATCGGTACGGTCGTACAGACCGCACTGCAGAAAGCCGGCCTAGAGCCTCATGACATCGATGCGGTCGCTGTTACCAACCGACCCGGCCTCCTGGGCTCCTTGTTGGTTGGCTTGAGCTTTGCAAAAGGTTTTTCGGCTTCCCTGGACATTCCTTTCATCACCATCGATCACATCCGTGCACACCTGTATGCATCCCAGATTGAGCATCCGCTTGAATATCCGTACTTGGGCCTGTTGGTAAGCGGGGGTCATACGGTCATCTGCAGGGTTGACGGATATGATGCGATTGAAGTTCTCGGTACAACCATCGACGACGCCATCGGTGAGGCCTTCGACAAGGTTGCCAAGCATTACGGTTTCGGCTACCCCGGCGGCATAGCCATCGATCGGCTTGCGAAGAAAGGCAATCCTCTTGCCTTTCTCTTTCCTGGTCCGACATTGCATTCCAAGGACCACCCCTACGATATTTCCTATAGTGGATTGAAGACTGCTGCGATCAACCAACTGGATGCATTTTGGGATGGCAGCAGTGAGAAGAGTCCTGAAAATATTGCCGCTTCGTTCCAGCGCGCCGCTGTGAACATGCTTATCAAGCGCGTCAGAGCTGCCTTGGAGGAGACCGGACTGAAACGGCTGAGTGCCGGAGGCGGAGTTGCTGCAAACAGCTACCTGAGGCTTGAATTGGAAGCACTGAAAAAAGGCGGCTATGAAGTTTCCTTTCCATCCCTTAAACTGTGTACGGACAACGGTGTCATGATAGCAGCGTTGGCGTACCGCTATCTGGCCGATGGCATACAAAGTGATTACTCCGAGTCGGCAAGTGCTCGGGTGACTGCATTTAAAAAACAATATTCATGACGAGAGGCCCTATGGACGCACATTACGATTTGGACAGTGTAATTCGAAAGGTACCTAATTTCCCCAAGGAGGGAGTCCTCTACTACGATATCACCGGTATTCTTGCAGTGCCTGAAGCATTTCAGTATTGCATCGATCGGATGCATCAGCTTTGTGAGCATCGTAGAATCGATGCCATTGCTGCAGTAGAAGCGCGTGGCTTCATCTTTGCCGCCCCGCTTGCCCAGCGCCTTGGCCTGCCGTTGATTCTTGTGCGCAAGATGGGCAAGCTTCCCAACAAGGTGTTTACCAAGAGTTTCGAGCTGGAATACGGCTGTGATGTAGTCTGTGTCCAGGAAGTGGATATCCAAAAGGATAGCCGCGTACTGTTTGTCGATGACCTCATCGCCACCGGCGGTACTCTGAAAGCCGCTGCATCCATGTTCGAGGAGCACGGTGCAAAGGTTGAGGGCTTTATGGGTGTCATCGGACTGCCGTTTCTCAATTACGACAAGGCCCTTGCGCCCTATCCGGTGGAAGTGCTGCAGCTCTATCACGGTGAGTAGGAATAATTTTCCCCATCCCCT
>WARQ01003853.1_pt1 | contig 18633 bp, 20 predicted proteins | sample 4769161 | NCBI WGS metagenome assembly WARQ01 (sample SAMN08893024, study PRJNA449175) | gut metagenome | isolation source: rumen sample fed with dry roughage | host: buffalo | place: India: Nagpur | collected 2016 | reverse complement strand
ATGTTTAGTTTCTTCAGCATTATCTTCTCTTGTTTCTGCATTAATTGCTATTGCAGAAGTAACATTAAATCCAGTCATTTCTAAAATTGCTTGTCTTTTTTTAATATCATTTAATTCTAAATCTACAGCTAATTTTTTAACTAAATCTTTTGTTCCTTCTGGAGCAAAATCTAAACAGTCTTTTAGTTCATCTAAACTGCCTGTTAATAATAAATTTTTAACATCTTCTTCAGTATAAAAATATTCAGGTTCAACAGAACCAAGAAGTTCATCAACCGCTTCTTGATTATTTACAATTAAATAATCTTTTAATAAGGCTTCTCCGCCTGGTGTCCAAGATAATTTTCTTAATTCCACCATAGGCACTTTTTTAGTTTCTCCTGCTTCAAAATAACGATATAAATTATTTAAATCAGGAATGTTATAAGAGATACTTCCATTATCTCTATTTTTTACTTCAATTATTGTTTCATCTGTTATCATAAATATATACTCCTTTTCTCTCAAATAAAAAATGGGAAGGCAAAAACACATCTTTGAATAAAGAATGTTCTAACCTTCCCTAAAATTTTTAAGTGTTTAATTATTATACAGTTTTACTTAAACTTGTATTAATATATACACAAATGTTGTTAGTAACTAATGCACCAACACCAAGTTTTTTATAAACTTGAATTTCTTTAGACCAATCTGCATTTTTTCTATCATCAACAAGAGTTTGTCCTTCAAATGCAATTTTAACTGGTTTTTCACCATTTCCTGTAGGAATAATCCATGCATATCTAGGATCAATAACTTTAGTTGTATTAGTTTCATCAACTAATGATTGATTTAATACAACTACATTGTGTCCTTTGTAGTTTGCTAAATAACCATTGTTCCATTTTTGGTCTCTCATATTATCTGAAACCCATCCTGAAGCAGGAACCATAGTTGCAGCAAATTCATAAGTACAATAAATTGTTGAATGTCCATAAGAATCTGCGATAGCAATTAATTTATCCATTGCAGTTTCATTAAATTGACCTGCAGAGTGTTTGTTATTTCCAGTAAGACTATTTGCAGCAGCAATTAAAGCTTTTTCAATTTCTAGATAAATAGCTTCATCTAATCCTTCCATAACAATGTTGATTAATTCATTGAAATCTACTCTACCATCTAAGAATTCTTCGATAGATACTTGAGCAGCTCCTCCGAATGCTGTTACTGGTACTTCATAGCTTCTTCCATCTAATTTAAATACTTCGTAAACACCAGCTAAACCAACTTTAGTAATAAATTGTTTTGCTCTTCTTCTTGAAGCTGAGCTTATTTTTTGTTTGAATATAGCTTTGTCACCTTGAGCAACTTGACTAAATTCAGCGAATTGTCCATATTGTTCTAATACTTTAGTAGGTAAAATATCATCAATAGTTTTTTCAATTAATTGGAAAATTGTGTGTTTATTTTGTTCATAAGTATGATATCTATTTTCTCCTGCTAATGCATTAAGTTCATTTCTTAATGTTTCATTAATTTGTTCTGCAGTAAATTTATCTTCTCCAAAAGAATATGATGTAGAAGGTTTTGCATCTACTGCAAGACTAGCTAATTTACATAAATCTTTAAATTCCATAATCATATTCCTCCTTACTTAATTCTTTGAATTTTTACTGCTGGTTGAATGTCATCTGGTGTAGTTGTAACTTTTACAACTTTCCATAACATATCATAATTACCTTTATCTGCTGCAGCAATTTCTACTAAATAACCTGTTGTTGCGTCTGGAGTTAAATAATCTCCAACTTCTAAATCAATACCTGCATATTGAGCATTTTTTCCTGTATTAGCAGCTCCTACGCAGTTAGTTGTGAAAATATCTCCAACATTAGTTTTGAATAATCTTGGATACATAACACCATCTAAATAGTCAGTTTTGATTAATGCGAAGTCTTTATAAGAATCTCTTTCATCATAAAGTTTAACTTCATTTAATACTAACATGAATTCTCCTTCTCCAGTGATATCTACTTTGTTAGCAGCATAATCATATTTTGCGAATTGACCATTTTCAAGGATATTAATTGAACTATCTGCTGGTAATTGAGCATAGATTTGTGCTGTTCTTTGAGCAGACAAATGATTTGGTTCTACTTGTCCGAAACCTGTTCTATTAATTATCATATGATTTCCTCCTTATTAATTATTTATTATCATTATCTCTAGTATGTCTTAAAGCAGAAAGCCATTGTGGTGTAAAAGTGCTATCATTACTAGCATTTAAACTATAAGAAACTGGACTTTCTTCTTTCTTATTTTCTTCAATTTTAGAAGTATCGTCTGAATCAAAATTTACCTTTTTTCTAACACAAATTACTGATAATTTTGCTTCAATTTCATCTAGAGAATATTGTGCTTTATTTTCAATTACTTCTTTTTTATCTTCATCAGATAACATATAGAATTTATCAATTAAAGCATCTTTTTCTTTATCATCAATAGCTTCTTTAAATGCACGAAGTTCTTGATTTTCTTTTTCCATTTCAGCATATTTAGCTTCTAAAGCATTATATTTTTCTTCTAATAAAGAATAATCATTTTCTTCTTCTACTACTTCATCTTCGCTATCTTCTATTTCTTCAGCGCTTTCTTCTTCTTTTTCTTCTGATTCTTCTTTATCTTCTTCTTTAGTAGCAGTATACTCTTCTTGACTAGGTTCAGTAGCTTCAATGGAATCTGTTGAAATAGGTTCTTCTTCAGCTTCGATAACTTCTGTTTCAGTAGATACTTCTTCTTCTACTGTTTCAGGAGTTTCAACTGGTTCTTCAACAGGAGTTACTTCTGTAACTTCAGTTTCAACATTAAGATTTTCTTCTAGTTCCATTTTGTCTCCTCCTTTTAACGCAAATCTTAAATCATTCATCATAGAAAATAGAGTGTTTTTAAAACTATCATCCATTTTTGTAAATGTTGCGCTAGTTTCAGGTGCGGTAATGCGAGCTCCTTCAAAACAAGGCTCAACATCTGATCCTAAAATGCATAATTTTGTAAAAATTGCGTCATTAATTATGAAAAAATCCATACCTGTATTATTATTTGTTGACCAATGTCCATCTAAAGTTTGCTCATCTAGCTCCATAGATTGAGGTCTTCCTTCATCTATTGCTAATTTTGCTTCTTCATATTGACCAGTCCATAGATAACCTGTAGTCATAAGGTATTCTCTAGTAACCTCATTTCCAAAGTCATCTGTATCATTAAATTTTTGAAACCATACTTTTGCATCAGGGGATACGAAACCATACGGTTTAGTTAAACAATTAAAATGAAAGCCTTCATCATCTAAGATAACTTGGTCACCGTGATCCGCGAAATCTTCTTTATCTTTTTTATAATATCCAACAATAGGTGCACCACGTAAAGTTTTTGCCATTTCTGTAGCAACCTATTTTGATATAAAACTACCGTTACGATTCTCTCCTAAATAAAAAACTTTAATCTCACAAGAGGACATTAGAGGATTTATATCTAAGGTTTGTAAGTTTATAAATTCAGGAGATTTAATAGTAGCAATACTTTGATGTGCTAATGCCATTATCTTTCTCCTTACATACTCTATTTATTCATTATTGTTTTCTCTGTTTTCTCATTATCTTGTTTTTCCGGGCGGCCAGCACCTTCCGATTTATTACCAGAAGAGCCTTGCCCACCACCAGACTGTCCATTTTCACCGCCTCTATTCACCGCAGATCTTTGTTGCAAAGCCTCTGCATTCATAACATTAGAAGTAAGCGGAGGAACAAAGACTCTAACAAGATCAAGAATATCATTTTCAAAGAACGCATTTGCTAATACTGAACTTTGTGTTTGGCCTAACGCAACGGGAGGAAGCATTTTCGTATAACCCATTTGCGCCCGACGAGTCTCCGGATATGACGGCGAGGTCATACACAAAGACCCTGCCGCTTACGGTGCAGCGGTCCCTGACCGAGGCCGCTCCGTAGATGCTGCATCCGTCGCCGACCTTGGCCCTGTCCTCGACCGTGGCCTTCTCCGCGATCACCGCGGAGCCTCCGACCTGCGAGTACCCGGAGACCGTGGCCATGCCTGACACAAGCGCCTTTCCCGAGACCGTGGAGAAGCCGTGGACCCGTGCGCGGCCGGAGACGACGGCCTCGTCCCTGACGACGGCCGAGTCCCTCACCCCCGCATCCTCCAGGATCTTCGCCTTCCCGAGGACGACGGCGTCGTCGTCCTGCCTGAGGTTGTAGGCGTGTTCTATGAAACCGCCCTTCGCGAGGTCCGTGGGGTTCCTGTGTATCTTCCTCTGAACATCTCACCTCTCCATTACGGCGGCACGCTGCCTGGCGCTTTCCCTGATGTGCTCGGACCTCGGGTCGCGGCCGGGGCGCTCGCCCCTGTCGGGCTTGTTCGTGACGCTTGCGGCCAGGGCGTTCTCCTTGGCGCTTCTGCTGTCATCGGCGTTCTGGACCATGGCTGCCACTGTCGTCCTTGCGTGCTCGAAAGATCCTCCGGTCGTCTTGTGCGACTCGCCCGTCCTCTCGTCCGTCGCCACTGCTGTCGTGACCCGGTCCCCGTTCTCGGCGATCGTCTCGCGCACGCTGACCGAGGCGTTGGTGTTGTGGTCCACGATGCGGTAGTTCTCGGACCTCGTCCGGGCTTCCTTCTTCAACTGCTTCAGCCTGGCTGCGAACGCGGAGGCGGGATCCAGAGCTCTCGTGATCGCCCTTATGTCCGCCGGTATGTTCTTTGAGAGGATGAAGAACAGCGCCATGTCCCTGACCGCCTTCAGCTCGCTCTTGGAACTTTTGCGGAGGTTCTCGAGCCTTGAAAGCCTGATCCGGTCGACGAGGTGGCGGCTTTTCCCGGTCCGGCCGAGCAGATCCGCCCAGAAGGAATACCTGAGCTCCCTGTCGGTCGGCAGACGCCTTCTCTGCCTGAAAAGCTTCCATGCCGTGCAGAAACGCTTGCGGCCGTTCTTCTCCGTGATGAAGATGAGGTCGTCCCTGTCGGGGTTCTTCTCCGCGGTCTCCCTGGTGACGATTATGAGCTTGCCGGCGACGCGACCGGGCACCTGGTTTCTGCCCGACTCCATCCTGACCGCCGAGGTGACGGCCTTCGAGGCGGGGTACGTCTTTCTCCCAACCTGTGCGGGTTCTCCGCTGAGGTTCACGATCTTCCTGTTCCTGAGATGCCGGCTTCCGAGTATGTCCATGGTTTACTCCCTGGGCTTGTTTGCCACCCACATGAGCAGCGCGATCAGTCCGAGCGACACAAGGAACATGAGGACGCTGAGCCAGCCCCCGCCGAAAAGCGCGGAGAAGCGGCCGTACAGCTTCGCCATGAAGACCACCAGAACCACTGCGGCCGCTGCCGCGATGAGGATCAGGATGATGAGGTCCTTCTTCTTGCCGTCGATCTTGCGTTTCGCTTTCTTTTCCATGCCTGAAGTCTACCACGGACGCAGCTTTTTTTCAAGCCGAGGTTGTCCGTCCGCCGGTGCCGGGAACCGCTGCGGGGCGCTGTATTCCATAAGACTCTACGAAACCATACAGACTGTACATGCAGGACTGCAGTATCCTTACGGAAGTCCTGCTGTACATAAAGGCTGTATGGTGAGGAGAGGATGTGGAATACAGCGGGGACCTTCCTTTGTTGAGACCCGTCAGAAAAGGCAACGGGCTTACGACAGCTACGGGAATCCTTGCGCAGAACCGGGGATGCTGCAGATCCGGGCGCATGCATGCGAGCCGTCCTTCCGCCGCATCAGCACCCTCTCCCCGACCCTATCCTGCATGGTACGCATGGAAACCCGGGCTTTTCCGTCATCTCCGGATGATCCGCCCTGGGTTCCGACGGTCTTTCCGCAATGCTTCGCAGGTGTGTGCACGACTGGGTTCCCCAGCATCCCTGCATATATGGAAGCGCACGTATGCGGCTTTGCCCGAGTCATTCCCGGAGAACGGACAGCGGAGGGGTGCGGCGGCACGCGGACAATGTCTCCTCCGGCGGTTCAGGACTGTCAGCGCGGACATCCGCGCACCCGCTTTTCCGGATGGCAGCAAGGGAAGATCAGGCGGGTCCTGCGTCGTCCGTCCGGACGTTCTTTCAACGCCATGCTTGACGTTTTGTCCGGCCGTGTGCTATGCTGTGGACGATGAGTGGAGCAGCATTCGATACCTCCCGGCTCAGGGAGATGCTTGGAACACAGTTCAACGAAATAAGCCTCGACGATCCTGACTTCAGGGCGGCCCTTGATGCGGCCCTCGACCCGTCACTGCCCGTCGTCTCCGTGGTGGGACCCGGCGGATGCGGGAAGAGCGTGATCTACCGCGCGGTGGCGCAGGTCTACGGCGAGAGCGCCCTCTGCCTGGCCTATACCGGGGTCGCGGCCTTCAACCTGAGCGCCGCGGGCTGTCCGGCCACGACGATCCACAGGGGGCTCAGGATCCAGTCGCAGGAGATGTACGACTCCACCCAGGTTTTCCCCATGGCCCTCAAGATACTCAAGCACGCCAACGTCGTCCTCATCGACGAGGTCTCCATGGTCCCGAGCGACATGATGGACCTCATAATGCGTCACATCGACATCTCGAACCGCAACAGACGCGGCAGGCAGGTGCCGCTCAGGCTCGTCCTGTTCGGCGACGTCATGCAGCTTCCGCCCGTCGAGACGAAGGAGAAGCGCGACGCCAGGATCCAGCTCAAATACCCCGAGACCATGTTCTTCAACTCCCGCCTGTTCAGGGCGCATGAGAGGAAGACTTTCGACCTCACGAAGAGCTACCGCCAGGAGAATCCCGCCTTCTGCGCCCTCCTCGACGGATTCCGCATGAACAACGTCACCGACGGCATGCTCGAGGCGGTCAACCGCCATGTGATGCCGAGCTCTGTGTTCCTCAAGCAGAAGGGCAGCTTCCTGTATCTTGCGGCGAGAAACGAGAGCGTCGACGCCGTGAATTCGTTCTACCAGTCCATGTTCGAGAAAAAAGGTGCCGCCGGCTTCGCCTACGAGGCGTCGTACAGCAAGGCTGAGCCGGAGGACTTCCCGGCCGTCCGGCGGATGGTGCGCCTGCACGAAGGCATGCAGGTCATTTGCGTGGCAAACGCCTCCGGCGGGGAATACCAGAACGGCACGCTGGGGATAATAGACGGCTTCTCCGGAGGCTTGCCTCACGTTGTCACTGATGATGGGCGTTCTTTTGTCGTCGGTCTCCACGACTGGGAGAAGTATGCGCTGTCCATTGGAAAGGACGGCGGTATTGTTATGCGGAAGTCCGGAACCGTCAGGCAGATAGCCTGCCGGCCCGCCTATGCCGTCACGTTCCACAAGGCCCAGGGCCTGACGCTGGACCGTGCCTATATGGATTTCTCGGGGTGGGTCCCCGAGCATGTGATCTACCTCGGTCTCTCCAGGCTCAGGAGTCTGGACGGACTGGGTCTGAAGGTCCCCGTGTCGAGGGACATGATAAAGGTCTCCGCCGAAGCCATGCAGTTCTTCGGTGACGACCGCGACGAGGTGCGGGCAGTCCAGCCCGCGCTGTTCTGAGGGCCTGCATGAGCGACGGACTTACTTTCACATCGCCGGCGAGGATGAACGTCCTCATCCCCGAGGAGGCCGAGGAGTTCATCAAAGCCATCGCCCAGGACGGGGATGAGATCGAGATCACCGTCAGGCGGCACTCGAAGCCCAAGCGCGAGGCCCAGAACAATCTCTTCCACACTCTGGTCAGGGCGATCGCCAAGCAGAGCGGAACCTCGTTCGAATACGTCAAGGATTTCATAAAGAAGGTAGCCTGTGACTACGGATACCCGCAGGTCACGGATGAGAACGGATATCCCCTCTGCGACGAAGAGGGGAAGCCTGTCCCCATCTCGGTCTCTAAGGCCGGGATGAAGGACATGACCGTGCTCATAGATGTCGCCTACATGATCGGCGACGACTACGGATACGAGCTCGACAGCTCCGGGAGGAACTTGCAGTGACAAAGACGCAGGAGAAACTGAAGAACCTTTCCTGTACCGACGACAGGATCAAGAAACTCGAGGAGGTCCGCGCCGATCTCGACCGCCAGTACGGCAAAGGGACGCTGATGCGTCTCGGCGAACAGGTGTCGGAAGGAGACGCCATCCCCACGGGGAGCTACCTTCTGGACGAGGCGCTCGGAATCGGGGGCTATCCCCGCGGCAGGGTCATAGAGATATTCGGAAGCGAGAGCGCCGGAAAGACGACCCTGGCGCTCCACGCCATAGCGTCGGTCCAGCAGGAAGGCGGATACGCGGCGTTCATCGATGCGGAGCATGCCCTGGACCCCTCGTATGCGAGGAAGCTCGGGGTAAACACCGACGAGCTGTGGATATCACAGCCCGACAACGGCGAGCAGGCGCTCGAGATAGCCTGCGTGCTCGCCTCCAACAGGGCGGTCGACCTCATCGTCGTCGATTCGGTGGCTGCCCTCACGCCGCAGGCGGAGATCGAGGGCGAGATGGGTGATTCCCACATGGGACTCCAGGCCAGGCTGATGAGCCAGGCCATGAGGAAGCTCACCGCGATCCTCTCCAAAAGCAGGACCACGATCATCTTCATCAACCAGCTGCGCATGAAGATCGGTGTCATGTTCGGCAATCCCGAGACAACGACAGGCGGAAACGCGCTGAGGTTCTACAGCTCCGTCAGGCTGGACGTCAGACGCGTCTCCCCCATCAAGAAGGGCGAGGACCAGATCGGCAACCGCATCAGGATCAAGGTCGTCAAGAACAAGGTCGCCCCTCCGTTCAAGACGGTAGAGACGGACCTTCTGTTCGGAAAGGGAATAAACAGGGAGTCCGAGATCCTCGACCTCGGGCTGAAGCACGGAGTCGTCTCGCAGACAGGCTCCTGGTTCTCCTTCGAGGAGAGCAAGATCGGGAACGGGAGGGACAAGACCATAGCGTTCCTCTGCGAGAGCCCCGACATCTGTGCAGCGATACTCGGCCAGGTTCTGGCCGGAAAGGAGTGAAAGAATGGATAAGAAGAAGCTTCCGGAGACCGGTTGGGACAGCGTTCGTGTGGAGGACCTCGGAGAGGTCACCTTCACCTGTGAGAAGTGCGGGGAGAGACAGCTCCGCTTCGTCCATGTGCTCAGACACAAGGACGTCCCCGGTTTCGAGTTCCGCGTCGGGTCCAGGTGCGCGAGCAAGCTCACCGGCGATCCCGAAGGCGTGAAGCTCGGGGAGAAGAAGGCCAGACGCAACGCCGAGGCCAAGAAAAGACGCAAGAGGATCCTGGATGACGCCAAGAAGCGTTTTATGAAGGGGTTCAAGCCGTATGAGGGCGACGAGAAGCATGTGGACTACGCATGGGAGTTCTGCATATTCGAGAACCGTGTCCGCTGCGACGTCCGCACCGGGTTCGTGGGAGGCTGGGGATTCAGGCTCTCGAAGGCCGGAGACGGATACAGCTACAACCCGAAGGACTGGGTCTGGAAGGACGACAAGGGCGTGAGGTTCGCGGACGCGGACGACGTGAAGGAAGCCGCATGGAACCACCTGCTCTCTGACGCCGACGGATACGGGCTGACCTTCAGGGCACCCCGCGACGGGCAGGTCGACATGACATACACCGTGATGATGAAGGAGTACCGCGAGCGCAACGGGCTCAAGCAGGCCGAGCTCGCGGCCCTGATGGGTGTCGGACCTTCATGCATCAGCTACTGGGAGACCGGAACGATAATCCCCGAGAAGAACCATTTCGCGAAGTTCCTCGCCCTCCTCTCCGAGGAAGAGAGACAGGCCGCGAAGCCGCAGGAGGTCACCGTCGAGAAAGAGGTTCTGAAGGACGCCTCCGTCGCAAAGGCCGAACGGCTCGAGAAGTTCGCGGAGCTCTTCCCCGAGGCGGGTGTGGACGGAACCGAGGCCTACATCCTCGGGCTTCTGGCCCCGCTTCTCAGGAAGCCCGGCGGAATCGACAGGCTCGCCGCCCTCGGATTCAGGGACGCCTGCAAGCTGGCCGACCCTGATTCGCCGTTCGCCGGGATCCTGAAGCTCACGGAGGTGACCGCATGATCTGCATCACCGGCGGAAAGAGCGTTGAGGTCCTCACCCTGCGCGACGAGATGATGCGTCTGATGATGGTCTCAGAGAAACTGATCCTCGACAGCATCCATCGTCTCGATCTCCAGACGGCCGAGAAGACCGTCATCGTAATGAATTCCTACAAGGCGATGTTCAAGCTCCTGATGACCGTCTCCGGCGCGAAGATAACCGACAAGGAAGGCTGGCTCAAACCCGCGAAGAACCTCGCCTCGTATAAGTTCCTCGAGGGCGACGAATACTGGGAGAGCTTCAGGGACCAGTGCCGCTGGGATCCCGAGGGACATGTCTGGCTCACCCCGGCGTACACCGCCGAGGACCGGCTCCTGTCGGCGATCTTCGACGACCACTGTCCGGACTGCATGTTCTGGATCCTGGAGGACCGTCCCTGCTGCCTCTGCGAGGTCAAGGAATGCGACCCCAACGACTGCGTCTGCTCGAGGTTCGTCAGGGACGCCGACGCCGAGGATCCCTGCGATGAGGAGAACGCCGACGCCTACTACGGAAGGCAGAACGCCAGACACCGCGCATACTGGGAGAAGCTCGGAAGCCCGGTCTATCCGCACGAGGACGTCCCGATGGCGAAGATGAGGATTGCCGGCGGCGAGGAGAAGCCGAGCAGGCTCAGGGAAAAGGATAAGGAGAGTAAGAAATGAACGAACCCAGAAGAGAGCTCCCGGCAGAGGTCCGCGAGTTCTTCGACAGTATTGTGAAAAAGGAGCTTGACAAGCTCAGGAAGGACCGCAAGAAGCTCGACCCCGCGAAGAACGGCGGCGAAGAGAAGCTTGCGATGTTCGACGAATCCGCTCTGAGGTTCGAGTCACGTCCGTACGAGACCGTGGTGGAACTGCTCCTCGGAAGGAACTCGAAGACCGGAAAGCTCATGGCTCCGAAGGTCATGATGGGGACTCATATCGGAAAGCTCGTGTCCCCGAACGCAAAGGCTTCCGTTCTTGCCCGGGCCGAGAGGGCCGGCGACGGTTTTGTCCGCACGGGCAACTGCAGGCAGGCGGTCGACGTCTGCGTCAATGCCGCGAACCTGCCCTCCGGGGAATTCCTTTCGCTCGAGGTCGACGGGAGACCCATGTATTCCCATTTCGTCGACGGGGACGATGTCGCGCAGGCCGTCTGCGCGCTCTCTGAAAATCCCGCGGAGGCTCTTGAGGCATTCCGCTCGATGAGATGCGAAAGCGGATACGACCTCACCGGGCTGCGCCAGGTGCACTTCCCGGCGGGAGACGGGTTCCACATCATCGCCCCTCTCAATCCGTCGTACATGTTCTCGCTCACGGACGTTCTCGAGGACAGGGGCGTCATCCAGCACAAGGGTGAGAAATATGAGGATTTCAAGAAGAGGGAGGACATCCTCCTGAAAGGCCTGTGGATCATGCATCACGGCTCGACGAAACCCCAGAACGTCTCGGTCCTCAACAACAGCTACAACGGAAACGTTCTGATGCTCCCCTCCTTCCCTCCCGCGCTGGAGAAGAGAAGCATCAGGATCCCCAGGACCGACTTCTTCTCCGACTGCCTCAACCCCAGGAGCTTCGACGAGCTGCTGGAGAGGCTCAACAGGGCCGTCCTGGTCAGGCACAACAACATCCGCACAAGGGAGCTTCCGATGAATGTCGTCCGGGAGATCGCGCTGGATGTGGCCGACAGGGTCGAGGAGCTCCGCAACCAGGTCGCCGGGCTCGGATACGATCCCGAGATGGACGTCCCGGCCTGGCAGAAGGACATGATCTCGATGAACGGCGGATGGTTCGGGGATTTCGCCCACGGCCTCGCCGTCTGGATCCACAACTGCTACGAAAGGAAGTTCGACGTCATCCTCGGGGACGACGCGATCGACAGGTTCGAACAGGCAATCTGCGAAATGGAGGCTAAGATCGTATGAAGACAGTTACAATCTCCCATATCCGCGTCTGCGGAGCGAACGGAGCGTCGAGCTCCATCACCGCGGGAATCCCCTCGATCCCCGCCATCCTCGGCTTGGTAAAGAACCTTGAGCGGCACATGGAGGGTCTCACGTTCCCCGAGACGGCGATCGTGCTCCATTCCTGTACGGCCGAGGGCAGGCCCCTCTTCTACCGCGGCACGCGGGTCATGCGTCCCCTGGTATGCAGGATGCCCCTTCTCCACGACGGAAGCACGAGACCCCTCGAGAGCTCCATAACGACGAAGCTCGACGTGTCCCTCGTCCTGAAGGTCGGGGGCGGGGATTTCGGAAGGAAGGAGGCGGAGGCCTCGTTTCTCGAGAAGGTGAGGTCCCTGATGATGGGCTTCCGGTTCGCCGGCGGGACCATCGTCGGAATCGGGGGCATCTGGATGTCCGACGAAAGGGACAGGAGGCTTTTCCGCTCCCTGTGCCCCGGATATGCCCTGGTCAGCCGCAAGGAGGAGTTCGCTGAGCTCATGAAGGACGGCAGGGACGCCCTGGAGCTTCTGGTCGAATGCTGCGGCGCGAAGAAGACCGAGGAGGGATACTCCAGGGTCTTCCCCGGCTGGACGGTTCCGATCAGCGTCGGCTACATGGCCCTCTCGGAACCCGCGGAAGGCGTAGGGAAGGCAAGGGGCCCGTGGCCCGTTGTCTTCGGAGAGGCCCTGGTGACCCTGGGCGAATGCGTTTTCGTCACCAGGATCAGTGACTATGCAAAGGCGTTCTGGCGCTACAGCCAGGACGGCGGAATATATGAATGTGTCTGCGGCAGCAGCACGAAGGAGAAATGAAACATGGCAAAGAAAAAGTCAGCAGGAGCACCGTCTGTGCTCGCGTTCGCACGCCGCATCGATCCGAGCGACGCATGCATGTATCGCACGAAATGGAACGAGAGGGATCTCCTCGAGCCGCTTGAGCTCAAAACGAAGACGATCAGGACCGTCCTCTCCAACAGAATAAAGGACAAGAAGGACGAGGCTGAGGAGGGCAAGGCCCTCAAGGGTCCCGACGAGGGCGCGTGGCAGATCCACCGCGGACAGTACTGCACCCTCGGTCCCGACTTCGATACGCTCGCGGTCCGCTTCACGCTGAAGTTCCTGGGTGGGCTCAAGCCCTACGCCTGCAACGACAGCGCATACTGCAAGGATCTTGAGGACAAGATCCGTTCGTACATGGAGGCCTCCGACCAGGCCCACGGGATCGGCGATCTCGGACTGCGCTATGCGCGCAACATCGCGGCAGCCGGCTTCCTGTGGCGCAACCGCATCGGCGCAGAGGCCATAGAGACCGAGGTCAGGGACATATCAGCCGCGAAAGGCGGCCAGAGCTTCGTCTTCGACTCCCTCTCCATCCCGTTCGACTTCTACGAGGATATCGAGCCCGATTGCGACCTGGCCCTTCTCGGCCGGCTCATCTCGGACACCCTCAAGGATCCGTCGGAAGGCAGATACCTCCTCCTGGAGGTGACCGCCCGCGTCAAGCTCGGCTGCGGCCGCGAGGTCTATCCTTCGCAGCAGATGGTCGAGAACGGTTCGAAGTCCGACCTCTCAAGGCTCCTGCATTCCGTCGACGGAATCGCCGCCATCACCTCCCAGAAGGTGGGCAACGCGATAAGAAGGATCGACACGTGGTACGAGCAGTTCGAGGAGGTCGACGTTCCCATCTCAGTCGAGACATACGGAACATACACCTCTTTCGGAGAGGTCTTCCGTCCCAAGGGACCGTACTGCTTCTACTCGCTCTTCGACAAGTGGATGGCGGGTGAGGAAATCACCGGGGACGACAGGAACTACGTGATCGCGATGCTCATCCGCGGAGGAGTATTCGGAGATAAGGAGGAGTGATGAAACCTCTGTTCTACCAGGACGTCGTGCTGATGCAGGGGGAGGATGTCCCTCTCTCTGCACTTCAGTCGGAGCTCTACAGCCGGCTCCACATGCTGTTCGTCAGCCAGCTCAACGAAAACGGGATCCAGTATGCCGTGGCCTTCCCCGGCATGCGCGACAACGGTGTCGGGAGGAAGATCCGCGTGTTCGCGGAAAGGCTGGAGGATCTGGTCGCGCTCGACATCCCCAGGATATGCATGCGCTCGTACGGGATGATGGACTACCGTCCTCCCAGAAGCGTGCCCCAGGGGACGCCCCTGATAAGGTATTCGCGCAAGCATGACCAGGAGCGCCCGGAGAAGCGCCGGGCCAGGAATGAGGCCCGCTACGAGGGGGAGAGACTGGAGAAGGCCCTTTCTGAGATCCATGACAAGAGGCCCCTTGACCTCCCATGCATATGGATAAGAAGCCTTTCCACCCTTGCCCGCGACGGAGTCTCGAATCCCTACCCGTTCTATATCCGCACATCCGTTGCGGACGGTCTTGCGTCGGAATTCAACTGCTACGGGCTTCCTCTGTCGGAGGGGGGTGTTCCGGACTTCGCATGACCATCCAGCACTCCTCCCGCGCCAACCTCTATTTCCTCGAGCACTGCAAGGTGCTGGTTAAGGACGGGATCCCCGTCTATCTTTCCGAGGACGGAAGCTATCTCAACATCCCCGCCGCCAACACGACCGTGGTCATACTCGGGACAGGGACTTCCGTCACCAATGCCGCGGTGAGGATGCTTGCGTCGTACGGGGTGTTGCTCGGGTTCTGCGGATCCGACTGCACTCCAGTGTTCGCCGGGAGCGAGGTGGAATGGATACTCCCCCAGCAGGAATACCGCCCCACCCAGTGGAGCCAGAAGTGGTTCGCCATCTGGTCTGACGAGGAGAAGCGCCTTCTGGCGGCCAAGAGGTTCCAGGCGGCAAGGCTTGATCTCGTACGCTCCGAATGGGGCGCGATGGAGGAATACGCCGGACGCAGGCTGGACCGCATAGTCTCGAACGGGCTCGACGCCTTCGCCTCCGCAAGGGACACCACGGCGCTCCTGACCGAAGAGGCCGGATACACGAAGAAGCTCTACAGGTTCGCCGCCAACGCACACGGGATGTCTGAATTCACAAGGGACCACGAGGGCGAGGACACGGCCAACAGGTTCCTCAACCACGGAAACTACCTCGCATACGGCATGGCCGCGTGCGTGCTGTGGGTTCTCGGAATCCCCCACTCCCTTGCCGTCATGCACGGAAAGACCAGGCGTGGGGCCCTCGTCTTCGACGTCGCCGACCTGGTCAAGGATGCGATCGTCCTTCCCCTCGCGTTCGCGGAGGCCGAGAAGGGCGTGACAGACCGGGACTTCCGGAAGGCCTGCACCGACAGTCTTGTCGAGAAGAAGGCCGTGGAATACATGTTCCGCATCGTCGAGACCGTCGCGGAGGAGCTGGGATGAGGGTCCTTTTCGTTTCCGAGTGCAAAGGCCGCGCCCTGAAGACGACCCGGCGCGTGCTGGACATGTACGCGACGAGGACCGGCAGCAAGACCTGGCTGACCGAAATAACCGAGAAGGGGCTCGAGACCGTCAGGAAGGACCTCGCCTCGAATGCCACCCGGGACACCGCGGTCCAGTGTCTCGTCGTCAACCGCAGACAGAACGTGCGCAAGTGGATCGTCGGCAACCGCGACATGTTCGGGCCCGACGGCGAGTACCCTGTTGCCAGGACCGCGAAGGACTGTTCGGTGAAGGACGAGTCCTCATGGTCCATCCTTCCGCTCGTCAGCTCCCTGACCGCCGTCGCCGCGCTGCTGCACGACATCGGGAAGCTCAACCTCAGGTTCCAGAAGAAACTCCGGGGAATCGGTGAGATCTCCGACCCTGTCAGACACGAATACCTTTCATGCATGCTTCTCCGTCTGTTCGTCGAACAGGTTGGGGCTGTAACCGACAAGGACTGGATCGAGAAGCTTCCCGGGATCGACATCGCGCAGCTCTTCCCCAGGCTTGCCCCGCTCGTCCCGTTCGATGAAAAGCTGGCGGATCCGAGGAACCCGTTCCTCGACATGAAGAATTACCCCGTCTACATGAGCCTCTGCTGGCTCATCGTCTCCCATCACAGGCTGCCTTTCGCAAAGGGGGAGGTCAGAGACGGCCTTGATCTTGATGCCCGGATGACCTGGGAGAACCTTGCGTACTACATCTACGGGGACGCAGGGTATGTCAATGCGACGGAGAGCTCCGACGCCATGAGAGAATGCCTCACCCTCTCCACCCCCTTCGATTCCGCCCGGTGGCGGAACCTTCTCTCCAAGCATTGCAAAAGACTCGTCTCTCAGATGGAGCTCCACAGGGAAGCGTTCGAAAGGCCCGACTATCTTCTGCTGACCCTCTCCCGGATGTGCCTTGTCATCGGCGACCACAACTTCTCGGCAAGGGACTGCAGGAGCGGCGGGGACGGTCCGTGGGCGAACACGATCAAAGAGGAGAACGAAGTGTTCCTCAACCAGACCCTCGAGCAGCACCTGACGGGCGTCTGCTCCGAGTCGCTTCAGTTCGCACACACGTTGCCGAAGATGTCCCGTCTCGACAGGGCATATGACATAGAGTGGCTCGAGAAGCGCAGTGTGGGCCGCTTCCGCTGGCAGGAGCGTGCCGCCAACGTGATAGCGGACAAGAAGAAAGAGATGCAGGGCGGGATGTTTGTTGTGAACATAGCCGGGACGGGCTCGGGAAAGACGCTTGGCAATGCGAAGATCCTCCATGCGCTGTCCGGCGAGGGGCTTCGTGGCACGTATGCTCTTGGACTGAGGACGCTCACGTTCCAGACCGGCCGTGAATACCGCGAGAAGCTCGGGCTCTGCGACGACGATCTCTGCGTCGCGATGGGCGCGTTCGAAGCCGTCGAGCTTGAGGATGCGGAGAAAAGGGACGAGGACAGCTTTCCCGCGCCGCTCGTCGATCCAGACATCTTAGGGGGAAGGGCTTCTGAGGCTTTCTCTTCCGGCAGAGGCGTCCTTTCGAAGTTCCTCGGTTCACCCATGCTCGTCTGCACGATCGACCAGATGATAAAGGCGACGGAAGCGAACACCGGGGGCAGAGGAATGATCCCCCTTGCACGCCTGCTTTCATCTGATCTTGTCATAGACGAGGTTGACGACTATACGGACAAGGCGATGGTTTCGATCGGAAGGCTCGTCTACCTTGCCGGCGCCGCGGGACGCAACGTGGTCATCTCATCCGCTACGATTCCACCTGAAATGGGTCTGAACCTCAAACACTACTATGATCTCGGATACCGGGAGTTTTCGAAGTGGAACGGAAAGCCTGCGGTCACCGCGGGGGTCATCATAGACGAGCACAGAAGCGATGTGTTCGAGACCGAAGACGATTACCACAGGTTCTGCAGAAGACATGTCGGCAGGACTTCCGCGGATGCGGCATGCAGGAAAGCGGAGGTCGCGGAGATCCCGCTCTGCGGCAATGTCGAGACCGACATGCGTGCGTTCTTCACGACAACACTCGAAAGCATGAGAAGACTTCACCTGAGACATTCCTCCAATATAGATGGAAAGAACGTCTCATTCGGATTGGTGAGATTCGCAAACATCATGCAGCTCGTCGAGTTTGCAAAATTCCTGGGAATGCAGGACGACCACAGCATAAAGGCAATAGTGTATCATGCACGGTTTCCGCTGCCTGAGAAACACTATATAGAGAGCTATCTCGACAGAGTTCTCTGCCGCAAGGACCCGGAAGAGATATACAGGGACCCTGTGGTTTCGGCGCACATCGCGAAAGCGGAAACCGACGTCATGTTCGTCGTCCTCGCGTCTCCCGTCGAGGAACTCGGTCGGGACCATGACTTCGATTGGGCCGTCATCGAGCCGTCATCGTACAGATCGATCATCCAGACTGTCGGAAGAGTTCAGAGACACAGGCTGATCGAACCGGCGGAACCGAACGTCGCGATTCTGCAGTACAACATGGCCCACATAACGAACAGGGACGGTTTGTGTTTCCGGAGACCGGGGTTCGAGTCCGACAGGTCCGACAGGTTCGCGCTTGAGACGCATGACATGAAAGAATTGTGTGATGAAAGTTTTTTAGCGAAAGGAATCACGTCCGCGCCGAGAATTCTCCCCTGTTGTGACCTGAACGAAAGGTTCGCGATACTCGAGCACGAAGTGACGCATGACATGCTCGATCCGGACGACGCTTTCGCGGGAAAGGTCCGTGGGTATGTGGACGGCTTCTACATGACCGGGATACCGGTGAAAGAAGCAAAACTGAGAGAAAGCGAGCTTCGTGTAAGACTCATATACAAACGCAATGAAAACAGGAAGATGGACTTCGTTTTCGCAAGCGACCAGAAGAAGCGGAAATCGGCGATGGAGTCGCGGTTCATTGAATTCCAGGACGACGTGAAGCTGTATGATGCCTGGATCGAGATCGATCACGACGAGATCATCGCGTCCATCGCACAGAGGATGGACAGGACGAAGGCTCGTGTCGAAAACAGATACAGCATAATAGACATACCGGACAATTCAAACACGCAGCGGAAATTCTTTTTCAACCAGATGCTGGGAATGTATAGGATGAGATGATGCGAATATCCATTTATATACAATGTAATTAACGGCAAAAACAGGTGTTTTCGTGCAGAATCGCGGAAATGCGGAAGATTCTTGACATAACTAGCGAAGGGATAATAGGTTATAAGAAGAAAGAATACAGATCCCCACCGTATAGGTGGT
>WARQ01000419.1_pt1 | contig 18665 bp, 12 predicted proteins | sample 4769161 | NCBI WGS metagenome assembly WARQ01 (sample SAMN08893024, study PRJNA449175) | gut metagenome | isolation source: rumen sample fed with dry roughage | host: buffalo | place: India: Nagpur | collected 2016 | reverse complement strand
CGCTTCAGCTCCTTTACCGGACGCGTTACTGAACCGAAACGGTCCTGAACATACAGCTGCGCTACCTCCGTTGCATCGTATTTACCCGTATTGGTCAGATCGAAGCTTACCGTAAGTACATCGCCCTCCTTCAGCTTTTCTGAAGAAAGCTTCAGGTTGTCGTATTTGAATGTGCTGTAAGACAAGCCGTAACCAAACGAATACAGCGGATCGTTACCCGCATCCAAATAGAACGAGGTGTTACCCAAGGAAGTCTGACCCGCTTCCGCAGGGATATCCTGCAACATCGTCTCCGTACCCTGGAAAGGACGGCCCGTGCTGTTGTGACTGTAATACAAGGGAATCTGACCTACCTCCTTCGGGAAGGTCACTGGCAGCTTGCCGCTGGGCACTGACTTGCCGAAGAGCAGGTCCGCCAGGGCCGGTCCGCCCATCGTACCCGGATGGAAGCTGTAAAGCAAGGCATCGGACAAGGCTGCCTCTTTGCCGATAGTTAGCGGTCTACCGGCCATCACGACCGTAACCAGAGGTTTGCCCGTATTGGCTACCGCCTCGATCAAAGCGCTCTGCGCGCCCTGCAGGTTCAGGTTGGCCAGACAGTGGGCCTCGCCGGACAGGATGGATTCCTCTCCTACAAAAGCCAACACTACATCTGCCGATGATGCGGCGCGTACCGCTGCGGCGATACCACTCATGTTCGTATCCCGGCTGTAGCTTACGCCCGGGGCATACACGATCTTGATCTTATCGCCATAGGCTGATTCCAATGCCTTCAGGGGCGTTTGGGTATAGTTCTTGTCCCCGTCGAACACCCACGTACCCATCTGGTCGTGCGGTGCATCCGCCATCGGACCGATTACGGCGATGGTCTTTACGGATTCTCCCAGAGGTAACACCGAACCTTCGTTCTTTAGAAGTACGGCCGACTCGATGGCGGCCTCCTTGGCTGCCTCCAGGTGTGAAGCTGCGTAAAGAACATCTCCCTTGCTCTCATCCACATACGGATTCTCAAACAATCCGAGACGGAACTTCACACGCAGGATGTTACGTACCGCATTGTCGATCGTCTCCTCCTTCACCTTACCTTCCGAGATCAGCTCCTTCAGGTGGTTCACGTAATGGTAGCTAACCATCTCCATGTCGACGCCCGCATTCACAGCCTTCATAGCCGCTTCCTTACCGTCTGTGCAGAAACCGTGGGCGATCATCTCGCCTACCGAAGCCCAGTCGGATACCACAAAGCCGTCGAAGCCCCACTCCTTGCGCAGCACATCCTTCAGGATATAACCGTTGCCCGAGGCAGGGATGCCGTCGTTGTCGTTAAAGGAGGTCATATAGGTAGCTGCTCCGGCTTTGGCTGCCGCCTCGAAAGAGGGCAGGTACACATTGCGAAGCAAACGTTCCGGAATATGGGTGGAGTTATAGTCGCGGCCACCTTCTGCTGCCCCGTAGCCCACAAAGTGCTTCGGACAAGCGGCGATGGAGGTGGGATTGTTCAAAGAATCTCCCTGGAATCCCTTCACCATAGCGGCACCCAATACCGAGGTCAGGTAGGTGTCTTCACCCAGACTCTCCGCAATGCGGCCCCAGCGGGGGTCACGGGAGATATCCACCATCGGTGCGAAAGTCCACCGCACCCCTACCGAAGAGGCTTCGATGGCGGCGATGCGCGCACCCTTCTCGATCAGATCCGGATTGAACGAAGCCGCCTGTCCCAGCGGAATAGGGAAAATCGTCTTGAATCCATGGATCACATCACGGCCCACAATCAGCGGAATGCCCAGGCGCGACTGCTCCACTGCCGTACGTTGGTAGGCATTGATGGTTTTGGCATCGGCCACATTGAGGATAGAGCCCACTTCACCCTTCTTGATCAGCTCGGCAGTTGTATTTACATCACCCGACGGACTGATCTGATTCATCTGGCCGATCTTCTCTTCCAGCGTCATCTGGGAAAGCAAGGCCTCCACCCTCTTCTCCACATCGTTGCTTTTTACCGAAGTGGAGCTTTGGCATGAAACCAATGCTGCCAAAAGCAAGCAACCTGTGATAATTCTCTTGTTCATATATACTAATTTATTTATACATTTAGTTCAATATATTCCAACCATATCCCGATCCACCGAAAGAATAACCCTCTACAGGATAGTTGATGTTCCTTACCAAATAAAAGAGCTTACACTCCTGGAAGGCACCTTACAGTTAAATGTCTGCTCATCCGCCGAAACCCGGATGTCCACTTCGGCATCCGTATCGTTCTGCAATACCAACCCATAGGTACCGTCGGGATTCAAAACAGCGGTATAATATACCCCATCCTGCTGCATACCCTTGGACTCGATACGGAAAGCACCCGGCTTGATTACCTTTGAAAGATGGCCCATTGCATAATAATGGCTGTTTTTAACCATCGTCTTGTAATCTTTTGAACTGATATCGATGGCACCCAGACACATGTTGCAACCGTGAGGTCTGTAGGGAGCATGATTTTCATCCAGCATCAGGTTCCATACCATAACCGCTTTACAGAAGTTATTGATAGTACCTATGCCTACCTCCCTCATATTCCACATCAAATCATTGGCAAACGAATAGCCGTCGCCCCATTCGCCAATGGATATTTCCGTAAAATAGAGATTCTTGTCCGGACGAACCGTATGAATGCGGAGCATCTCAGATTTGTCGCCTCCATAGGCATGGAAAGCAGCTCCGTCGATATACTGTGCTGCATCCGCATCTGCATAGATATGCTCCGGATAGCCCACCTGATCGGCACACTCCTCCTTTTCAGGATAGTCGTAATTGTAGTTATGATCGTAAGCAACGATCTTGGTCTTGATGCCCGCAGCCTTGAAGGCCGGTCCCAACGCCGTTTTAATAAAATCACGTTGTTCCTGCCATGTCATGAACAAAGAAGCCGAATTTCCTCTGTTTAGAGGCTCATTCTGAATGGTGGTCGACTCAATCATGAATCCTTCCTTCTCCATCGCCTGGATAAACTTCACAAAATAAGTAGCATAATCCTGGTAGTATGCAGGATTAAGCTGTCCGTCTACCCAGGAAGGGAACGGTTTTAAATCCTTCAGGTTGTTCACCTTCATCCAGATCGGAGGAGTCCACGGCGAACTCATAATCTTTACCTTGGGATTAATCGCCAGGATCTCTTTCAAAATAGGAAACAGGTCCCGTTTATCCAATTCGTGGATGGCAAAGTTTTCGATACCTACCGAATCGCAATGCGTATACTCGTCCATCGAAAAGTCGGAACAGCCCATGGAGATACGGATGTAGCTATACCCCATTCCATCTACCGGATCAAATGTCTCTTTAAGCAATGCCGCGCGGTCTTCGGGTTTCATTTTCAACAAATTGTAGCAAGTTGAACCTGTGATTGCCGCACCAAAGCCATCCATCTCCTGAAATTTTACCGCCGGATTCAGAACAATTGTATTCGCATCCGCAGATGAACCATTATCCAATGGAATGGATAATGGTTTGAAGACCATAGACTGGTCTGCGGTGGTAACAAACGCATTCACATTCTTCTGCGCAGTACAAGCAGAAAACAGAATGGACGTTGCCAGCCCCAGACCGGCCATATGGGTTGTTAGTTTACTAATTCGCATAAAATCTTATTTTTTTTCTGTAAGCGTCATCACCGCCTTTTTATTGCCCTGTGAAACATCCAGCGTAATAACATACCACTTGTTGGGATCCAGAATCAGATCGGCAGCAGCCTGGAAGTTACCTGAGTCAGTCACATAAATCATATCCGTTTGAGTAGAAACGTAATCGGCACCTACGAATTCGCCGCCCCAACCCTTCTGATAGAAGAACTTAAAGTCGTATTTATTGGCAATTGTACCGTCTTCGTTGAAGGTAACCGGATAAGGCTTAAAGGTAAGCTGGAACTTTTTATCCCCGATCTTAGCCATACAAAGCGCCTTGTCGGGATTCCAGTTTACATTGTTTTCGTGGGTAGGCTTACCGATACCCCAGCCAATTACCCAGATTGCATTTCCATCCTTGTCAAGGGCAGAAAGATCATTGCCGTTCATATGTTCGACACTAAAATATTTACGTTCAAAATTGGCAGTAACCCTGTATTTACCGCTAACCGGCAAGAAGGTAAGCTTACCGTCCGCACCTTTGGTGAAGTAATCGGAATCAATCCACCACTCATCATAATCAGCTATACCCGATACCTCGATAACCTGTCCCTTTGTAAACTCCTTTTCAATCTTGTAATTATTGTCGTCCACCATGGCCATTTCACTTCCGGCAAACATCAACTTGATAAAAGGTGCAGCTGCATAGGTAAGCGTATTGAATTCGATATCGTAGGTTCCGGCCGTAGAGTTTGAAAACGAGATACCGTTGGTAGTCCCCTCAACAATGGCACCATTTGCAAAACCGAATACTATTTCATTTCCGGCAGGAGTAACGGTGGGAGTCTTGATATACCCTTTAATCTTCTGTGGAAATTCCGAAGTAGCCTTGTATTGATATAAACCTACACGCTCCATACGATACTCACCTCCTGCCGTTACAAATGTAAGGTACGGATAATCCGGACGGGTAAGAGGAACATTGAATTCCTGTTCGGTGATGGTAAAGTTGATGTTCTGCAGTACAAGTTTCAGAGTAGCCGTTGCGTTGGGCACATTGGCGTAGAAAGGAACAAATATCTTTCCTTTGTAGTCGCCTTTGGTCTTTGTACGGATTACGGTTTCAGACACCTTCTCGTCGCCATAAAAGAGCTGGGCCTTCAGTGTTGAAAGAGGCACATCGTTATCCGCCACTTCGGCACTGAATGCAAGACTGTCGCCAAACATAGCCGCCCCAATCTGTGTTGTGGGGTTGATAACCGGATTACCCGGAACCAGATCGTCGTCTTCGCAAGCCGCTAAACTTAACAAACCTGCAAGAGCAAAAACTAATGATTTATATTTTTTCATGATTCTGTTATTTTTAAAAGTAAAAGATTTATTATTTCCACTTGACGGAGACCACCGATTTGGCGGAGACTTCGAAAGTGAATGTATGTGATCCGTCTGCCAGGGTAATATTGAGCGGTTTATCCGTATCGTTTTGCATAACGGCCGCATAAGAGGCATCCGGGTTCACAAAAGCGGCATAATACAATCCGGTTGCCTTGTAACCGGTAGTAGCTATACGCTTTGCTCCGGGAGCAATAACTTTGGCAAGGTGACCGATGGTATAGTAATGCGAATTGCGTGTCATCGTTTTATAATCAGACTGAATATCGATAGCTCCGTAGCAGGTTGTACATCCTCCGGGACGATTCGGTCCGTGATTTGCATCCAGCATAAAGTTCCACACAATCACCGCCTTTGCCCAGTTATTGATCGTACCCAGACAAACTTCGTTCATATTCCACATCAGGTCGTCTGCAAAACTATAGCCCCAGCTGCCGATGGATATCTCCGTAAAATATAAATTCTTGGAGGTATTCCGGGCATGCACATCCGCCAGCTCCGACTTATCGCCGCCATACGCATGGTATGCCGCCCCGTCAATATACTGAGCCGCCTCGGGATCACTGTAAATGTGAAGCGGGTAATCGATCTGATCCTTGTTTTCGGCCCTATCGGCATCATAGTTGTAGTTATGATCGTACACGATGATTTTAGACTGTATACCCGCACTTCTGAAAGCCGGTCCGAGTGCAGTCTTGATAAAGTCGCGTTGCTCCTGCCAGGTCATATACAACGAAGCCGAGTTGTAACGGTTTAAAGGCTCATTTTGGATCGTTACCGAAGTAATATTGATCCCTTCAGACTTCATTGCCTCGATATACTTCACAAAGTAGGTGGCGTAATCCTGATAATAAGCCGGATTCAGTTGTCCGCTTGTCCACGAATCGAAAGGTTTCTTCTCTGTTAGGTTGTTCACCTTCATCCACTTCGGACAGGTCCACGGCGATGCCATGATACGGATATCCGGCCGGATGGCCAGAATCTCTTTCAGCACAGGAATCACATAGGTTTTATCCTCTGTATGCAGGGCAAAATTTTCAATTCCTTTGGTATCGCAATGGGTAAATTCGCTCAGTGAAAAATCAGAACAGCCCATGGAAATCCTTATATAACTGTAACCCATCCCCGAAACCGGATCGAACGTTTCCTTAAGCAGTCTGGCACGGTCGCCGGCCGACATCTTAAGTAAATTATAACAGGTAGAACCCGTTATCGCCGCACCAAACCCCTCCATCACCTGATAACTTTCCGCCGGATTAAGCGTAATAGTATATGGCGACATATTCGGCTTGCTATTGAAGGCGATTGAGTCGTGGAAAAACTTTCTGCTGCCGTTGGCCGTGGTGATAAACAGATCCACGTCGGAAGCTACCGTTCCGGGTTGATCCGGATCCGGTACACCTCCATTGTCTTTAGGATCACAGCCACAAGCTGTGAAGAGCAAAAGAGCGGTAAAAAATACGATCGGTAATTTTGCAAACATGCTGATGCTCATTAATAACCCTTGTTTTGAGTCAAATTAGGATTCTTGTCGATCTGAGTCTGCGGTACAGGCAACAGAACAGTCTCTTCGGTAACGGGAGTCATCGGTAATCGGCCCGAATCGCGTGTATTCAGACTATTGAGTATGCTGAACACTTTTCCGGTACGTACAAGGTCGAACCAACGTTGTCCTTCATAAGCCAGTTCAAGTCTGCGTTCATTCAATACGGCATCCGCCATCTTCTCTTTCGAGCTTACGGTAGTTGCAGGTAAATCAGCTAATTTGGCCCGGTTGCGAACTGTATTAACAAGAGCAGCTGCAGCCTGCAGGTTTCCGGTTTCCACATACGCTTCGGCCTTCAACAATAAAATATCTGCCAAACGGATCTTGATAATGCTGTTGTACTTGGAACGGGTCTTATACATGAAAGGATAATGATCCGAAGGATAGTGGTTACTCCAGGAAGGTTGTCCCCAAACAATGGCCTGGTTCATACGAACATTGTCGCCTTCGTTTTCGTAGGCCTGAATCAGATCCCTCGAAGGAGTGATCCATTTAGCCCAGTTGTATGTACTGTTGGGATCCACATGGTCGATACCGAACATCCAGGTTACCCAATTGCCGCTACCTACAGGGTAGGTAACTTCAAAGATCGATTCGGATGTATTACGGAAATTCACATCGGTTTTTGCATCATTAACAGAAAACAGATCGGAGAAATCGGGAACCAATTTGAAACCATCGTTCTGTACAGCCTCTGCATATTGAATTACCTTAGCGTAATCGCGTACCGGTTTTTCTGCATAAACACGGGCCAGCAACGCATTGGCGACTGACTTGGTAAGCAGGAATTTATTACCGGCATTCACAGCAGGTGCACCACCGGGTTCCAGAGCTGCGTTCAGGTCGCTGATAATCTGTGCATACACTTCGGCAACCGGTTTACGTGACGGATACAACAGAGGATACACCTCTTCCACATTTTCGGCAGTAATATCCGGAGCCTCTTCGGTTACAACCGGTACATCGCCCCATAATCTTACCATATCGAATAAGATCCAGGCTCTCCATATCTTGGCTTCCGCCTTCCACTGCTTGCGTTCTGCCTGGGTAAGAGACTGGTCGGGAACCAGATCCACGTTATTAATCACACGGTTGGCCGTGTTGATATACCCTAAAAATGCATTCCAGTCACGTTCAATATTCTTGTTGGTTCCATCCTGAGTCTGTTGCTCGAGGGAGGTAAGCTCGGCGCCCGAAGAGCCGCAATAAGCATTATCGGAATGAGTCTCATTCAGTACAAGCATATCCGCATACCAAGCCTCCTGTGCATTCTGAATAGCTTTATAGATACCATCGTACTGCGTTTTCATCTCTTCTTTTGTCTTGAACTTGACAGAAGTATCTGTCGTATCCTTACCGCCTACCGTTATTTCGCTGAAGTCGGATATAGGATCCTGATCAAGGGAACAAGATGTTGCAAAAAGCACCGCTCCCATGAATAAACCTAGTTTTATTCTATTTTTCATAATACGATTCTATTAAAATTCAACATTAACACCAAAAACATACGATCTAACCTGAGGGTATGTACCCCAATCGATACCCTGAACAGTAGCACTGCCACCCCATTGGTTCACTTCGGGGTCGAAACCGGAATAGCCGGTAATTGTGAACAGGTTCTGGGCTGTTACATAAGGTTGTAATCTGCTTACACCCCATTTCTTAAGTAATCCGCCGGCAAAATTGTATGATAAAGTCACCGTTTTCAGGCGAACAAAGCTACCATCTTCAATAAAACGGGTGGAAGCCTTCAGGTTATCCGTAGTGGCAACCGCACGTGGCATATCCGTAATCTGTCCGGGTATTCTCCAGCGGTTAAGTACTTCCGTAGATTGATTCTTGGCATCATACATTCCTTCTGTTTCCATACGTGATGCGTTGTAGATATCATTTCCAACGGCACCCTGGAAGAATATATTCAGGTTAAAACCTTTGTAAGAAAGGTTGTTTGTAAGACCAAAGGTGAAATCGGGATTTGGATTTCCGATGTATGTTTTATCACTGGAGGTAATCTTTCCATTTCCATCCAGGTCGCGGTACATAAGGTCGCCTGTTTCAGGATCAACTCCGTCGCTGATGTAGCCCCAGAACATACCTAAAGGCTGACCGGGAGTCATACGTACTACATTCTCGCTGGTAGCTTCGGATGTCTGTGCATAATAGTACACATTCTGCAAAGTAAACTTCTTAACCTCGTTGCGGTTCAGAGAGATATTGAAATCGGTATCCCACTTGAAAGCCTTTACAAAATTCTTCGAACTTACGGCAAACTCGATACCCTTGTTCACCATTTCGCCTTCGTTACGGGTAATTGAACCCACGTCGGAAGTAGAAGGCAATGGAACATCCATCAACAAATCTGTGGTATACTTGTAGTAAGCGTCCGCATTAAACACCAAACGGCTGTTGAAAATAGACAGGTCCACCCCAATATTGGTTTGTGTAGTAGTTTCCCAGGTAAGGTCCTTGTTCTTCATGTTAGCAGGCGAAAGGATCACCATGGCGTTTTCCTTTCCTGTTTCCCACCAGTTCTGACGGGTGATGTTGTATCTCTGAAGATAGGCATAGTCGCTGATACCTGACTGGTTACCGGTCTGTCCCCATCCACCGCGAAGTTTTAAATCATCAATCCAGGTGATATCCTTCATAAATTCTTCGGAAGAGATACGCCATGCAGCCGAGAAAGAGGGGAAATAGCCCCAACGTTTGGCCGGAGAAAGCTTGGAAGAACCGTCTGAACGGAAGTTGGCGGTAAACAGATACTTGCTGTCGTAGTTATAGGCAACACGGCCCAGGTAAGACATGATGCTCCAGTCGGCGGCACGTGTACCGTTACCCTGTGAAACTTTATTTCCGGCATTCAGTGTCTTGATTTCAGAATTCATAAAGTGACTTACACTCTGGTAGCTTTCCGACCATTTGGAAGTGGTACCGGAAGTACCCGCCATTACATTGAAGCTGTGCTTTCCAAAAGCTTTGTCGTACGTCAGGATGTTATCAAATACCATCACCGTACTTAAAGAGCGGTCGTCTGTAGCATTTCCGTACTGAGAACGGCCGTATTCTGTCTTTTTAGGATCCAGGAAACTGGTTTTATGGAAGTAAACACGGTCGATGGAGGTGGTAGACTTAAGCTTCAACTCCGGAAGGAAGGTAATTTCGCCGCTCACGCTACCGATAAGGCGGTTGTTGTTTGTCTGGTTGTCGGCCGTACGCGACATATTTTCCACCGGATGGGTGATATTTGCTCCGTAGAAGTTATTGTTATACTGTCCCGGATTCTGCGCGTCCCAGATGGTTGCATAGGTAGGTGTGTTGATTACAGAAAGAACAACACCGGCACGGTTGGAACCCTGACCAGAAACGATACCGTTGCTTGAATAGTCAGAATAAGCCACATTGGTGTTGAATTTCAACCAAGGACGAATCTGGTTCTCCAGATTGGCTCTCATGTTATAACGTTCGTAGAAGGCTACTTTGATAACCCCGTCTTCTTTGGTATAACCTCCGGAAACATAATACCTCATCTTATCGTTACCGTTGGAGAACGACAACTGATAGTTCTGTGTAACACCCGTACGATACGTTTCGTCGAACCAGTTTGTCTGATCTGTAAGTCCGGAAGGCAGATTAACACGTCCGATTTCCTTCATTAAATCGGCATACTGCGCTACATTCAGAGATTCAACTCTTTTGGCCACATCGGTGATACCAACATGTGCAGTAAAGGCAATCTTGGCATCGCCTCTTGCGCCTGCCTTTGTAGTAATCAATACAACCCCGTTGGATGCACGCGAACCGTAAATAGCTGCCGAAGAGGCATCTTTCAGGATCTGCATACTTTCGATGTCGTTGGGACTAAGGAAATTGATTTCACTCATGGGCACTCCGTCCACTACATACAACGGATCATTGCTGGCGTTGATGGATGAATTACCACGTACACGCACCACCATGCCTGCACCCGGTTCGCCGTTGGGCTGAATAACATTTACCCCTGCGGCCTTACCCTGAATAGCCGAAGCAGCCGAAATAAGGGGACGCTGATCCAGGTCTTCAGTAGAAACAGTAGCTACCGAAGTGGTAACATCTTTTCTCTTTACAGTACCGTAACCAACCACTACAACCTCTTCCAGCACTTCCGAGTCTTCTCTCAGAACAATGCGCATGGATTTTGTTGCATCGGCAACCAATTCCTGAGGTTTGTAACCAATATAAGAAACCACTAAGAGACTTTTTGCCGGTGCGGCAAAGGAAAACTGACCGTCGAAATCGGTCGTAGTACCGATGGTAGTACCTTTCACTACCACATTAACGCCGGGTAAAGGAAGGTTATCCTCTCCGGAAATAACAACACCCTTAATCTGCACGTCTTGCGCATAAGCAGAAAGGATCGTGCACCACAGGAGCACAAATGTTAACAAATTTCTCATAAAATAATTAAATTAAAGATTTCTTAGTCTGAAACGATGCAAACATAGGGCAATAAGAGGTGCGGAAGTTACATTTTGGTTACCTTCAAATACGTCACAGACAAAATAAGAATACGTCAAATACTCGTTATAAAATTGTAAGTATTTAAATATCAATAGCATTTAAATACTCCAATAAATTTTCCTCACGCTCCAAACCAATTTTTTTACGCAAACGATAGCGGAGCGTCTCTACCCCGCGTACGGAAAGATTTAATAAGGGAGCAATCTCCTTAGACGACAAATTCATCTTCAAAAAGGCACACATCTTACGCTCATTAACGGATAAGTCGGGGTGTTTTTCACTTAATTTTGCCATAAAATTGTTATGAACCAGATCGAACTGCTCTTCAAATCTTTTTAGCAGATCGTCGGATTGCATATTGGTATCGATGCTGTTGTTAAGCGTTACCAGCATGCGTTTGGCCCTCACGTCGGAATCCGACTTCAATTCGGCCATTATTTTGTAGAGCTCGCTCTTTATATCCATCAGAATCTCATTCTTGCGGACAAAGTTCATCATAAGGTTGGCCATTTCCTGACTCTTATGGCGCAGCTCATACTCCAGCCGCTCGTTCTTTAGAGAAATGATTTCATTCTCCTGTCGTGCAGCAGCCTTGATAAAATCCTGTTCCTTCAACCACATCTCCTTCTCCTTTATGGCCACCTCCTGCTGCTTTTTACGTTTGATGCGCCATTCGTCCCATTGATACAGAAAATACAAGAATGCCATCAACAGCAGGAAATATACAAAGTAGGCCCACATGGAACGGTACCAGGGAGGCAGAATTACAAAAGAAAAAGTAGCCGACGAAACCTTGCCGTCGTTCATCAGCGCCTCTACCCTGAAGGTATAACTTCCCTCTTTCAGTCCACTGTATTCTTTCACCTCGGAGGTGGTATATTCGGACCATTCGGTGGCGGGACTCAGCATAAAACGGTAACGTACCACCTTCTCCAGATCGAATGCATGCATCGTGTACTCGAACCGAAGGGAGTTTTGGCTGTAAGGAATTTCCGGAACGTACGAATTTCCTGTAAAGTTAGCATTAAACAATAACGAATCCTTGGGATAGGTAGAATAGACACTCTTGATAAAAAGCTCGTTGCCGGTTTCCACCTTCTCTTTAAAGGCCAGATCGAGTAAAGAGAACCCATGTTCGTTGGGGATAATTACGACTGAATCTCCAATTATTTCAAAGTTCTCATAGTATTTAATGAAGTCTAGCTGCTTGTGATTGAAGGGATAGATAACAGAAAACATCTTGTCGCCGGTCCGGTTTTTCTTCAATATACCCAGACCATTCCTGCTTAATCCATACAGATCCGTTCTGCCTTTTTTAAGCACCGAATGCGGGAAAGCAACCGGAATGGTACGGTTAGGTATCATACGATCGGCCGCCTTATCATATTCAAACAATCCGGAATCGGACGAGAAATAGAGTTTGTTCTCTAATTTAGAGATAAAAAGATTCCGAATGGATTTCAATCCATCCCTCGAAGTGTAGAATCGGCTACTCTTCACCTTATAGTTTACCGTATCCAGAACAACCCGCAAAGCCCCCTCGTTGGTGTTACGCACCCAAAGAACTTCGGGCGATTCGAACTCGAAATTCTTAAACCAGTCGGAAACCCCTTGCAACTCCTTTAACACCTGCCATTTTCCCTGCATGCGTTGTATCAGATAAAGCCCCTCATAGGTACCTACCCATAATTTATCGGGATCGGTATAATGCGGTACACAGCTCCACACACCACGTAATCCGCTTACCTGTTCGATGGATTTCCCGTCCAGGATAAATAGCCCCTTGTCGTGCATACAGAAAAGTTTCCCGTCAATTATACGCATATCCCACACCTGTCCGCTCAGTTGAGGGATAAAATCGATGGCGGCAGAGGTTTCGGTAAACCGTACCGGCCAACTGGTATGGTAGACTCCGCTGTTGGTTCCAAGATACAATTTTCCATGAAACAAGACCGAAGCATAACCTGCACCCGACGAATAGGGATAGGTGTACAGATTGGTAAACGGAGTATCCAGCGAAATATAATCGATTCCATTGTCCAGCCCCAGCCAAAGGTTATTCCGCTTATCAAAACTGATAGATAAAACCGTATTATTCTGCAAACCGTTCCGCTCGTTGAAATACTTGATCAACCGCGACCGGCGGTTTACGAGAACGAGTCCCCTTCGCACCGTACCGATGGCGATGTAATCGCCCGAAACAGCCATCGTAAAAACCTCGTTCTCCCTCATAAACTGTTCGGCTCCGGTAATCAGGGGAGTCACCTTTCCGTTTTCTGCATAAAATAATCCATCCACCGCTGTGGCAATCAGCATCCCCGACTGATAAGGCTCAATACTTCGAATATGTTTTCCCTCCAGCGGCTCCCCTCCTGAAAGAGGAAAGAAACTATTACCCACTAAAACGAACACCCCTTTATAGGTACCGATGTATAACGAGCCGTTCACCACATTGGAACGGTCTATTTTGTGCACGGACGGAATCAGCGTAAACTCATCGCCCAACTGTTTTACAATAAAGTTATCCGAAACAAAGTAGAATATATTATCCACTTCAAATACCCCCCAGTACCCTACATTGAACTTACTTTGCGCCGGCAGGGAATCCGACAGATTCACATAGAGCAGTTTTCCGGAAGCATCTGCATGGAAATAACCGAACTCTCCCTCACCTCCCACATAAATACGTTTCAATTTAGTCGATATATGCAGCGAACGCACATCTGCTTCGTTGTGGAGCGGATATAATTTCCAGCTGCTTCCCTCGTATTGAAGCAGTCCGTTTTTATTGGCAAAGTAAACCCAGTTTTCGTTGAATGCATTGATCTGCCAGGTTTGCGACCCTTTACCGAACAACTCTTTCTTATAATTTGTGACATAGTTGTTCCATTCCGCAAACAGGTTTGCAGTAAACAACATAAGCAGGCATAGCGTGTAAAGAATACGGATTTTAAACATGTATCAGCACTATTCTGGTTTATTCACCTCGCAAATGTACATAAACTTCGCGCAAAAGAAAACATCAAAGACTGGTTTCGTCTATAATGTACGTTTGCAGTCTATCCTATTTACCTGGTGCAGGTACTCTTTAACAGAATACCTGCACTGATAGATAGAACTTAGTAATTGCCTTTGCGTTTCTTTACCTCGTCTACGATTTTAGAAAACAATTTCTCCTGTTTTCTTTTCTCGTGGACAGAAGCCGTATAATGCCAGGCTTCCCTGCGGAGCTTAAGATAGCTTTCGTATACGCCACGGTCTAATTCTCCGGTATTGACCGCTTCCAGTACGGCACAACCCTTTTCATTTACATGCTTACAATCCTTAAACCGGCACTTGCCCTCATAAACTGAGATATCCAATATTTCGGAGAGGTTATCCGTATTATCGTTTGTAACACCGAAAAGTTTTACCCCCGGAGTGTCGATCAGCACACCGGAACCCGGCAACAGTACCATTTCCCTCCGTGTAGAAGTGTGCTTTCCTTTACCTGTAGAATCACTGATTGTTCCTGTCTGCAGAAGTTCCCTGCCGCAAAGAGCATTAATCAGAGTGCTTTTCCCCACGCCGGACATGCCGGTGAATACAACTGTTTCGCCTGTATGAATTATTTCACGCAGCATATCGATACTTTCGGGCAATTGCGTACTGGTATAGAAAACCGGCATCTTATGGGAAAGATGTTTTATCGCTTTATTTATCTCATCGGCATCAAATCCTAAATCTGTTTTCGTCAGGACCAATATCGGCTGAATACTTTCGGATGAAAGTTGCAGCATGAAGCGCTCAATACGGCGTACATTGAAGCTGTTATCCAGACTTTGTACTATAAATGCTTTGTCAACATGGGATGCTATAGCCTGTCTTTCCGATACGGAGCCGCTTTTAAGGCGATACAGGGTTTTCTTCCGCGGTAGCATAGCCAGAATGATTCCCTTGTCCGTGTCTGTTACCTGGAAAATAACCCAGTCGCCTGTACAGGGATAATCGGATACATCCCTCCCGTAGAGCATATTCCCTGTCATTTCGCAGGAATAGTGCCCTGCTTCAGAAATTACCTCATAACAGGTTTTATGGGTAACTGTTATCCTTCCGTGAATGAACTCTTTGTAACCGGAATTTTGTTTTTGTTGGAAAAGCTCTTCATTCCAACCATATAAATGTAAATCGTGCATTGTTTTGATCTTTAAATAAGGAGACTCTATGGAGGCAATCTCCCTGATTGTTGTTAATTTTCTTCCCAAAAGTCATTTCTTGACAGTGTAAGTATATACAAAAGGGCATACCAATGCCTTAAATCATTGTATACAAATCAAATTATAATTGACATAGAAACGACTCCCGGAAAGAATATCCGAGAACAAACAAAGGGACAATCTGTATAAGAAACACAGATTGTTTGTTACACCAAATCCGATTTAAACATTGTAGTCATGCCACAAAAATACATAATCTTTTGTATTTCAACAAATCCCATCCATGGAGTCTGTTTGCCTAGTATTAATCCATTTCATTCATAATCTGATCTATTTCATGGTAAAATAGAGTTAAGGCATCGCTATATTGTTTTGTTCTTATAGCTTTTTCGGATAACATCTTCTTAAAATCGGAGTAACTATATTCTATCATTGATGTCCCTTCCTCTTTAAAATACAGTTCATACCCTAAATATTGGGCATATTTTTTTAATATGCCTTCATTCTTTCCAAGATACACTACAACATAAGAAGGAAAACTTAAAACAATTTTTTGACAATAATTACCAAGTATCTCAGATAATGAACCATCAGCTTTAATGCAGATTTGATTAAAAAGGTAAAAATATAATGGTGTTGCCTTTTCTTTATTGCTAATCGAAGATAACCCATTCAACAACGTCACTGTTTGGCTGTTATCGCCAATATTAAAATTCCCTTTATAGAACTCAAGGACATCTTTACTAATATTACATGAATTAAGTATGTCATTTTTTTGATTTTCTTTTAAATTCTCCCAATAAACAAAGGTCATATCCGGCAAAGACCTGCTTGGACAGATACTACTATTTTGAAAACAAAAAAGGAAAACAGAACTTAAAGTAAAGATTAGTTTCAAAGGCATAATACTATCTTATTATTTATTATTGTTGTTAAATAAATTGTTTACAAAATTTTGCCAATATTGTAACTCATCTTCAGACACTTGGTAAGTTACGTTAATTTCGACATAGTTATTCACAGATGGCTCATTAACTTGTTCCAAATCATCATTAACAGTCACTTGTCCTGGGACTTCTTGGGTGTCGTTTGCGTCTAAGTTATCGGTAATTTGCTTAAAGACAGACATATTTGTATCATAAGCACGTAAGCATCCATATGTCTTTTTTAAAGTTGGATTATTAACCGGTTCCCATTTCTTCGTTTTTGAGTTAAATTTCTCTTGTCGTCCACCATGTATTCTGATTGAACTTCGTCCAGATTTATCAATCTCACCAGACACACCCTCCATATTTAATCTTGCATTGGGGCCATAAGATGCCCTGCTACCTCCTGTTAACCATGCATTATCATCTGGAATATCATAAACTCCAAGGGGAGTATATGCCCCAGTTTTTGTTCTATCACGCACATTCACGCCTTCAGCACGCACATTAAATCAATATACCTCATTACCACTCCTGTCTGTTACAATTGCAACCCCATATCCATGTTTTTTCCTATTATTGTAAACATGAACTGTTACATCCCACTTTCCATTAGGGTCAATTCTAAGAATTGGATTATTTCTTACATAGTTATATGGTGTCCAGCTAGGTAATTTTTCGGCTAAAGCATCTAAACAATGAAATCTAGCTAGAGCTGGGTCATAAAACCGGGCTCCGTAATCGTACCAATCTAGTCCGTGCATACGGTCTAGCTCTTTGCCGTTGTATTTATAGGGTTGTTGTGAAGTATCGTAGCCCTCACTAAAGGGCAGGCCATAGGCGTAATAATGGGTTATCTGTTCTATAGTTCCATTTTGATTCACTACGACCCGGTTATTTCCTAAATGATCTTGCGCATAATATTGGTAGATGGGCGTAATGCTACGACTTCCGTCTAGGAAATTGTACTTCCTTTGAAATAAAGGTTCAAAATCATATATCCTCGCCCTCGTGGCATCTCTGATTATCTAAATCCACCCGCGACAGACCTTTTCCATGCGACGTTTCTTCCTGACCCTTCTGCTGGCAGAGACGGTGACGGCAGGATATGCTTGTACGAACCTTATCGTCACCAAAGGAGCCTCGACCGACGGCTCCGTGATGGTGACCTATGCGGCCGATTCCTATACACGCTACGGCACGCTGGTCCACTACCCGGCCGGAAAGCACAAGGCGGGAGAGATGCGCCGCATCCTGCAGTGGGGCCAGGACCATTACCTGGGTGAGATCCCCGAAGCGCCGTATACCTATAACGTCATCGGCAACATGAACGAGCACCAGCTCGTCATCGCAGAAACCACCTGGGGTGGACGGCCCGAACTGCGTGATCCGCAGGGCATCGTGGACTACGGCTCGCTGGAGTATATCTGCCTGCAGCGCTGCAAGAAGGCCCGCGAAGCCATCGAGCTCTTCGTCGCACTGGCCAATGAATTCGGCTACGCTTCTTCCGTGAGTCCCTGCGCTTCGCCGATACCGAAGAGGCCTGGATCCTGGAGGTCATCGCCAAGAAGCCCGATGTGGTGGACGGCGTGAACCGCAACAAGGGTATCGTGTGGGTAGCGGTCCGTATCCCGGACGGCTACATCTCTGCCCATGCCAACTGCGCCCGCATCACCACCTTCCCCAAGGATGATCCCGCCAACTGCCTCTATGCCCCCGACGTGATCTCCCACGCCCGCGAAATCGGCATCTACAGCGGCTCTGACGAGGATTTCAGCTTCGCTGACACTTATTGCCCGCTCTCCTTCTCGCTGATGCGCAACTGCGAGGCACGCGTCTGGAGTTTCTTCAACCGCTGGGGCGATCTCGACATGAACCAGTATCTCGATTTCGCCATGGCGGACAATCCGAAAAACCGGATGCCGCTCTATGTCAAGCCCAAAGGCAAGCTCTCCGTGCTCGACCTGGCGACGATGATGCGCGACCACTACGAAGGAACGCCCTTCGACATGACCACCGACATCGGCGCCGGCAGCAACGAGACACCCTACCGATGGAAGCAGAACGACTGGACCGTTGACGGCGTGAAATACTCCAACGCCCGCCCCATCTGCACCCAGCAGACTGGCTTCTGGTTCGTGGCCCAGTGCCGCGGCTGGCTGCCTGACGCTGTGGGCGGCCTGTTCTGGTTTGCCGTCGACGACGCCGGCACCTCGGCCCTGACACCGGTATATTCTTCCTCCCGCGCCGTTTCCTGGCACTATGCACTGGGGAATGGCTCCATGGTGGAATACTCCCCCACTTCCATGTTCTGGCTCAACAACCGCATNNTGCGACGAAAAGGCCCTGGCCATCAGGTCGGAGAAAAAGCGTCTTCAATATCTGACGGATTTCTCGGTTCGGGAAGCTGACGCGCTTTTCGAGAAATGGACGCTGCTCGATCAGTACCTGCTGTTGAAATACATGGACGGCACTGTAAAACGCCAGAATGAAGACGGCT
>WARQ01000018.1_pt2 | contig 18790 bp, 17 predicted proteins | sample 4769161 | NCBI WGS metagenome assembly WARQ01 (sample SAMN08893024, study PRJNA449175) | gut metagenome | isolation source: rumen sample fed with dry roughage | host: buffalo | place: India: Nagpur | collected 2016 | reverse complement strand
GCCTCTTTTTGGGCAACCTCAATCCCATCCTTGCGGATGGAAGCAACCAAATCTTGAATTTGTTGAGCCATCTGATTTCCTACCTTCTACTGTGTGCATAATGATACGGGATAACGCTGACTTGTGCAATCAAACCAAAGCCCATACCTTCTGGACAAACTCTGCCAATTATCCAGCAATGATACAGAAAATTCAACCTATTTCAGCATACTTTCGCTCAGTAAACACGGTAATGTGAAATTTATTTGTCATTATATGAAGCAAATCACACAATTGAGGATGCAAGTGTGATTGTGGTTTGCATACTTGTCCCACTTTTGATAGTATGCCTTCATGCTTGTACACGATCGATATTCCCACTTGTTTACCAATCAGAAAGTCCGTGGCTTGCTGAGAATCAAAAACCTGCAAAGCAATAAGGTCCTGTTGGTTATGAGCGAGGACCTGGCATCGGACATACAGAAAATCCGTTTCTCCTTGGATCTCGGCACCTATGAGCACGAGGTACTGCAACAAGAGTATGAAACCATCGGCCTTGAGCTTTTCAGCATCGATGCCTACTATCAGGCAACGGCGGAAGAAAATCTGCAACGCTTGCTTGAACAGCATACTCATGCCCTGAAATTGCAATCAGCTTCCCTTTACTGAAGCAAAAGAGCTGGTGATGCACCTGTCCCTTCAGGAGGAGGCGGATGTATTACCTACTTACCTATAGAACCCGACGGTGTTTGTTTGCTACAGCAGACGACGCATTTCACTGTCTGCAAGCATGGCAGCAGTGGGCCGAAGCGCATACATGCAATCTAATCGATTATTTGCTCTTGCCTCATTGCCTGCAGCTTGTTCTGCAGGGTCGCATCCAAGTGTACCGGACCAAGACATTGGTTATACAGCAACTCACAGACGAAGAGCTGCTTGCATCTCTGGCAAGACTCGGCATGCATGGCAGGAACTATCCATTTTGCGGAACCTACGAACTCTATCACGCGAGCAACTGTTACGCCGCATTGGGAAAGGCAGGGTTTTACGCCCTGCCCTATCCTTTATCAGTTATTTTGAAAGCAAAAAAGAACCAATCAAGCAAGAGAGCGCGCACGGTCGATTGCGATGAGATTGCGTAGGGCTTGTACTGTCACCCGGATTGCATCCTCGGTATCATGAAGCTTTGGATTGTCCATACCCAGTATCTCACGTTCCTGGTTTCCCACCACCGAAAACGCACTTCCGCATCGCGCTCCCAAACGGGCGGCTACGACAAACAGAGCTGCGCTTTCCATTTCGGAAGCGAGAACGCCCAAGCGTTTCCAGGCTTCCCACTTATTGATCAAATCATAGCTGACCGGCATGATCGCAGGATCATGTTGACCATAGAAGGAGTCCTTGCACTGCACAACACCGATATGGCTCCTCTTTCCGAGCATGTTTGCAGCCTCGGCAAGAGCCTGCACGACCTCAAAACTGGCTACGGCGGGAAATTCAATCGGAGCATACTCGCGGCTTGTTCCCTCCATGCGTACAGCACCGGTTGCAATAACCACATCACCGCCCATGACCGGAAGGGCGATGCCCCCGCATGTACCCATGCGGATGAAGGTGTCACTGCCGCATTTATACAGCTCTTCCATGGCTATGGAAGCGGAAGGCCCCCCGATTCCCGTCGAAGTGACAGAAACCTTCTCCCCGTCCAGAAACCCTGTATAGGTTACATACTCCCGGCTGTCAGCCACCTGTTTCGCATCATCAAAATGCTTTGCAATCAGTGGAACACGCTTTGGATCGCCGGGAAGAATAACATAGCGGCCTACATCGCCTTCCTTGATATGCAAATGGTATTGGATACCCGTTCCATTCATATAATCAGACATACCTGTCTCCTCTCATACCCCTATGGTACCATCACAAAAACAGAAGTGCAAGAAAGCTCAGTATCCCATGGTTTTCAAAAGCGATGAGAGCAACGCGAACCGTTCTCCCAAGCGCTCCCCTTCCCGGGAGACCACATCGGCAAGCAGGCGAATATCGGTATCGATCATCTCATTGTCCGTACACACCTCAACCGTCATCGCATCACCCTGCATCGGTATCCGGTCAATTCGTGTTTGGGCGGGATCGTAATACTTGGGTAACCGATAGGCATCCTGAAAGTACAAATTGGTTCTGCACACCAATATCGCCAGATCCAGGACACGGTGCAGCGGCAGCTCCTCGCTTTGGCGTGACCATTTCTCTCCGGTATGGCGCCACACTTTTGCAGAGGCTTCGATGTTTCCCCGGTCGTTCCATTGGGCAAGGCCGACCGAAAGTCCTTTTGCGTCGCTCTGTAGTGCCATAGCACCATCCACATTCTCATAATTCGGGACTACAATGACCGGCTTGTGCTTGAGTGTTGTAGGAATATTCATACACGTATCTCCTTTGCTTGAGGAACCTGTTCCTTATACAACTCCAACAGGATCGCTAGATTCTCCTCTATTGCCTCCGTTTCTTCCATCGGTGGGAGAAACTCAAGGATTTTGAAGGTGAATGCATCCTCTCCATGGTTCGCATAGGCAGCCTGAAGGCTCGGAAGATTCGCCAGGGCCCCTACCGACAGTCTGAAGAAGATGCGTTGCTTGATGGTATCCAGATCCTTGGTAACACCAATATAGTGCTCGCCGCTGATTGAACAGGTGAGCATAAAACACCCCATCGGGTGTCTCATCTCTTCATATTGCTTTCTTAAAGCTTTCTTATCCATAATGTCCTTTAGTAATTTACTAATTTACTAAATACAGTAAAAAGCCTCTCATGTAAAGAGAGGCGGTTGCAATCTATAGCATTACGTACGTCTTACCCATTCCCCCGTCCTCTGGAAGAGCAAAACGATAGTCTTGCACCGAACGGTGTTTTTTCAAATAGCTGCCAATTCCTTTGCTGAGAATTCCATCCCCATAGCCGTGAATAATGGAGAAGGTGCTCATGCCGTGCACCAGGGCGCTCTCTATCTGCTGGTCAAGCAAATGCAAGGCTTCCTCGAGAATCAGGCCCCTGACATCCAGAACCAATTTCGGCTCCGGCGCACTGCTTTGGAAGAGTACCGACACTTTCTGGTCCACCCGCTTGGGCAGGCTGAGCTGGGACGACGGGAGGGTCATGCGCATGGTGCCGATGGCGACCACAAAACTGTTCCTGCCCTTTTTTTCCAATATCTTGCCTTCCCTCTTTGCACTGCCGCACAACACATCCATTCCAACTTCCAGCTGTTGCGCCTCCTCGGGCTTGAGGAACTCGATTTCATCCTCGAATTGCTGCAGTTGTTCCTCTTGCTGCGCCAGTTTCTCGGAGAGACCCTCAAGGTAGGTCTTCACCTGTTTGGTCTTGTCTTTGGTCACCTCGCCGGTTCTCAGCTCGGCAACCAGATTCTCCAGCTCCTTGCGCTTGGTTTGCATGAATCGGGCCAGTTCGGTGGACTGTTCCCTCTTTAGCTGAGCCTCACGCTGCTTGATCCTCAGCTCTTTCAATTGCAATGCTTTCACTTCACTTTGCAGCGCAAGATACCGCTTGTGCATGGCAGTCTCCTGCCGTTCAAGATCGCGCCTTTTGGCTTCCAAGTCCTTTATGATAGTACCGATTTGCACAGCTTCACTGCCCAGGTACTGTTCGGCTTTCGCAAGGACATCCCGGGGAAGCTTCATCAACCGTGCAGTATCGAGTGCATGGCTTTCACCCGGGAGTCCCTGTATGATCCTGAAGGTAGGCAGATGCGAGTTCTCATTGAACTCCATGGAGGCATTTATCACCTCCTTCTTGGCGTAGGCAAACTGCTTGAGGACTCCATGGTGACTGGTCACCAAAGTCAAAGCCGCTTTTTGCAGGCAGTACTCCAGGGTTGCCCGTGCTATTGCGGAACCTTCAACAGGATCGGTACCGCTCCCAAGTTCATCCAGGATTACCAGCGAACGCCCTGTCATGTTGGAAAGTACGTAGGCAATCTGTTTCATGTGTCCGCTGAAGGTGGAAAGCTCAGCCTCGATGGACTGCTCGTCCCCGATATCGGTATAGATATCATCAAAGACGGGCAGTGCACTGCCCTCCTGTGCGGGAATGTATCCGCAGAATTGGTTGAGCAGGGCGAACAATCCCACCGTCTTGATGGTTACCGTTTTTCCTCCGGCATTCGGTCCGCTGATTACCACAGCCCTGATGTCCGAATCGAGTTGCATGGTGATGGGAACGACCTTTTTGCCGAGCAAGGGGTGACGCGCCTTGATCAGGGTGCAGTGTGTAATCTCCAAATCGGTACGACTGCACTGTTTTTCCCTTGCCCATTCTGCGATGGCCAGCCTGGCATCGGTTTGCCCTACACGAAAAGCAAGATCGGAAAGTTCCTTTCGCCAAGAACGAACCTCATCGTTGAGCTGTTTCAGAATTTTTGCGATTTCGATAAGAATTTGGTTCTGTGCCATCACCACGGAATTATTCATCTCCACCAAGGGATACGGTTCCATGAAGACGGTATTGCCGGTCGCAGAACTGCTGGTGATGAAACCCTGCACGTTGGACCTTCTATCGCTGCGTACAGGAATAACCAGACGGCCGTCACGCAATGCCTCCTGGTCGGTCTGCACCACTTCCCTGTTTGTATGGATGAATTGGCTGCAGAAGCGTGAACGCTCGTTCTTACGGGCCTCCACCTCCTTGCGTAGCTGTCTGAGTGCAGGATGTGACTCCTTCACCTGACCCGACTCGTCCAGCACATCCAGGATATGCCGACCGACCCGTCTGAGGTTCTCATCGAAAGACCGCCCCATCAACTCCTTCAAGGGTTCAAAGGAAGTCCCGTCATCGAGGGCTTGATTACAGAATGACTGCAGGATTTCGGAGCTGGCGATATAGTGGGCGATACCGACCAAATCCGGTCCTTCCAATGCCTTGACCGGATCACCCAGGAGGGCCAAGGATGCCTTGATGGAGGGAAACGACAGCAGAGAACCGCCCAAAGAAGATCCGAGCAGCGTGATAAGACCTGCAATTTCTTCCTGTCGCTTGGAAAGCAGCGCCTGCTCAGTTAAAAACGACAACTCCAACAGGCAATCCCGTCCCTCTTCGGAACGTGTATGAGCCTGCATCTGATTAACTACCTGGTAAAAACCCAGTTCTTCAATACTCTTGTGATTCATCCTTATCCATTCTCGTACGCCAGGAATTGGAGCGATCATTCTTGCCCGCCCACAGCGGGGCCTTGTCATCAAGGGAGGCAAGCATCCTCAAGTAACTTTCATAGCGGTCATAGTGGATCTTATCCTCCTCAACCGCTTCTTTCACCTTGCACCCTGGTTCATCCTGATGCAGGCACCTCTCATACTCACAGTTTTTCGCATACCGGGCGAACTCGATGAAAGCCTCTTGCAGCGTCGCCTTATCTCGATGGGGAACCTGTATCTCGCGAACACCAGGTGTGTCGACAACCGTAAACAAAGGACCGCTGATCAACAGCGAATGGTTGGTCGTATGCCTTCCACGGTTATACTTTTCACATACCTCGCTGGTACGTTGGTCGCTGCCAAGAAGGCAGTTGATCAACGTAGACTTGCCTACACCGCTCTGTCCGACAAAAGCGACGGTCTTTCCTTCCAGCTCCTTGTACAGCTTCTCGATGTTCTCACCTGTCTTTGCACTCACACCCAAAACACGGTACCCAAGGGTCTTATAGAGCTTGAACCGTTCGTACTCATCCTCGGTAAGAGGAAAATCACATTTGTTCATCACAATCATGACATCGACATCCTGGCAGCAGGCGATGACACGATCGATGAACCGGGGCCTGAACGGCGGGGTATCGGCACTGGTGACACACACGATCAGATCCATATTGGCAACAACGGTCTGGTTGCTGCCGCCTTTAGTATTCCACCTCTGAAAACTGTTGCGCCTTGGAAGGCGGTCGAGAATCAGACCCTCATGTGCATTGGTGGGGACAAAGCTGACCATATCACCCACGGCAAGCGGGTTGTACTCCTCGATTACTTGGGAAAGCTGCTTGCCCTTGATGCGGCACAAGTAGGAAACACCCTTCTCCTCGACTGTGTAGATATTGTTTATTCCCCTGCAAATCAGGCCGATATGTTGCTCCATGTGTACTCCCAGAATGTACTGTATCTGCAAAACCTTCTCTTGACAACCTAAGCGTATTTGATACTGTTAAGCTATGTTTAATTTTATGACTTGCGCCCACCCGGGCTGCCGCACCTACATCTGCGAAGACGGCCCGTATTGCTATCGTCATTCCCCCAATCAAGAGGAACTCCAGGCACGCTGCATCCAGATGCTGCTCAGTGAAACGAACATGGTGGATTTTTCTCTCACCGGCAGTGAATTCGAGGATTTGGTACTACCCAAGAAGGAACTGATCGCATCCAATCTTGCATGGTGTACCTTCCGCAATGTAGATTTTTCCCATACAACACTGCTGAACACCTTCTTCGATTTTTGTCTGTTCGAGAACTGCACCTTCAACAATATCCTCAGCCGGTATGCAGTATTTTCTGGCAGCAAAATGATAGATTGTGATTTTTCCGGATCCATCATCATCCACACCAACTTCTGTGGTGTCGACACATTTCGATGCAATTTCAACGACTGCGACCTATATTTCTCCACGTTCAACTCCAGCTATCTCAGGGATACTTCCTTCGAGGATTGCAACTTGAAAAAAGCCGACTTTGTCCATACGGACCAAAGACGTGTCTCACTGCGGTATTCGAACTACGAGGAGGCACGCCGTTGAACATTTATCAGCACTTCTCCGTCGTTGGTTTTTGCAACACCTATCTGGTCGCATCCAAGAAGCATAGTGAAGCCCTCTTGATCGACCCCGGCCACGTGGATTCGGAACTGATCAATCTCATTGAAACGAACAAGTACAACCTCAGACACGTCCTGCTTACACACCGCCACATCTCCCACATGGAAGGACTTGGAACTTTGAAGAAAATTTACGATGTCACCGTCTATGGTTCATCGTTCAGCTCGTATGACTTTCCCTACCAATCGGTCGAGGACAAGCAGATTCTGAATCTCTGCAACTTGGCAATTGAAGTGATTCATGTACCGGGACACTCGCTTGACAGCATGGTCTTTAAAATAGACCATGCCCTCTTCACCGGCGATACTCTGATGTGCGGGAGAATCGGATCGACTCCCGGGTATCGGGAACAAGCGCTCTTGATCAATTCAATCAACCAGAGATTGATGGGTTTGGATGAGAATACCCTCATATTTCCAGGGCATGGGACTGCATCCAAAATCCGCATCGAGCGGATGTTCAATCACGACCTGTTGCAGTTGGGAACGATCCAGACCGAACGCGAGCACTGGCGGGACGAGGAGCAGTCTTAAGCAGCACCCTGAATCGTTCGGGCATGGGGGCTGTACAACGGATTCTCCTGCCCGTCGAAGGACTGGCAACTTCAAGGAGGAGGGCGTGCAGCATCAAGGTCAAACCTTCAGGCTTGCCGTAGAGAGGGTCTCCAAGCAGGGTATGTCCGATGGACTTGAAATGTACACGTATCTGATGAGTCCTGCCGGTAAACAATTCTATGCGCACCAAGGCAAAGTCCCTGTACTGCCTGAGGACGGTGTAATCGGTACGGGCATCCCTGCCCTCGCCGCTTGAGCAGGTGGTAAACTTCTTTCGATCATTGCCATCGCGCTTGAGATTCGTCCTGATCGACCCCGTCCTCTCCTTGAAGACACCCTTCGCCAGAGCAATATAGACTTTGTGCGTCGTCCGCTCCTTGAACTGTTCGCTCAGGTTTTTGTGGCTCTGCCGATTACGGGCGATAACCAGCACCCCGCTGGTGTCCTTGTCCAGGCGGTGCACGATGCCCGGTCGCACGGAAAGCTCCGGGTTTTCCACCTCGCCATCCTCATCATCCTCAAGAGCTGAGGAGAAATCCTGGCCATAGCGAAAAAGCAGCGCATGCACCAGCGTATGCTCATGATTTCCCGCTGCAGGATGCACCACCATCCCCTGCTCCTTGTTGATGACCAACATCTCCTGATCCTCGTACAATACATCCAACGGGATGTCTTCTGCGACGATTCCCTCAAAGCAGGCCTCTTGGTAGTGTACTTCTATACGATCGCCTTCCTTGACAAGCCGACTTTTCTTGACCGGCTTTCCATTGAGGTAGAGTTGTGTTTTCTCATCTGAAAGCTGCGAGCGCGAAACCTTCTCCTGTTTGGAGGCTACATAGGCATCCAGTCGTCTGGGTTCTTGGATGGCATCAACCACCAACGCAAGAATCTCTTCCTTCACCGCCATCATGTGTTCCCCACTTCCCCGATGATAAAGTCAGCCACACTGATTCCCAAGGAGAGTGAAGCCGCGATGGACCCTTGCACCAATAGCGATTGCAATTCACTTGCAGGAGGATCGATCAGGTTGGCCTTTTGGGCGAGTGAGTATACAAGCATCGCTACGGGCAACGTAATGACCAGTGAGCCCAGAAAGAGGGTTTCAGCCCTTCGAAGCTTATAGGTGAAGAGAGGAAACTCATCCTTCTCGTACGGGACATAATCCTTCAACGGTTCTGCTGCAAGAGGAAGCGAACAGCAAAGGAGGACCAGGCAAAGCGTGAGGACTAAGGTTCGCATCATCCCTCCCTTGGGCCGAACAGTCGTGTTCCCACCCGTATCAAGGTGGAACCTTCTGCTATGGCATAGCGGTAGTCGCTGCTCATGCCCATGCTCAAGGTTGAGAAATCCAGTTCTGGAAAGCGCTGCTTTGCCCGTTCCGCCGTTGTTCTCAGCAATGCAAATGCTTTTCGTATCTCTGTTTCACTCCCTGCCAAAGGCCCGATGGTCATCAACCCCTTTACGCTGACTTTGTTGAAGGAGGAGATTGTTTCCAAGGCTTGAAACAAAGCATGCTCATCTTCAAACCCACTCTTGCTCTCCTCGGGGGCAGTCTTCAGTTCCAGGAGGATGGGCAATGACTTGCAGGCAAGGCTCTCAAGCTTGAGAGCAAGCTTGAGGGAGTCGACGCTGTCTATTGCGTCAAAGAGTTCAAGAGCCTTTTTCGCCTTGTTTGTCTGCAAATGCCCGATCAGGTGTATACGCATGCCTTGTGGTCGCTCGGAAGGCAGCTTCTCTTGCGCTTCCTGTACTCGATTCTCACCAAAGACCAGCTGCCCGCACGCAAAAAGTTCCTCCATGGCTTGAAAAGGATGTGTCTTGCTCACCGCCATCAAGGTGATGTCCCTTGCATTACGTCCATAGGTGGATGCAGCTTTTGCTATATCAGAGAGAATTTCTTCACGATTCTTTTGTAGGTCAGTCACGTCTTGTATGCCTCCTCAGGAATGCTTTGCGCCTTTGTCTCCACTCTTTGGCATGCTGTTTCAGTGTTTCAAACTGAAGCCGTTTCTCCTCGTTCACACTGGTGATCGAGGGGAATGCATCCAATATCCTCCGGGAGGCTGACTCAAGGCGCAGCCTCAATTCATCACGTTCCTCATCCAGGCGAAGTTTCAACTGTTCCAAAGGTTTGTTTGTGGTAAGCTTGGAGAGCAGGGCCATTCGATCCTCGATCTCCTGGGCTTTCTTTCGGAAATCCCCAAGCTGCTTTTGGAATGCAGCCATTCTGAATACCGAACTGGTGGTGTCGATGCTGATGACCACAACGATTACGGTCGACATCGTGTCAAGAAGCCGGGGATCCAATGCATGCATCAAAGAGAACACAAAAGGGTGTATGCCATAGATGACCAGCAGACCCAACAAGCCGAACAGTGTCGAGTTGAGCAGGCAGACCCTGCCGTGAAGATTGAAGGGATAGGTACTGTAATCCCATAGCTTTGCATTGAAGAGCCGTTCAAGGAGAAAACTCGTCACATATTCAAGCAGGCTTGTCAACAGGAATGTCAGGATGAAAACAAGCATGGGGTGGACTGAGTGGTTTTGGAAAAGCAGGATGATGATCAACGAACCGAACCCGTAGATCGGAAGATACGGACCATGCAAAAATCCGCGGTTGACCAACCGTTTTTCAAAGAAAGAGCAGTAAAGCACCTCCAGTATGTATCCAATGACAGCGTAGCAAAAGAAATATCCAATGAGTAAATCCAATTGCATTGCCCAACCTCGCCTAGGTCACTATACCCAATCTCATGCAGAGAGGCAACTACAAATAAAAAACGCACCCGAAGGTACGTTTATGACCGGAGAGGGATTTGAACCCCCGACCAGTTGCGTGTAAGGCAACCGCTCTCCCGCTGAGCTATCCGGCCGACGAGAGTGAACGTATCATAAAGATTGAACCGATGTCAACCTTTTCTGAGTAATTGTCTGAATTCAGCTTGTACAACCGGCTTCGAATACAGATACCCCTGAACAAGGTTGCATCCCAGATCCTTGAGGCAGTTCAACTGCTCTTCGGTCTCCACGCCCTCGGCGATGACAGGAAAACTGAGATTTTTGCCCAACTCGATCAAAGATGCAATGATGTAGCGGCTTCGCGTGCCTTCCCCGAGAGCTTGGATGAATGTCCGGTCGATCTTAAGTATATCCAAAGGAAGCGAGTACAGCATGTTCATCGATGAATACCCGGTCCCAAAGTCATCCATGAGAATGGTGAATCCCAATCCCTGCAGCTCCTTGACGACCTGGCACATCTGGCCGGGGTTGTCGATGTAGGCCGTCTCGGTAACTTCCAAGTGAATCAAGCGGTGGTCGATCCGGTACTTCTCAGCAGTATTCGTAATATGGCTTACAATATTGCGGTTGCTCAAGTCGATGCGGGACAGGTTCAAGGAAATCGGAACGACAGGCTCCCCTTCTTCCTGGCACGAGGCGAGAAACGCACAGATTGCATCCAATAGATACAGATCCAAGGTGGTGATGAACCCGTAACGCTCGAAAACCGGTATGAATTGAATAGGGGCTATGATCCCGCGCTTGGGATGCACCCAACGCACCAAGGCCTCTGCGCAGACGACATGCTCTTTGTGCACATCGTAAATCGGCTGGAGATGGAAGGTGAATTGGCCCTCGGACAATCCTTGATGCATCTCATTGAGGACATCCTGCTCATTGAAGGTATCTGATCTGAATGCCGGGTTATAGAAGGCATAACTCTTGAGGTAGCTCTGCCTGCTCTCCTTTGCAGCGCTATGGGCGCGGTCAAGCAGCTGGCTTACCGGCATGCTCTCATCATCAATCTCATACATGCCGAAAACCACCGTCACCGTGTAGCCGATGCTTTGGGAAATCGATTCCACATCGATGGCATGGGACAAGGCTTCGAGGTCGCAACATTCCTTGGGAATGCATGCAGCAAAATGATCACTTTCCAGATGTGCATATACACCACAATCTTTCATGAACGAGCGCAGCGATTCAGCCACCAGTTGCAGAACTTGATTGCCGGTTTCAAATCCCAACAACTCGTTGATGATGCTGAATCGCTCGATGTTCCAGTACACCATCACATAGCCAGTACCATGGTGTTGATCAAGCAGTAATCGGGTTTCCTCGTAAAAGCGCTGCCGGGTGTACAGACCGGTAAGCAGATTATGGCTGAGTGCGTAGTGCAATCGGTCCAAGGTCTGCTTCTTCTCCTGTTGGTTTGCCATGACTTCATTGATGTCATCAAACAGCAGGCTGAACGGTTGCCCCCAACCGACGACACCGACCTGCCTGACCGTTATCTCACTCCAGAAAATCCTCTGGTCCTTGGTTCTCAGCCTAAGCCTAAGCGACCCGTATTTGCCGCTCAGGCACATCTGCTCGATGTTTCTCAGCAACAGGCTGCAATCCTCCGGATGAAAAAGCGAGAGTGCATTGCCATGCAGTATTTCCAAAAGCACATTTCGCTCGTATCCCAAAAACCGTGCAAGGGTCTCATTGATGTACTGCACCTGCAATGAGTCGGATGCAACATGGAACACGGCTATGCCCTGAAGGGCTTGTTCCACATAAGGCTGCATGCGTTGGTTCAAGGCCAGAAGATGGCGCTCCCTGCTTACATCCTGGACAATGAGTGTCACCACCTGTTCTCTTCCATACAGAGGTCCGGCATGAGGCACAAGGTTGAAGTATCGATTATGCTGATCCTTGAAGACAAATGAGCCACTACCTTGCTTTCTATCGAGCAACGTCCGCAGGTATTGGAAAAATTGCATACGATCCTGCTGTCCAAGCCAGAGGAAGGGATTGGATTCAAGCAAATCCTCATCCAAGCCCATTTTCAGCAGGAACTGCTGATTGCAATACATAAACGTTGGTTCCTTGTCAAAACCGAAGACCAGAAGAGGAACACTCAGCTGACCGAGAATGGATGGCATGACAGGTTTACGGCAACTGAATCCATACTCTGCAAATTCAATGATCTGGCCACCGATGCGCCTCACCCTCTTTTGGTCATCAACAGCATACAAGCAGGTAAGCATGCAGGGAATGTACTGCCTCGATGTTTCATCGGTACGCAACTTGACGATGATCGGCTCCCCGTTTCCATCAAGTACCTTTGCTTTCAAAGCGTCGCGTACAAGCAAGGCATCCGTTTCATGCATGCATGACACGAAACCACCCTGTTTGAGAAAGAGCGGGAACTGAAAATTCATCGGCTTTTGCTTTTCAACACGCAATATGGTCAGCACATCGCATTCGATGTCATAATCCCAGCTTTCCCCCCCATAGTGCAGGCTTGCCAAATAAGCAGGCAAGTCTGTTCTTTGTGGTTGAAGCCCATGAAAATTCAAGGAAGAGATATCCTGCGCCTGCTTGACCTGATCGACCAACACGGTAAGCTTCGCAGGACGGTCATGAAACTGAACCAATTTTTCCTTGTGCAGCATGCTCGTTCCATCGTCGGAGGTGGAAACCCACAGTCGGTACGAATCATAGTTCAAATCATGGGTCATGCAATTCGGACAGATGCCTTGTCTGTCAAAGAGCACCTCATAACATGGTTTGCCAAGGTACCCTCCCATGGGGGCGAACCTCTGTCTGCCGGCCTTATTAAGAAACAACATTTCACAGGTTGCAGCATCACTGAGGGCGATTGTATCGGGCAGGTTGTCAAGAATCCACTCGTGGTTCGTCCAGGTGAAGGGTTTCGCTGCATCCATGGACATGTCATACAACACGCATTGATTTCTACCCTGTTCTTTCGCCCTGTACAGTGCAAGGTCGGCATTCTGGTAGAGCTGTTCAAACCCGATTGCTTCTTCTTTCTTGTAACATATCCCCACCGAACAGGTACATGCAATTTCCAAGGTGGTATTGCGTGCAACTGCATTGCAGAACGAAGCTCCCAAGGAATGACTGTAGACTTCACCGTGACTATCGGGAAGGTATACGACAAATTCATCTCCGCCGAGCCTGCCGATGATCGCTTCGCTCGGAAAGTGTGACAGCAGGATTTCTGCTATCTGTTTGAGCACCTTGTCCCCACGGTCGTGTCCGTAGGTATCGTTTATCTGCTTGAATACATCGATGTCGATGAGGTAGAACGCTCCGACACTCTCTTGGTTTTCAAGCCTGTCGGTTATCATCTCCTCAAGTGAACTGCGATTGAACAAGCCTGTAAGGGAATCGCGCTGAGACCGTTCAATCAACTGTTGCTGTCGCATCGTATCTACATCTATATCTTGGATGGAGATGTATCCAATTGCCTGAGCGGTGGAAGTAGCGATACTCAGGGTGAAACGCACCCATGGATAGCCTTTTTCGGGATAGGAAGGATGCTGCATCCGAGCCTCGGTTGAAAACTCCTTCTGCCCCGATAAAAGAAATTTCTGCAATGTTTCAGCATCGGATATTTCGCTGAACAAATGAAAATATGAAGGTTCCACACTGGTTTTCAGTACCTGCTCAAAGACCTCATACAGGTTAGTCCGACCCTGCATGATTTTTCTGGTAGCACTGTCGGCGAGAACCGGACGACCGCTCTCTAGATTGAATGCAGCGAAAAAAGCCTTGTTTTTCCCCAAAACCTGCAAGCGGGTCTCAATCTCGTCATGAACATCCTGAAACACTCCGATGGCACTGCTGTTGTTCCCTTCATTATCCTTTAAAAACGAATAGCTGCATCGGAGGTATCGGTACAGACCGTGCTTGTTCTTCACACGCAGGATGGAATCGGGAGCGATGCCTCTCTCCAAGTCTTCGAAATCCTGCTTCAGCGTCTGCTCGAAGGATGGATGAATCAATTCCTGCTTCAGCACATACGTTGCAGGATCAGAGGTGTGTATGGGTGGATGTCCGCCAAGAATGGAGCGTGAAAGCGTGGTCACCCGGTCCGTAGCTAGATGATACTCCCACATCTCCAACGTTGAATGGGTAAAGGCAAAGTGAAGGCGGGTGTTCTGTTGTTCAAGCAACACACTGCTTTGATGTGCTTCGGTGGTATCGCTGGCAACAAAGTAATAGACAGGAAATTGTCCGTGAAATCGAGCGAAGCGTCCAAGAAGGCGAATCCAATGCTCCCCTTCTGTTTTAATGCGAAATTCCGTATCGATTTCTCGATGGCTCTTCTTGATTCTCGAAAAAAGCGAACCAATACGCTTCCTGTCCTGAGGGTGGACCGCGTCAAGCAGATGTAATTCGGTGTAGATGTGATACTCGGCACTGCTGTAACCCAGGAGTTTTGCCAAACCGCGACTGAGATACGTCGCTTTGATGGTGTCACCCAGCTCATACACACCCACACCGCCAGGAAGATTGTTGATCGAGAGGAACGCCCCTCCTTCATTGACCTTCCTCTGGACTTCTTTCATACCTCATACACCCCAATAGGATAAAATTGGCCAATTATAGCACAATTAGTGTACGAAGTTGTAAGATTCTTACTTTTTTGGAATATCGTTGGAGTCCTTGAGCAGGACATCGTGCGCCCCGCCTTCAATGATCGAGGTGGAAGAAACCAACGTGAGTTTAGCCTTTTGTTGCAGCTCGGCGATACTCAAGGCACCACAGTTGCACATCGTTGAGGTGATTTTGCTCAACGAAAGCTGCACATTGTCTTTCAACGGACCGGCGTACGGGACATAGGAGTCAACACCCTCGACGAAGCTCAGTTTTCCGTCTCCTCCCAAGTCGTACCGTTGCCAGTTCCTTGCCCTTGCAGAACCCTCGCCCCAGTACTCCTTCATGTAGGAGCCCTTCACATTCACCTTTTCGGTCGGACTTTCATCGAAGCGGGCGAAATAGCGGCCGAGCATTAAAAAATCGGCTCCCATCGCCAAGGCAAGGGTCATGTGGTAATCGTGCACGATCCCCCCGTCACTGCATATCGGGACATAGATGCCGGTTTTCTTAAAATACTCGTCACGGGCCTGAGCGACCTCGATCAGGGCGGTTGCCTGTCCACGACCGATTCCTTTTGTTTCGCGGGTGATGCATATCGAGCCTCCGCCGATACCGACCTTTACGAAATCGGCTCCGCTCTCTGCCAGAAAGAGAAAGCCCTCCTTGTCGACTACATTGCCCGCCCCTACCTTGACCGATTCCCCATATTGGTCCTTGATCCAGGAAAGCGTACGTTTCTGCCACTCGGAAAAACCCTCCGAGGAGTCGATGCACAATACGTCGGCTCCGCTCTTTATCAGGGCGGGAACCCTGTTTTGGTAATCGCGGGTGTTGATCCCCGCACCGACGATATAGCGCTTATGCTTGTCAAGCAGTTCATTCGGGTTTTCCTTATGACTGTCGTAGTCCTTGCGGAATACAAAAAATCTCAATCGATTGGAGGCGTCTACAATCGGCAGACTGTTCAGCTTGTGCTCCCAGATGATGTCATTGGCTTCGGAAAGCGTCACCCCCTCACGAGCATAGACCAACCGTTCAAAGGGGGTCATGAAGGAGGAAATCGGAGTATCCTCACTCATCCTGCTCGGCCGCCAATCACGGGAAGAAACAACTCCAAGCAGTATACCGTTTGCACTGCCGTCATCGGTAATGGCAATCGTTGAGTGTCCTTTTGCATGTTTCAAGGCTATAAGGTCCTTGAGGGTCTGGGTGGGCCTGAGATTTGAATCGGAAGGAACAAAACCCGCTTTGAACGCTTTCACTCTTGCCACCATGGCGCTTTGGTCTTCTATGCTTTGACTTGAGTAGATGAAGCTCAGCCCGCCTTCCCTGGCCAAGGCTTTGGCCATGAGCTCGCCGCTTACCGATTGCATGATGGCGCTGACCAAGGGGATGTTCAAACTCAGTGACGGTTGTTCACCTTCGCGGTATTTAACCAAAGCGGTCCGCAGCGAAACATTGGATGGAATGCAATTGGTATCCGAATATCCCGGCACAAGCAGATATTCACTGAAGGTTCTGGATGGTTCGTCAAAAAAGTAGGCCATTACACGACTCCTGAGAGGGTTTTGGCAATATAGTGTGACCAGAATCTAAAAAGAAAGCAAGCAGGATGCAACAAAATTTCTTACTTTTGTTGCATCCTGTAAAAAAGCTAGCGTTTTGCGACAAAGAGAATCGATTCACACGGTGCAAGCGCTACCTGCACTTCCTCGGTACTGATTTGCACCTGCTGCTTCATGCCCTCTATCAATGTGGAGAGACAGAGCATGGCATTGGAAAATGTTACGGTGACATCGGTTTCTGCACGACTCAGGATGCAGACGATGGCGAGAGCTGCATCGTATCTGGCGAAGGTGAGTGTATGTTCATCGCTTGCCACAACAGCCCAACCGCCCCGCTTGAGTGTATCTGCATAGGTTTTTCGCATCTCTCCCAATTCGGTGTAGAGGGCAAAAAAATCGTGATCCCATACATTCTCGTCCCATTGCATGGGATAACGTGCCCGTTCAACCGTCCCATACGGGCCGGCCAGAGCAATCTCCTCGCCGTAATAGATGTTCGGCATACCCGGCAACAGATACAGAAGACGGACGAGGCCTCGGTACAACGGCCAATTGAATAATTCGGTATTGTTGTAGAGTCTGGGGGTGTCGTGGCTGTTGATGAGATTCATCTGCATGCCCAGCATTTGACCCGGCATGCCGGTGAGGTGACTTTGCAACGCCTGTGCAAACTCATCTCCTGTGAACGGCCTTGTCTTTGCAGGTTGATGGCCCCATCCATCGGTCATATACCGGTCGGTCTCCCCCATCCATGATCGCATGGGCCGGCTGCTTCCCAGGTAGTTCATGGTTGCATCCCACATATCGCCCTGCAAGAACGGGGTGGAGTCAACCCAATCCTCCCCCACCAGGTATGCTTGGGGGTTCTCTTCTTTTACAGCAAGCCGCACCTCTCTCCATATCTCTTCGCACAGCTGGTCATCTCCTCTTCTTCCTACTTCGCTTGAGACATCCAGGCGCCAGCCATCCTGCAGATACGGAGGCTTGAGAAAGGATCTCATAACAGAATCAGGGGCGCGGTAGATGTGATCACGCAGCGCTTCACTGGTATAGTTGAGCTGAGGCAGTGTCGGGACATCCTGCCAGCAGGCAACCGAACCGTCTTCGTTGAAGTAGTAGTATGAAGCTTCCTCACTGTGTGGATCTGAAAGCGCTTTCTTGTACCACGGGTGTTCGGTTCCTGTATGGTTGATGGAGATATCGATGATGATCTTCATCCCCTGTGCATGCAGTGTGTTGCACAGGTGCTCAAACGCCTCATCGCCTCCGAGCTTCTCATCCACATGGAAAAAGTCGGTGCAATCGTAACGGTGTGTCGTGCGGGCTCTTCCGATCGGGTTCAGATACAGCGTATCGACGCTGAGTTTCTTGAAATGGTCGAGGCTATCCTCGATGCCCGCCAGATCACCATTGAAGAAATCGAGGCATCGCCCGCTCTCATATTCAAGCGGCTGTTCATCAAAGGAGTGTACAGTCACAATCCCGCCGTCAAAGCTGTATTCACCCGGTATTGCACCGGTATGAGAACCGCCTTTTTTGAAGCGATCGGGGAATATCTGATAACAGATGGCTCCGCCCACCCAGGGAACATCCTGAAGGCCTGGCCGTAATGAAAAACACTCTCGAAGCGGTGGTACGGATGCTTTCAGACCTGCTGTACTGTATGAATAGGCACGGTCTTCGGCTTGAATCATGAAGTACCAGTAAATCGGATCGTCCAGCACCTTGACCGAACCTTCATATAAGGAAAACGGGCTTTGTCGTACCTTATGGAGGACGATCTGTTTCTCCCGGCCAAGCTGGAAACTGACCAAACGCACAGTATGTACGCGATCGGTTGCACCTGTCTGTATTCGTATGACGACCTGCTCTCCTTTCTTGGGAAACAAGGGTTCGACATACACCCAGGAGACTTTGCTGTCCACTCCCAACTTCCAACCATTTGGATCCATAGACTACCCCTCTTTATCGTTGACTGTTGAAGAAAACCGGTTTAGTATCAGTGTATACAATCTTTTATCCTGATGCAACCTGCACGGTTTCCCTGTAGTATGTTTTGTGCTAGGATACCATCAGCTGAACAAGGACGGGATGGCTATGGAAGAGAACGTGACAATGACCAAGCGACCGACGATCAAGGATATCGCCCGTGAGAGCGGGTACTCGAAGACGGCGGTCTCCTTCGCGTTCAACGACCCTTCCAGGATCAGTGAAAAGGCATGCCAACAAATTTTGGAAACTGCCGAGAAGCTGGGATATATTCCCGACCCGATGGCCAGGAACTTTTCACTGCGCCGCCATTTGAGCATCGGATTCCTGTTGCCCCAGGTGGTTCAGTTTTCACTGCAGAATCCCTATACCCTGCAAGTAATACTCGGTATCGGCAATGTCTGCGAGAAGTACGGATATACACTCACCCTCATCCCTCCCTT
>WARQ01002930.1_pt1 | contig 18861 bp, 27 predicted proteins | sample 4769161 | NCBI WGS metagenome assembly WARQ01 (sample SAMN08893024, study PRJNA449175) | gut metagenome | isolation source: rumen sample fed with dry roughage | host: buffalo | place: India: Nagpur | collected 2016 | reverse complement strand
CGATTTTGCCGAACTGGGATAAGTATGCTTTGTAATCAATTTTATCTGCCATTGTTTATGATTCCCTGAAACTTTCTCCAAGAGCCTCGCGGATAGCTGGAAGCTCTTCATCCAAATAATAGCGGGCGCTTATATAGCAGTTTTTGCCTATATAATTACTCCCGCGGCTGCTCTTTGCCGCCTTTGTGCCATATCGACGGACGTCACTCTCTGCCAGCTCCTTCATTGCAACTAAAAGCCGGAGTGTACCTCTCTTATCAAGCCGCTCTAACATAAGCACTACATTTTGTAATCGAAGTAATATCCGAAAGTCGGAAGCCGCTTTGTTCCGTGAACTAAAACTCTTGTGATGGTGCTCGGACGTAATCCGAAATATCTAGCACAAGAAAGCACGCTCTTGAATTCAAGCTCACGACCTCCGGCTTTTCTGACCGGCTCAGAAGGTATGGCAATAACTGCTTTAGGCGGTTGTCCTTTTGCTTTCCCTGGCATCATTCTGCTCCTTAAGGGTATAAGCTGCCTGTTCTTCCCATTTGAGAAGTGTCTGCTTAAACTCTTCAAGACAACGAACTTTAACCTCACCAGCTGGAACTTTCGCATCAACAGCGGCGCAATTCTGCTTCTGGTGAAAAAAGCCTTCTTCAGCTGCAGCATAAAAATCCACAAGAAGCGGATTCTCAGGTTTAATTACCTTAAAAGCGTTTGAAGCTCTCAAACAGAAATTCTGCATTTCATCAAGATAACAGTAGTAAGTCATGCGCGAGCCTCCTTTACAGTGTGAGCGTCGAGATACGCTTCCAGATCCCTAACCTTATACAATCGCAAACCGTTTATCTTGATGTATGGAATATCAAGATTAAAAAGTGTTGTGCGACCGATAGAAAGCATGGTGCACGCTTCGCGAACGCGCACGCATAAACGCTGTCTTTCCATCTTTTTCCTCCGAATGTGGGAAGGCTCGGCGGTGGATTTATCCATTGCAGCACCGCTTTGCCTTCCCGTGGTTTTTATATGACTTCACGGGTGGGGACCCATGGAAAGTCCAGAAAGGAAAAAATAAGGCCCCGGTTCTAGGTGAGTCGAATACCTAGCCCCAAGGGCCTAATATGTTAGACTTCCGCCCGTCGGTAGAAAGGAAGAAGTTATAACCTGTTTAATAGATTTCGACTCTTGTCCCTTCATAACGAAATTGTCAAGCTATTTCGTTATGAACTGATACCATGGTATCAGCCGGAAAAGTACGTTTTCCGTACTTTGTAGTTTTACTATATAACGGAAAGCGTACTTTGTCAAATAAAAAAATACGGAAATCGTACTTTTTTTTCGATAATTAAAATGGGTTTTTATATGACAGAGTTTAACAATACTTTTATGGATAGGGTGGAGTCTGTCCTTAAAGAAAGGAAGTGGACTCAAAAAGAGATGGCGGAAAGTCTGGGCTTAAGGCGCCCGACTTTATCAGACTGGAAAAAGAACGGTGCGGTCCCAGCGGGTGACATCGCTCTCAAAATTGCGGAATATCTTAATGTTTCGGTTGTGTGGCTTATCAGCGGAAGAGAGGACGGAATGAGCAATGAAGAGAGATGGGTGTTATCACAATGGAAGAGCCTTGATGCGGTGCAAAAAGACACGGTGCGGACTCTCCTGGAGAAGTGGGAAAGCGACCGCACCGCTTTTGAAAAGAAAGAATCAGAAGCTTAAAGGGCTGGCGGATTATCAGCTGAGCACCGCCCCGAAAACTTCCGCCTGTGCGTTCATAATCACAAGCGCATCCTCGCGGGTCTGGTGGTCGGCATAATGTTCGAGCATTATCTGCGTTTTGTGTCCCGTCTGGCTCTGCAGTGCTTTCTGATTTACTTTATCAGCCATATAAGTCGTGTAAAAGTGACGCCATGCGTGAAAAGTCATTTTTTTAGCATCCTCCTGACTCATGCCGGCAGCAACCAGAGCACGACGAAAGAACTTTCTGAAAACATTGCAATCTATGGGCTTATCGGGTAAGAGTCCCCAGAAGATAAAGCCCGCGCCGTTTTTATACGGGTTTGTTTCTGCCAGGATTCTCAGCTGTTCCATGATGTACGGAAAATAAACAAAAACAGTGCGATCTTCTCCGTTCTTTGTGCTTTTGAGCCCGTCTTTCATATTGTACGAATGGCGCACATAGATGCAGTTTTCTCCCAGATCATCAGCTGTAAGAGCGAGAATCTCACCGCATCGCATACCCGTGCACATGGAAAGCATAGAGGCAAGCCGCGCCATATTATTGCCCCATTCTACACGGAACACGCTCCGCGCCATCTCCATTGTGAGAATAGAGCGTTTTTTATATTCTGCCTTGTACATAATCCATCCGCGTGAAAGGTCTCTGCAGAGAAGCTCGTTATTATAAGCCCACTTCAGCGGAGTGAGTACGGCTCTGAGAATATGATTCTTTGTGTTGCCGTTTAAGGGTAGGGTGTCGAGTCTGTTAAACTGCTTTTGTATATCCTGACGGGTAAGCTCTCCGAGCTTCTTCTCTCCGATGATCTCGGACCAGTGCCGGAGGATAAAGGCTGCGGAGTTTTCACGATGCTTTCTGTGGACGCTCTGACCTTTGCGGTGCTTTTCTTTGAGATAGTCCGAAGAGTCAGGATTCCAGAAATCAACAAGCCACTGAAGAGCGGGAGTGTTTGCGATGCTGGAATCGTTCAAAACAAAGCCGGTGAGAAAGCCCTTGCGCTGGAAATCTTCGAGGAAGTGAAGAACATCCTCGGCGGTGTAGTCGGACTTGCGGAGGGTGTCATAATAAGAAAGCTGGTCTATTTTGTCAGATTGATTGTTGTATAAATCCCACGCTTTGCGGAGAGCTCTGTTGTAGTTCTTTTCTTTGGTGGAAATCCATGACATAAATTTTCCGGTCTGTTCGTTCCGGAAACGTACATAATAGAAAGGCGAGTCGCCTCTCACGGTGAGAGAGAAAGGAAGTTTTTTCATCTGTAACCTCGTAAATAAAAGTATTTACCAGGTTATTCTTATTCCACTGTTACCGACGGGCGGAATTGTACCACTTTGTGTACCAGTGCCAAATTTCGCCCGTTTTCAGCAGTAGAAGCGCCATCCGGCAAAAGTACAATTCATTGTAATATAATGATTTAAGTAGTATGACGCTTGGCAGAATCGAACTGTCGACCTACTGCTTAGAAGTTCGAGCCGATTGCCGTTCAGTACAATCCGCAAGCGTTCAAATAACCTGTTATTTCTTTATACTACAATGTTTTACAATCCGCAACCGTTCAAACAAGTATATTTTAATACAATCTAGGATGCAGATTTTGTACCAGTTTCTTGTACCACTTTTTGAGTTTCGGACCAGCTTGGAAGTTCCTTTCCATCTTCCTGAACAACTGTGAAAGAGTATTTGCTGGGCCATACATCTTCAATAGGGACATTAAAATGCTCAGCAATAATCTTTCTTACTTCCGATTTTGTTACGACAATAGCAGTTCTCATTTGTCGAGCTCCGCAAGCTGACTCTGAAGCTCATTTATCTGATCGCGGACTTTCTGACGCTCTGACATAAGCTTGTCAATGTCATAAGGAAGCGGTTTATCCTGGAGCTTTGCCTCATAGCATTTTACAACCTTCCAGTCTCCAATAGCCGAATTTGGAGCATCGAGTTCGGCGATAAGTTCTCTTATCTGTCCTTCGATGCGTGAACGTTCCATTTCTTTCTCGACCGGATTTTCTTCTTCTTTCTTTTTCATTCTTTCCTCCAAAAAGATAATTTAAAAGAAGGTCAGTATTCCTGACACTTCTGTAACAATCATATTTTACGATATTGCCCCGCCAGCTGTTATATTGTTCGTGTACCTGTTCGACTGTAATCATTTTCTGATGATACAGATTATAGAACTTCCGGAGCCGGCGGCGTTCTCTTGTAATGCTCTTTCTTACCGGAACAACAAGCACCTTTCCGGAATCGGTAAGCCGATAGCGCATCTGCAGAAACTTGAAACCGGCTTTTAAGCTGACAATCTGAGTTTTCTTTTTATTGATTACAATGCCGAGGCTGTCGGCAATCTCGCAGTATTCTTCCAGCAGCTTCTTCAGAAAGTTCTTATCTGGATGAATTATATAAGTATCGTCCATATATCTGCCGTAATATTTACAGCCCTTTACAGTCTTGCAAAACTGGTCGAGCTCAGTCGGATAGAATATGCCGACGGTCTGAGAGAGCTGGCTTCCGATTCCGACTCCCTTTTCACCTTCAAAGCAATCTATCAGATAGCACACCAGATTCATAACTTTTTCATCATGGATTTTCTCTGCAAGCTTTTGCTTAAGTGTTTCATGCGGGATGCTGTCGAAATATTTCGAGAAGTCTATCAGAAGAACATAACCGCTCTTTCCATATTTGCGATAATACTTTGTAAGATGCGTTTTCACTCTCCGGCGTGAGAAGTCGATTCCTTTGTTTTTCATGCTCGCACCGTTGTCATAAATCAGATAACGGGAAAGTTCCGGATTCAATACAAAATCGCACAAAGCTCTCTGCAGTACGCGGTCGGATATGTGCATTGATTTAATATGCCGGATTTTCCCTCGTTCGCACAAATCGAACTCAAAGAAAGGTTTCTGTCTATAGGTCTGGGTTTCAAGTGCCGTTTTCAGCTTTGTGAGGTTTTCAAAAACATGGCACTCATAGCGCTGAACACTTTCTTTCCAGTCAACACCGCTCTTGCAGCGGAGAAAGGCTTCATATAAATTATTCAAGTCAGTCAATCGCGAGTACAAATCTGTCAATTTATAAATCCTTTTTAAATAAAAAAAATGGATGGATGTATATAGCAATAATTACCGTAGTAAATTGCATCATCCATCTTATTTGCCCTTTTGGGACCGGACACAGCTTCCTTCGCATTGTGCGCAAGCATAAAAGCCTATTGCACACGATTCAAATCGGGGGCGAACATAATTGTTCGTATTGCTGGCGTTGTTGTAGTTCGCATTGCCATTGTTGTTGACATTGCAGAAGTTAGCCGACGACGCTATCAAGCTGAGCCCTTATTTATTACGCCGTTTTCCGGCGTTTATTATCACTCTGCCTCCATCCTTTTAATAAATGTACTTCTCTTTCCAGGTTATCAAGCACCGGAGCGAGCTTGTTCAGGTCTTGCGGGAATATGCTCTGAACATACTGCAATTCCTGATATAAACCATAACAGCAGCTTATAGCCTTATCCTGATACTGCCTTCTTAAATCCCACTCAGAGGGTATCAGCGGATAAATGCTGTTTGCTTCTGTTATGTAAGTTATCAAATCCCATAAATGCCGGCTGATATATTTCTGCTCGGACGTTATAAACCATTCAGGCATTTCCGATTCAAACTGCCGCCCGGTTGTCTTACCGTACTTTTCAAATACACCGTCAATCAGCTTCTGATCTTCGTCCGATATATCTTTAATTACATGGTGGATTGTTCTCAGATTTCTTCTTGTGCCAAAATCCCGCAGCATAATCTGCGTTAAGTCGCGCCTGATAAATATTGCAAGCTTGTAATATTCCATGGTGCTCAACGTCCGCAAGTTCTTCAAAACGCTCATAAGATAATTTTTCCCTTTTTTAATTAAGTATTTTTAACTCTCTAAAATAGTCATCCGACACCCCGCAAGGGGTGTCGGAGTAAGGTGCCGCTAGGGGCTACGCCCTACGCTCCGAGTACGAAGCGGGGGCGAACATAAAGGTACGTATAGCCGGCGTTGCCGTAGTCCGCAAGGCCACTGCCGTTGACAAGGCAGAAGTAAGCCGACGACGCTACATCTTTAAGCCAGTAATACGCAGAGCGGTTGTTCACTGCTTTTTTCGAGAAGGCGAAGAGAGGGAGCTGCACGCATCCAGTTCCGGTGTCGTATCCCGAAGAACTCCAGACTGTCGAGCCGTACACTTCAACTTCACTCATCAAGCAAGCCTGACAGCTGTACCATCCCCAGTCATTCGAAGCACCTCCGGCACTTCCGAAGCGGTTTGTCAGAGATGCGCCCATTGAGTTAGAAAGCAACTCTCTTGTTGTTTTCAGGTGCGAGCCAAATTCTGCATAGAGCTGCTGGTTGATAGTCGCACCGCTTGCAGTGCTTCCGGCGTTTACAACCTCGCCGAGTGTAGCTGTGTGCATTTCGCTTGCGACATATCCGCCGACAGTCGTATTTGTCGAGTTCATTCGCTTTCTGCCGAAGTGGAAAGAACCTGTTTCGCCTTTGCCCGGAACCATAACCAGATGATTGTAATCCATGCTGATGTTATCGCCGTTACCTCTAAGAGTGTTAATTCCGGCAATAGTTACCCACTGCGAGCCGGTTGTTGCATAGGAAGCATCCTGATTCGGTGCTGTAATTGCCCGCGACATCTGGAAATAATCTCCGGCATACAAATCTTCCAGAGGGCGGAAGCCGTTTGTTCCGGCAAGTCTCTGCCAGAGCGTTCCGTCGTTGTAGTAGCTTGTGATGTCTTTGCCGAGTACGCCGTTCACCCAGCGGGGAACGTTGTGATCCTGTTCGGCATAGTTTGAGCCCAGAATAAGCCACTTCTGATGTCGAGTGCTCGAAATAGTTACATCTACATACTTAAGATGAAGCCAAGTTCCGGCAGCAAACGACTGCACCGATTTTCCTTCCGGAGCTGCAAGCGGAATCGTTCCCGTTCCGGCGAAATTCAGAGTCGGAGCAATAGCGCCGTTTCCGGTCGAGAAGTAAACAAGAATCTCGCGCCCCGAAACCAGAGTAAAATCCGGGAAGGAATCACCCGACAAGCTCGCAGTTTTTGCCGCTGTACTTGCCGCCGTTGTACATACACCAATCGGAATAGACTGAAGAAGAGCCTTAGAAACACCCTTGTCGGAATCGTTAACAGTTCCCGGCTTGTGGCGAGTCTGGAACATATCGCTGTCAGAAAGCTCAGTGAGCGAAAGCCTTTCGCTTGCCGTGCCGCCCTTAAAACGAGTATTAGCCATTTTTTACCTCCGTTTTTTCAATCTTCTCCGCCTTAACCGCGCCGGCCATTGCTCCGGCATTTGTCTGCACCCTGTACTGATTAGAAAGCTGCAGCGAAAGCTCTGCATACGGTTTGAGCAGTTCCAGGACAAGCGCCACCTGTCCTGTTGATAATTTAATTGTAATTTCGTTCATACAAAGAGAGTCAGATTTTGATTGCAAAATCTTTGAAGTAGTTTTATGCTGAAATTTTAAAGCATAAGTTTTGTATTTGGTAAATTCGGAATTTCTCCTGTTTCATTTGAATAGCTGTAGGTTTGTGCGCAATGGTAATAACCCCATATATTAACAAACGAAGGGTCAATAATTACAGTCAATCTGTCGACACTATAACCGTTGATATACCCTGTTACGTGAAAGGTTGCACTTCCTGATGGATTCTGCCCATATCCTTTATAAAATACCTGATTAACAAATGTAGAAAAATTAGTATAAATAGTCGATCTAGCGGTCAGCCCTCGGTCGGCTTGCATCATGGCATTTATAAATAATAGCTCATAGTTTGGAGTATTTATCTGTTTAGCATATAAAAGCGGAATTTCAGCAATACCAATATTTGAAGGATTTTTATAAAATTTATAACCTCTTAATCGTGACATATCATAATCAGAAGAGATGAGTTCACCCTGTATTGTAATATCCTGAAAAAATCCAGATGTCGCCTTAATTGCATCAACATCAATCAATCCAGAAATAATCTTTCCACCAGAAATGATTGTATGGTCTCGCACATTGCCAGCACCAACAAAAGCCGCAAGAGCTGCATCCAGCGCGTTGTTTGCTTTTGTTGTGGCATCTGCAGAGGCAGTTGATATTGCTGTGCTCTGTGCCGCATTTGCCTTGTTGGTTGCATCGTTCGCGGCAATTCCTTCCGCTTCCAGAATCTTATCATCAACCGCGCCGACCGTAATCAATGAGCCAACAGCGACTACTTCAGAAGTAAGCTGCTGGATGAAAGCGCTATTTGCAATCAGTAAATCAGTATAAATTGAATTACTTGTTAAGTGGTCGAGGTATTCATAAGCCTGAGAGTTATTATTCTGCAAGTCAGCATTTGCGATGCTGAAAACATCACTCATGGAAATAACTCCATGGCCCACGTCATCATCAACTTCCCATCTCCACGCCTTATCCAAACCGATAAACTTATAGCAGCGGGCCTGTTTGAATTTGCCCTCTACAGAAAGTGTCGAATCTGTATCAGTGCCGCCCCATACAAAATAATCATTGATATTGCAGATTGACGGAATATCCTGAAGCTGTGTAATTTTGCCAAGATAAACACCTTCAGAAAGTCCGAAATAAGAAAACCATACATCATAAGTATATTCTGATGATGAAGTTTCGAGCTCCATATAGTTTGAATCACTGGCATCGACATAAAGATTGCCGTTTTCATCTTCATATTGAGCATAAGCAACAATCGGGCGGTAAATAACTGGAATCTTAAACTGTCCGGAGCGAACTTCTGCACCTTCGGAAATTGTGAAAATAACCTTTCCGCCGACTACCTCATAAGTCCAGCCAAGAGGCACATTGATTGTATCAATCACAAAAGGACGCTCTTCCCACCCTTGACGACAAGAGACCTGGGTCTCAACTCTCTGCGCGGTGGTTGCGTGTCCGCCTTCATCAACTTCGACAATAACACTTTTGACATCAGCATCTACAACTATAGGCATCTCAATCAGCTGATAAGCGTTTATCAAATCTTCCTGAAGTACGTTCATATCCTGGCGGAGCTTGTTTATATCGTCAATTGAAACTGGAGCATTTCCGGCCTGTGGTCGAGTGATGTTGCTCTTATATGTTGGAATGGTTCCGCCGTAAGTATAAACTTCTTCGTTATAGTCGCGAAGTGTGAGAACATATCCATTCTTTCCGTTCGGCTCGTTGCCGTAAATCTTCATTGTGTGAGTAACTTTTGAAAAGCCTTCTTCGGAATCCAAAAGACCAAAAGAAAGATGGTTGCCGAGAGAAGGTACAATTCCGCTCTGATCCGGTGCAAGAGGACTTGAGAAAGTAAGCCTTCTTGTCTGGCCTGTTCCGGTTACTTCTGCAGAGACAAGCTTATAGCCGTAGTCGTTTGTTGCCTGAATTACAACGCCATAGCGCGAACCAGAAACAAAATCCACAGCATCGGAAATGTCGATTTGAGTAATCTCGTTTGAAGTGTTCTTATATATCTTTTTGATTACGCTTGAACGAAGTCCCTGGAGAAGCTGTGGAAGCTGCATAAGAATAGTTGAGTAAAGCGGATAGTAGTCTCCCTCGCTTCCTACATCTACTTCCATTGTCTGAGGCATGAGCTGCATCTCGCGAAGCTTACGCTGTGCAATCTTGTAGGCATGCAAGTAGGTTGTTACATAATCAAGAGCCAGAGTGTCCACTTTGTCTGTAGAGTAGTCGTAAGAGCCGCCGTCGAGCATTCAGTAGAAAGTGTCTACGGTCCAGCTGTCGCGGTTGGTAAAGGTTACTTTCTTTCCGTCAAGCTTACGCGCAAGGCTCTTGCTCCAGGTCATAGAGATGATGTTTTCGCTGTTCAAAAGCGCTACAGGGTTTACCTCTTCCTTATCGGTGCGCACTTCCAAAAGTCCGTCTGTGTTTATGATGAGGGTTGAGTTACATATTGTAAGGATTTTTTCGATAAGGGCTTTTTTCGTTACTGTTTCTGAAACAATGCCGTCGCAGTAAAATCCGTTTGTTTCACAGTATTCGTGCAGGGCACCGAAGGATGGAAGGTAAAGCTCCTCATCATCAAACTTTGAAGGAGAGTGAACATCCGAGGTAAGTATTTCCAAAAGCCAGTCTGCAGGGTTTCTTGTAGGAGACTTTGTTTCGCTCCAGGCGTTACTGCTCCAGGTTCGTGCAAGGCCCTGAGAAAGAATATGAAGCTCGTCGAGCATATTCTCTGTTGAATCGTTTGCAATGATGCGGTATGCAACGCGTGTAATCTTGTCCTTAAGCTGGTCCTCAACTACATAACAAGGCTCAAGTAAGCTTGAAGAAGATGTGGATGCATCATAACAGAATGTCTGGTACCATAAGAGGCAGCAGTCCTCCTGAGTGTTTGACTCTGCCTTTGGAGTTACCTTTTCTACTTTTATGAGTATGTCTTTTCCGTAGCTTTCAGAAGCCGTGAAAGTCTTTGTTGCTACATAGCGGATTGTCTTGTTTGAGTTCTTGACAAAAGTGTTGTCGGTCGTTCCGGCAAAATAAAACTCGTGCCAGGTTGCGCCGCCATCGTTCGACCAGTATGGGCGGACTACTGCAGTACGCTCTTGCCAAGTCTCGGCGCTGGAATCATACTGACGGAGACAGCTAAAAGCAATACACACCTGAATCTTCATTGCGTTTTCTGCTGCCTGAACAATAACCGGCTCTGCATCCTGACCGTATTCGTGTTTCAATTCCGCGCCGGCATAGGTTGCGCTTACCTTCTGGTTTCCGTCTGTAATTGTAAGAGCTTCGCCCGGCTGCCTTACTTCTACAAGATTCGAGTTATTTGGATCGTAATAAAGCGAAGTTGAATCGAAATTGTTTACACCAGAAATTCCGTTATTATCTGTCTTGATGTTTTCATTTCCGAGTAAAAGCTGTGTAATTTTCTGAGCGCCGTATCCAGCTGAAAAAACTGCATTGTAATAACTGTTTACACCATCAGCACCGTCAATGCTGTAATAGCCATCTGTTACGTTGTAAGGCGTATTATATACAGAGCCCATAATGAACTGAATAGCCTCTCCGAGTGCCTTCTTGTTCTTTGCGCCTCGGATGAAAGGAAGCTGCTGAGCCTGTTGAGCCATGTTCTTTGCATTGCGCTGAGCCTTTTCCATCTCACGCTTTGCTTCTTCTGCTTTCTTGTTTGCATAGATTGAGGCACCAACACCGACACCGATTGCAACACAAGCAACAGTAATCGCCACAACGGCAACAGTAGTCGCTGCAGCTGGAACTTTTCTGATATAAAGAACATCCTCATCAGTACAGCAGTAATCGCCATCCAGTCTGTTTCCAGCTTTTAATACGAGTGAATGTTTAAAATCTAAATCCGGGAAAATATCTTTAAGTTTGCCGTTTGCCTTAAGGGTTGTATTTTTGTTTGTTACAGAATCATAAATATAAAAACTAGCCATTAAATAACCTCATAAATTGCAGCAACCTTATAAGCACCAATCGGAGACAGTCTGACTCCCTGATTAGTTGTTGCATGAATCATTGTCCGCTCATCAAGTGCAACAGCAATATGAAGTGTATTTCCTACATGGATTTCTAATAAAGCGCCCGCATAAATAAAGTCAGTAGGGCGGACATTCAGAAGCGGAGCCCACCGCTGAGAAAGTTCCTTATCGTGATTTTCATAAACTGCATCTTTCAGCTTTTTGCCGAAACGTTCCTCGACAACTATTGCAAGTCCGTAACAATCAAGCCCCGAAAGCGTCCGGCCATTTTCCAGATAAGGAACTCCAATCAGATCAGAAACATCAATCATCGCCTAAGCGTTCCCCGGATTGAGTGAAGTATCATATTTATAAACATTGAAAACCATATTCAAGCGCCCGTCATTTTCCGGAGAAAACTGCAGCTTGTTATCTTCGCCCATTGTGACAGTGCCGTAAAAGTGGCGATAAGAGCGAATAGGCTGAACCGCGCCATTGTTCAAACATCCGACTACTTCGAGCGTATAACGGAGGTCGGCTTTGTCTATCCATTCGACTACCTGATAGTTATCTGTTGCATCAATTTCAAGCTGTCCGCCTTCGCCTTTATTATCTGGCGGAGTATAGTCGAAATTTGCGGGCTGGTAGGTTTCCGGATTTACATCGCCATAAATGACCGCCTCATTGTTATTTACATAGCGGAGCACACCGGCAACCGGATGAGAAAGTTTAATAAGATACTGTTTCGCATAGTTTCCGCCATTAAAAAGCAGATCGAATATCTGAGCCCTAGTCATTAAAACACCTCTTCAATTTCCAAGGAAAGAACGCGACTTGTCTGTTTTGTATCTTCCGGAGAAGGCACTGAAACAAAGCGGTAAGTTCCGTTACCGATTGCATCACAAGTGAAAGCGTTTGCGTTCTGTCCGAGTGTATCATTGAACCAGGTCCAGAAGTCGGCAAGCTGTGACTTTGTAAGCTTGAGCTTCATTTTATAGGTCATCAGCTTTTTAGTATTTATCTGCCATGACACCTGTCGACCGCTCATAAAAGAAGTGGTTTCGGTATTCGGCTTCGGCTGGTCGTTTCCGGAATAAAACTTTGTCGGTATGTTATTAGGCCATTGTACTACGTTCATATAAACTCCTATTGATATTCAATTCCATTGCGGCGGCTCTGAGCAATATCCATGCTCTGATTATATTTGCCCGCTGCCATCTGAGCGTTAACAATCTTGTTTATCATCACAACCATACCATCCGGCGACATCTCTGCAGATGCGCTTACTTCGTTGCTGGCATTGTTTTCGATTGTAACCGGCATATTTACAACCGCGCCACCGCCTCGGCTGTTTGCCATATCCCAGAGATTGCGCTGTTGCTGAGCATTGAGAATCATCTCGCCTGAGCGCACATGGGCCATTACATTATCAGAGCCCATACTTGCGCCATTGATTCCACCAACTACGCCGCCCGTCGCAAAGCTTGGATTCTTCGGTTTGTTTGCAGTAATGGTTGCTATCTGAATAGCACCAGAAGCGCCAATCAATGCAGCGAGAATCGGTCCGGCGTATGGTCCGCCCTCGGCAAGTGCCTTTGCCACACCCATTGCAACGTTTGCCGTAGCCTGTAAGAGTGAAGCGCTCCATTCCCACATCTTAAGCTTATACTCTTCCTGAGCAGCTTTCTTGTCGAGCTCTTTTTTCTTCTCGCAGTATTCCTCATAGGAAATAATTCCATCGGTATACTGCTGAGAAAGCGCTGTCATTGCTTCCTCGTTTTCTGCCTCGTTATTCTGTCTTACCAGGTCGGTGATGCCATTTGTAATTTCTGCAAAGCGGTCAACGTATCCGGCGATAACATCGGTTATCTCTGCAACCTTGTCTTTTGCCGCCTGAGCCTGTTCTTCGAGCTCGCGCTTCTGAACTTCTGTCTGAAGCTCTGCAAGCTGATTTTTCTTTTCTGTCAGCTGAGCATAAGCTTCGCCGGTCTGGTCGAGTGTTGCCATATATTGTGTGAGAACATCAATTTCGTTTCCTATCTGAACAGAGAGCTTTGTGGAATCCTCGCCTAGATAAGACACTGCCTCTTTCGCGATGCCTTCGGCTTCGCTCTTAAGCTTTGCAACATCAGAGGCAAGTTTGACCTTTTCAGAAAGACTTGCAATCTGATCGCGCTGCTCCTGTTCTCCAGCCCACATTCCGCTCTTTGTCTGAGAACGGTCAAAAGCCGGGTCAGAATACATCTTGATATATTGAGCGGTAGCGGCATTGAGCAACAGCTGAGCCTCTTCTTCTTCCGTGATTGTTTCGCCAAGAGCACGGCGGGCGGCAATCTGAGCCTGAACGTTTTCAATGGTGTCGCTGTATTCTTTTCTGAGCTTTTCGCGCTTTTCAAGCCGGTTGTTTTCTTCTTCAATCTGCTTTGCAATAGCTTCCTGGGCTTCAGCTTCTTTTCTGGCAGCTTCTTCCGCCTGAACTCGCTTTTCTACAACAGCCCTATAAGCGTGCTCTGCCTTGTTTGCCTCAGTCTGAAGTCTTTTGACTTTCTCAGTTTCGTCAATGGTGTAGCGGTCCCAGAGCTCCATATTTGTTCTGTCGAATCCCTGTTCTTTTTTGTAGTCAATCAGAGACTGGCGGGCGGCATCGAGTTCTTTCTTTGTATTCTGCCATACTGTATATAAATCAGTTTCCTTCGCATCCTCTTTGATGTTTCCTTCTTCGTCGTAAATCTCTTTAACAGCCTTCTTCTGTTCTCTGGCGGCTTTCTTTGCGTCGGTATGCTTTTTGATTACTTCAGTAAACCATTTTCGCATCGGAGCGAAAGCGCCCTCGAATGTTTCGCCGACAAGTTCTTTGTAGTCTCCGATGGCGTTTTTAAGCTGTTCGCTGGAACCGGTTGCTTCGGTCACTTCCTTCGCCATGCCCTTATACTGAGCCGCTAAAACCTTTACCGCTTCGCCATTTTTTAGCTGTTCTTTTGTAAGATTTTTTATCTGCGGAACAGATTCGCCTAACTCTCCCGATAAACCTGAGAAAGTTTTGTTAAGATTCTTTACAGCACTTTCAAGCGACATCGCACCGGATGCAGAGACATCGAGGGCGGCGCTCATAATATCCTGAATCTCAGCCTGAGTACGTCCGGCAGAAGCGAGCTGAGCCATCATCGGAATAAGCTGCTCATCTCCTACAGTCGAAATATTCTGAAGCTCTGAGGCATAGGCTTTCAGCTGAACAACGGATGCATCATTTAAGTAAGGGTTATTCTTTGCGGCAACTTCGAGCTGGCGCTCTGCTGTTGCCTGTACTTTGTATAAGTCTGTAGTTTCTTTAATGGCAGCATTTGCCTTTTTGATAACACCAACAGCAGCACCTACTGCAACACCTACCGCGCCGAAACTTTTAGCCGCTCCGGTTAAAGAACTGTTAAAACGCTTCAGCGAGCTGAGTGACTCTTTATTACTGTTTGAAAACTGGTTTATTTTCGAGCTAACTTTATCAAGGCCGGTTTCCGCCTCTTTTGTGTCAGCCGTAAATTTTATAGTTGCTTTCTTAGACATAATAAAAATGTCATATTGAAAGCAAACATTTTAAGATTTTTCCGTCTTTTTCTCGAAAAGAGAATTGAAGCTGTCGAGGTCTTTCTGAACCTGTTCACGCTCTTCGCTTGCCTCTGGAAGCGTCCAAGCGTTCCGCAGATTCTGCATTGCTTTTCCGTAATCGGTTTTCGTGTCTCCCTTCCAGCACCGCCAGCCCATGACATCATTCAATTTTGTGCCATGCAAGCCCGCAAGCAAAGCGAGAAACTTGTGCCAGTGCATCGGCAGAAAATGCCCGTTTTCGTCTGTCGCTGTCAGGTCGATGCCGTACTGTTCCCAGAAAGCGGCAAAAATTAGCTGACTATCTAAAACATAGTCGAGAACCTTTTCCGAACCGCCACCGCTCGAACGCGGAAGTTCCGGCTCCGGATGATAAAACTCCATCAGCTGCTTAAACGCTTCAGCCTTCAGCTCTGCAGATGGAACTTCATCGACATAAACAAAATCAGTCTCATCAATAACGGCTTTCTTCTCCTGGATAGTCTGAGAGAATCCAAGCCACACGCGGAAATCTGTCTTAATAAAAAAAGACTTCCCGGCTACTGTGATGCAGTCGGGAAGCTTGTCGAGAAAAAAGCTCTTCATTAGGTTGTTGCGTAGTCGCCTTCTGTGAAGGATGCAATCTCACCGTCATCAATAGTAACGTAGCCTACTTTGACAGTACCAGCAAAATTTGTGTCGAATGTGAGTGTAGAATCTACACTGTTCAAATCATTCGGGATGATTGTACAGTCTACACGCCAGGCAGCAAATTTTGTGTGTGTTGCGGCTGTTGTATCAACCGGCTCCTGGAAGAACACAAGAAGAAGCTCACTCTTTGCTTTGTCTCCTGTTGCAAGCTTAAGGAACTTTTTGAAGATGAATTTATAATCATCTTCTTTTTCGTGCATAACAAGCGGAGTGTTGAAAGAAGGATTGTACTTTTCCAGCTCTGTAGTAGGCTGTTCGTCGCAGATGTAATCATATTCTTCTGTCTGAGGATTGAGCTGCAAATCAAAAGAAGCTGTTTTACACAAGCGCATCCAGTCCGGGTTTGTCTTGTCTACAAGTCCAGTCTCGGAGTCTACTGCCTTGTTAAGGAAAGGTGCAATCTGATGCTTTTTAACCATGGTTTTTATCTCCTTATATAAGATTTATAAAAAAGTCATATTGCTCTATGAGATTTTTTCTTCTGTATCAATTGCAAGATTGATCTCGCAAGCGGTCATCTGCTGAGGCACCGCGCCACAATCCGGAAAGAAATCCACAAGAGTGACCTCTGAACTTTCCACTCCGTCCGACATATCCGGATTCTTAGCCTGAGCAGTTCGGAAAGCTTTTGCGTAGCGGCACATTCTTTTTATTAAAAGAGGGTAGAGCGCTTTCTGAAATAAGAAAGTGACAACGAACTCTGAACGGTCAGAGAATCCGTTTATAAAACTATCATCCGGCTCCTGTTGTTCTGGAAGTACCGCAACCACTACCGGAGCGCTGTATCGTGACAAGTCCACCGTTCCAAAAAGTATGTTATCAGCTGAGATGGCTGGAAGTGTAACACCTTGCTCGGTAAGCTTTACAAGCTCATAGTTTACATCACTAAGAATAAAGCTCTTAATTACATCAAAAATCTTATCCATGTTTTAACTCCAATATTTTGCAAGCTCTGAATCAATCATCGCCTGTATTTCGCTCATGTAGTTTCCGCTCTCGGCAAACTGCTGACCCTTCTGAACAAAACCACGCGGAGCAATCCGCCAGTTTTTGCATCTCTTTGTCGGACCTTCGTGACCGTAGGAAAGTGTCATTGCCTTCGGAAAGATTGTGCGGTCTTTTCCGGAAAGAGCCTTCGGGAAAACGTTCGCCTCCGTTCCGTCTCTTTTTACCTTGTAGACGTAGGCTTTCCGCAGCTCTCCCGTTCTGGTATTCAGATCAGATGCAACAATTGCCGCCCGCACCTGTTTTGCTGTTGCTTTTGCAACAACCCGGAGCGCTGAGCGCTCAATTGATTTCAGGCTCTTTGTTGTACTGGAAAGAGCTTCCTGAACTGCAGAAACATCAATCTGCGCCGCTATTACTTGCCCCGTCATTTTCCAGCATCTCCTTAACGCCTTTTCCCCAGAGCTCCCATTCTGCAATCAAAGAATTCTGCATCTCAATAATGACAGCCATATCCTGAACGCTGGAAGCCTTCGGAAGTTCCTTGCGCTTAGGGAAGGGCGCGAGGGTATAACTTTTCTTTTGTGGTATAGTCTTACAGCTTGTTATTGTTAGCATCAACAATACTGTTAACAATTTCATAAATCTCGTCATCTGTTTTCGCTCCCGCTATTTCGTTTAATGTCGCAGTTTCTTCCGCCTGAATCTGTGAAAGCTCCTGAGCGTGTTTCACAAGATAGGCAACATTCCTTTCTGCCTGATGGTAGGCAGCTTCAAGCTCTTTGTTTCTTTTCTTCAGATGTTTTATTCTCTGAATCAATACATAAATAACAGCCGCCATTATTACGATGACCGCTATAATTGCCAGCGCAATTGTTAATGTGTTCATTATTTACCCTCCGATTGTGTCTCTTCTGTTTCGATATGCGAGCTTATCGCATCCCCGATGGCATAAGCCGCTTTCTGGCCCGCATTTACTCCCAGATACATCATAGATATTGCAAAGAACCAGCCGAGCACCTTCTCAATTAAAGAAGTAAGCTCCTGGGTGATGTTATGTGTAATAATCATTACTGCAGTACAAAACAAAATCACAAGAATAGTAATAATCAGCCACACAATCCACACAACGAACTTCCGGCTTTTTAGTTTTTCATCCATCCCATTACCTCCGTTAAAAAATAAAAGCCCGTACATGGTCGCAATATGCACGGGCTTAAAAGAAATGCTATATCAGAAGCGTTCTAAAAATAAAGTCATAAGACTTATTTCTTTGCAAGCTTCTTCTTTTCTCCTTCCGGAATGTAACGAGCACAGATACCGAGAACAAGACCTGTAACTGTTAAAGTTACGTCTGTGATAATGGCAGCTGTCTTTCCGTCAATTTTTCCAGTTGCAAGAAGATAGATGCTGATTGTATCAGCCAATCCATTAAGCGCTACTGAAATTCCGACAAGCAGATCATAGAGATTCTTTGTCATCCTACTTCCTCCCTTTATTTAAGTTTGATAATCCGCGCCGTTACCGGCACGCCTTTATCTACGCAGTTTGATTGTTTGAGCGGATTAAAAGCAATCATTCCCCGCTCAACTCCTACCCAGTGCCCCTGTCCCTTATAATCATAGCGGACCGGAGTTCTATCTTTGATTGATAGAATGTCTTTAATATTTTTGAATTCAACAGTGATGTCCCGACCTGTAAGAAACTTTACAGCTTCCACCCAGTGAACAGTACAATCCTTTTCGATAACTCCGGCGTTTATCATATCGTTAACAAGCTCTATGGCTTCCATGTTGTCCGGCTCTATGCCTAAGCACCAGAGCAACACAAAAGCGCAACAGCCGTATTTTCCGATAGTTTCAAGCCGCGCCGGTGAAATAACCGAACAGAATTCTCTTGCAAGTGTCTGAGGATATTTCATTTAAGCCCTACCTTAATAAAAACGAAGCAAACAAGCCCCGAAACAATTGCAGAAATAAGAGGATTAAGCCAGCGCTCAACATTCTTTTTCTGGTTGTTCTTCAGGTCTTTGATGCAAGCCTCTACAGTGTTCATTCTGAAATCAAGTGCTTGCTGCTGAAGCTGCAACTGCAGCACCTGATCCAGTTTCTGCTCAATCTGTGACAGTCGGTATTCCACTAAACTCTCTTCTTTTTTCTCTTCAGCCATTAGAACACCTCCCTTAAAATACACGCTTATACTGCGCTATCTGTTTCAGAAAGCGGTCTGATGTAAAATTATTAAAAACACGGGAACCTGTATCAGCAAAGCTCGTAGAACTTACCGCAAGATTTCCGCCCGCACTTTCCCACATAAGCGATGCAATCTGCAACGCTGCCATCTTGATGATGTCCGGAACAGTAGCCCATCCGGCTGTAAAAGTTACAGTGTAGCGGCTTCCTTTCTGGAAGATGCTGTTGTCTTTGAAACAGATATAATTCT
>WARQ01004758.1_pt1 | contig 18877 bp, 15 predicted proteins | sample 4769161 | NCBI WGS metagenome assembly WARQ01 (sample SAMN08893024, study PRJNA449175) | gut metagenome | isolation source: rumen sample fed with dry roughage | host: buffalo | place: India: Nagpur | collected 2016 | reverse complement strand
GCTGAAGGCAGGGCGGCGTTGGATGGGCTAGAGGCTTTCAATCACATCGTGATCCTTTGACGTGAAAATGTTCCCACCTCGTCCCGTATTCATTATGTGATTACAAATGGAGGAGAAGCTCCCAACGTTGTTCCCGAATTTGCCAAAGTTTCTTATTATATTCGCAGTCCTAAGCGGGAAGTTCTGAAGGAGCTGACCAATTGGATAGAAAATGCTGCCGAAGGAGCGGCATTGGGGACTCAGACTAAGGTTTCTTCAGAAATTATTTCCGGGTTTTACGAGAAGCTTCCAAACCGTAAATTAGCCGAACTGGTTCAAAAGAAACTTGAAATCGTAGGAGGTATAAAGTATGATGCACGCGAGAGAACATTTGCAGAAGAAATCCTGAAGACGGTAAACCGGGATAGCTCTGCATTGAGTGAAGTTGCCCGGATTGCTCCCCTCAAAGAAGAAGAACCATCCCAGGGAGGGGGTTCGTCGGATGTGGGTGATGTAAGCTGGAATGTTCCAACTGTAAGCTTTACTACAGCGACCTTTATTCCGGGATCGGCCGGACACAGCTGGCAAAATGTTGCATCAGACGGTACAACCATCGGCACCAAGTCGCTTATTAATTCGGCTAAGGTTTTTGCACTTTCTGCCATTGAACTCTATACCAACCCCTCTTATATTAAGGAAGTGAAGGAGGAATTTGATAAACGCAGAGGCAACGAGTTCAAATACGATCCTTTGTTGGGCGACAGAAAGCCTGCGCTCGATTACAGGGTAAGATAATGCTATAAAATAATAAGGTTACATGAAAAAATTCTTTACAAGTACAATCGTTCAACTGCTGGCCGGGGTGATTGCAGGTATATTGCTTGGAACTGTTGCTAATGAGCAGGCAATGTATGTAGTGGTTTCAGTAAAACACATTCTAGGGCAACTCATCTTCTTTATGGTGCCACTTATCATATTAGGTTTTGTGGCACCCTCCATCGCCCGGTTGAAGAACAATGTGGGAGGGATGTTAGGTATAGCTTTGCTTTTAGCCTACACATCATCGGTTGCCGGAGGTTTGTTTGCCGCGTTTGTTGGATACGAAGCCATTCCCTTTCTTCACGTTGATACTGCTGGCTCAACCCTGAAAGAAATACCTGCCATGCTATTTCAACTGGATATTCCCCCTGTGATGTCTGTAATCAGCGCATTGGTATTGGCATTGATGCTCGGGATTTCGGCGGTGTGGATTCGATCGTCTGTTGTTCAGGATCTGCTGGAGTCGTTTCAGCAAATGATTTTGCTACTTGTAACACGTGTCCTTATTCCCGTACTGCCTTTCTTTATTGCTGCAAACTTCTGTGTGCTGAGTTATGAAGGCTCCATTGCCAGTCAGCTTCCCATTTTTGTTTCGGTCATACTTATTGCCATTGTCTGTCATTACATATGGTTGTTTGTGCTTTATGGTCTGGCTGGTATCTATGCAGGAAAAAATCCGTTACGGGTACTCAAACATTACGGTCCCGCCTATCTTACGGCAGTAGGCACTATGTCATCTGCTGCAACATTGGGCGTTGCCCTTCAGTGTGCAGGTAAAAGTGATGTGCTTCGCAAAGATGTGACCGATTTTTCAATCCCGTTGTTTGCCAATGTACATCTTTGCGGATCGGTAATTACGGAGGTCTTTTTTGTGATGACAGTTTCGCAAGTGTTATATGGAGTAATACCGCCTCTTGCAACAATGATTACTTTTGTGTTCTTGCTGGGGATATTTGCCATTGCAGCACCCGGAGTGCCGGGAGGTACAGTCATGGCTTCTTTAGGTATTGTCCTTTCGGTGTTAGGATTCGACGAAGCCGGTACAGCCTTATTGCTTACTATATTTGCACTTCAGGATAGTTTCGGCACAGCATGCAACGTTACAGGCGACGGAGCTTTGTCGCTTGCACTTACCGGATATGCCAATAAAAAAGAAAACGATCTGATTCCGGAATAATCCGGAATCAGCGTTTTAATTATCCTTTAACCATGGAAAGTAACATTTTGAACCGTTTGATAGCATGTAGAGCGTGTGGTACATTGGCCGGCATAATGATGGTCTGTCCGGCTTTTAGAATGTGAGGTTGCCGGTTAATTGAAATCTCGGCTTGGCCGTCCAGAACCTGAACTACAGCATTGTAAGGCGAAGTATGCTCTGTTAGTCCCTGACCCTCATCAAACGAAAAGAGAGTGAGGTTTCCGGAATCTGTTTTAATCACTTGTTTGCTAACCACACCACCTTCGGCATAATCAATCATCTGTTCCAGATTGAGAACAGTTCCTTTTTCAAAACCTATATTCATCTTTCTCTAATTTATATGTTTATTTGATAAACAGCCGCAAGACATAGAAAGTTGCTGTTTTTTTGTAAGTTTGCATCCTATGAAAAATATAAAGAATCTACTGATAGATATGGGCGGAGTGCTGATAGACCTGGACCGCCCCCGTTGCATCGCTTCGTTCGAAAATATTGGAATAAGTGACATCCGCAGTCTGATTACCACCACCTACCTGCAGGAAGGGCTTTTTATGAAGATAGAGGAGGGAAGTATTACGCCCGACCAGTTTCGTGATGGGATCCGTAAGCTTAGTAATCAACCCCTTTCCGATCAGCAAATAGACGATGCGTGGATCTCTATGCTGGATCATATGCCGCCCGCACGATTGGAACTGTTACTTGAGTTGCGAAAAAAATACAATGTTATGTTATTAAGCAATACCAACGCAATACACTGGGATTGGATATGCCGTAACCGCTTCTCGTGGAATGGACATACACCTTCCGATTATTTTCACACCTGTTACCTGTCGTACCAGCTTGGTATGTTGAAACCCTATCCGGATATATTTAATCATGTTGTAAAGGATGCCGGAATACTTCCTGCAGAAACACTCTTGATAGACGATGCAGTTCCCAACTGCGAAACAGCGGCCTCCCTTGGATTTAAAACCTATACGCCAAAGGAATTTGAAGACTGGTCACATCTTTTTAACTGATATTTTGTACAATTACAATCTAAATAAACCTGAATAAATTATGAATCACCAGATAGTCATCCTAGGAAAAGAAATTTTGTCGGTTTACCATGGGATAAAGGAGTTTGGACCAGACATGGTTCACTTCGTATGCACGGAAGAAACCAACCAATTGCCCGATCGCATTTTGCCCTTGTTACCTTCATCCATTCAACATAAAATCTATCATGTACAACCCTATGATGCGCGTACGGTTGCGCAGGTTTGTGAACAGATCCAGAAAGAGAATGAAGGCTTTTTCGCCTATAATCTATCTGAAGGGACAAAGCTGATGACACTGGGTGCTATCTATATCGTGCGTAAATATCAGGCAAAAGCCTTCTATCTTACGCCGAACAGAGAGATTGTTCATCTGGACACACTCGAAAAAGAGTTGATGCATACCACGCTCGAAAACCATGAAATTGTTTCACTCAGCGGCAATCACCTGGCCGAATATCATAATGCCAAAGATTTGGCAGAAGCAGATATCGATGCTTCGGCATCCATAAAAAACTTTGTTGAGCAACATCCTAAAGAGCACGCTAGATTGCAGAAGTTTTTTGGAATCTTTTGTCGTCGCGACCTGATTAACCTGCCGGCATCTAAACTCTTTCAAGACGGATTGAGATACAAACAGCGGGACGGATCACTATTTATCTACAAAGAGAACCAACCGTTGTTAAGATTGCCGCATACCAATGCCTGTCATCTTTATTTTGAAGGTCGCTGGTGGGAAACGCTGGTGGCCAATCAGGTACGTATCTGGAGTAATAAACAATCGTCTCCACGCGAAGTATGGCAAAGCGTACTTTTTCAATCCAATAAACAAGATACAAGAACCAAGAATGAAGTGGACGTACTGCTAAACAACGAACTCAAACTAATGTTTATCGAATGTAAGTCGGGCTACGTAAGTCAGAACGACATCTACAAAATCGATGCAGTGAGGGAAACCTACGGAGGAGATATTTCACAGGCGGTATTGGCCTCATATTATCCCATAGCCAAAGATTTGCAGGATAAATGTGCCGACCTTCAGATATATCTTTTTGCTCCCCAAACAGCCGATCAGCGAATTGATTTTATCTACACCTTGCCTGATCGCCTGGACGAATGGAGTGGGGCACTGATTCTTTAAAATCGAACAAAGTATATGCTCACCATTGCTCCATTAAAATAGTTAAATAAAAGATAATGAGTGTTTTGAATGTTGTAAATTTGTCAGAAATGCGGACAGGATTTACAGTTCTAACGTGTCAAAAATACAGCCGTTTGCTCTGGCACACGGTTTGTATTTATGAAGATGAAACGAGTTGTTTATGCAACCCGCAATCAAAACAAACAGAATGTTGGACAATTTAATATTGGAGGATTTAATTATGATGCCTGTTAGAAGATCTCAGAATTGGTTACCAAGTATTTTCAACGATTTCTTTGAAAATCAATGGATGGAGCGAGTAAATACAACTACTCCGGCTATCAATGTATTTGAAACTGACAACGAATTCAAGGTTGAAGTAGCAGCTCCGGGATTAAAGAAAGAAGACCTTACCATTCGTTTGGATCAAGACAATCAGTTGAACATAACGATGGAGAAAAAGGACGAACGGAACGAGGAAAAAAAGAATGGTCGTTACTTACGCCGTGAATTCAATTATTCTAAATTTCAGCAGAATCTGATTTTGCCTGATGAAATTGAGAAAGATAAAATAGAAGCAAAAGTAGAAGAGGGAGTTCTTACAATTACAATACCTAAAAAGGTATATAACGAAAAAGAACAATCCATACAGTTGATAGAAATTAAGTAACTGTTTTGTGTAACCGTAAAAGGGGAGGAGCTACAACTTGTAAACTCTTCCCCTTTTTATGTCTTTTTATGTAATCAACGTTTATTCAGTATTTCAATCAGTTGGGCATCAGACAGACCTTCACCGTAAGTTGCGTAATCCAACCGGAAACTACATCCGTTTTTATATTCGGAGCAACCATAGGCAGTTTTCCCTCTCAATATAGATCCTTTACGGCACATCGGGCATATTGGTTTGGTTTCAGCAGGAGCTGTTTCTTCTTTAACCGGTTTCTCTTTGGGCTTAGACTTTGTCTTCTTTTTCCCTTTTTCGGAAGCCGACTTTTCTTCCACCGCTTCCTGTATGGTAATGGTGCGTGCACTCGTATCCGAAAAAACATTCGATACAATCTGGTACACCAGTTGTTTTAACTCTTCCAGAAAGGTGCGGGCTTCGTAGGTTCCCTTTTCAATCTGCCTTAATTTCTTTTCCCACAATCCGGTAAGCTCGGCACTTTTGAGCAGTTCTTCCTGAATGGTGCCAATTAGTTCCATACCGGTAGGAGTGGCAATCAGGTTTTTCTTTTCCTTACGCACGTAGTTACGCTTGAACAATGTTTCTATGATTGCTGCGCGGGTAGACGGGCGACCAATCCCATTTTCTTTTAAAGCATCCCGAAGTTCGTCGTTATCTACAAGCTTACCTGCAGTCTCCATGGCACGTAATAAAGTAGCCTCGGTATAGGGCTTGGGGGCTTGCGTCCATTTTTCGCCCAGAATAGGTTCGTGAGGACCTCTTTCGCCTTTAACAAACTCGGGCAAGATACCCTCTTCCTCACTCGGTTCGGCATCCGGATCCTTTTGTTCGGCACCAAACACCACACGCCATCCCGGCTCCAGAATCTGTTTTCCTGTAACCTTAAATTCCACTTTCCCCACTTTGCCAAGTACGGTTGTGGTAGAAATCTGGCAATCCGGATAAAAAGCTGCTATGAAGCGTCGAGCAACCAGGTCGTATACCTTTCGCTCGTTTTCCGAAAGATTATTAGGACGTACCCCTGTGGGAATGATAGCATGGTGATCGGTAACCTTGGTGTCATCGAAAACTTTCTTGCTTTTAGGTAATTTCTTACCCAGTAACGGGGCGGTAAGTTCGGCGTAATCGGTCATACCCTTTAATGTATTGGGTACTTTGGGATATATATCGTCGCTCAGGAAGGTTGTATCCACACGCGGATAGGTAGTCACCTTCTTTTCGTAAAGAGACTGTATCAATTTAAGTGTGTCTTCAGCCGAAAAAGCAAATTTCTTATTACACTCAACCTGCAAAGAGGTAAGGTCGAACAGACGCGGAGGATATTCTTTACCCTTTTTCTCCGAAGTATCCGTTACCTCAAAATCTTCCTCCTTAACCACGGTAAGGAAGTTTTCGCCCTCGGTTTTATCCGTAAATTTTCCTTTGGTAGACGAAAAGGTAGTGTTTCTGTACACAGTCTTCAGTTCCCAATAAGGTTCGGGAGTGAAGTTGGCAATCTCATTTTGCCTGTTTACTATCAAAGCCAGGGTAGGGGTCTGCACACGACCTATGGAAAGTACCTGACGGTTTTGTCCGTACTTCAGCGTATACAAGCGTGTTGCATTCATACCTAACAACCAATCGCCAATCGCCCGCGACAGTCCGGCTTCGTATAATTTATTGAAAGATTCCTGTTCTTTAAGTTTTTGAAACCCTTCGCGAATTGCTTCTTCAGTAAGTGATGATATCCACAAACGGTAAACCGGACAAGTAACACCGGCTTTTTGCATCACCCAACGTTGTATAAGTTCACCTTCCTGTCCGGCATCACCGCAGTTAATCACCATTTCGGCATTTTGCATCAGTTTCTCTATTACCTGAAACTGCTCTACATACGAGGGAGAATCTATAAGTTTGATCCCGAATCTGGGAGGAATCATAGGTAAGGAGCTGAGTGACCAGCGCTTCCATTCGGGCGTATATTCGTGAGGTTCTTTAAGGGTACAAAGATGGCCGAATGTCCAGGTAACCTGATATCCGTTACCCTCAATATAGCCTTTCATTTTGTTCTTTGCCCCCAGAACTTCTGCTATTTCGCGCGCCACACTGGGCTTTTCCGCAATACATACTTTCATGGGGGCAAAGATACAATATTTTAATAATAGATATAGCGAAGTATTAAGAGTACAGTAAGAATATATAGTGTAATCGATACCTCTTTATATCTGCCGGTAAGTAATTTCAATATGGCGTAGCTCATCATACCCAATGCCATACCTTCGGCAATTGAATAACTGAGTACCATAAAGAGAATTGTCGCAAATACAGGTAATGTTTCAGTAACATCATCAAATTCAATCTTACGGATCGAATCCATCATGAATACACCAACCATCACCAAAGCTCCGGTAGTAGCTGCACTTGGAACCAACAGGAATATTGGGGCAAACAATAAAGCTACGATAAATAGTCCTCCAGTTACAGCGGCAGTCATACCTGAACGTCCACCCTCGGCAATACCGGCCGCACTTTCAACGTAGGTTGTAACTGTAGAAGTACCGCAAACAGCACCAACAGTAGTACCGATTGCATCGGCAAGTAATGCCTCTTTCATGCGTGGAACGTTACCCTTTGCGTCCATCATATCCGTTTTCGCCATTGCTCCAACCAGTGTGCCGATTGTATTAAATAAGTCGATAAACACAAGCAGCATTACAATGAAGAACATATCCAGATTCAGCAACGACTTGAAGTCGAAATGCATGAATGTGGGTTCCATAGAAGGAGGAGCTGAAATAGGCGAGAAGTTTTCAGGCAAGGTTGTAACCCCCATCGGAATACCAATGGCAGTACAGATCAGGATTGTATAAAACAAAGCACCCTTAACGCCTTTAGCCATCAAGACTCCCGAAAGGATAATCCCGATAACTGCAACCATAGAGACATTGGTGAATGAACCTAAAGCTACGAAAGTAGCAGGATTATCCACAATGATACCAGCATTTTTCAATCCGATAAAAGCGATAAACATACCGATACCAACAGACATGGCATAGCGCAAGTTAAGCGGAATACAGTTAACCACCTTTTCGCGAATATTCAACAAGGTAATAATGATAAAGATAATACCTTCAGCCAAAACAGCAGCCAAAGCAGTCTGCCAGCTATATCCCATACCCAACACCAGGGTGAAGGCAAAGAAAGCATTCAGGCCCATACCCGGCGCCTGCGCAAAAGGTAATTTAGCCAAGATAGCTATCAACAATGTACCGATTGCTGATGAAAGCGCGGTAGCCGTAAATACAGCACCTTTGTCCATTCCGGTAGCACCCAGAATATCCGGGTTAACAGCCAGAATATAACTCATGGTAAGAAACGTGGTAACGCCCGCAAGGATCTCGGTACGTACCTTCATGGTTTTAGGATTGAACCCAACCAGTTTATGAAAGAATGAGGTTTCCATAATTAATTAAATGACCATTTTAGAGCCAACGTAGGAATCATATAGAACTTATTATTTTCGCCAAACTTGTTCCAAACAAAGTTGTTGCTGATTTCAACCTCCGAACCAACACTGAGGTTAAACGCCGGATCCACACCTTTCAACTTGTTAAAGTTAAGCCAGATTTGAGGCTCTGAAAGGAAGATGATGTTTGTATTCTCTCTCCATAAGTCGGCAAACCCTGTAAATGTACCGGCACCTTTAGCAAAATGAATATACCATGTACCAGTAACCTGGAAATTGTTGGGTTTATATGACTTTTGGATATATTTATACATTGCCTGTAATCCAAAACCTTTTGTAAAATCGCCGTTGTTGTAATTATAAGCGATACCGGCCAGGTAAGCGTTTGAATAAGGATACTGACCGCGGCCACCGTTGTACTCGATATGAGCGGCAAGAGGACCTTCCCAAAACTTCAGTTCGCGTGCAATTTCCCAATAGGCACTTTGAACACCTTTGTTGTTATAATCGAAATCCAGAAAGAAAAACGTACTACCCCATTTGTCAGGTTTAAACATTTCAACGGTTGTAGTAGTAGCTGGTCTACCGTCCAGTTTGTCGTACAAAGCACTTCCGAAATCATAGTGCAACTGAACGTTCTGAGCCTTAGCACCCAAGGCCACCAATAAGATTGCTGCGATGGTAAAGAATTTTTTCATCGAATTTAATTCTGTTAATTAATAATTTATATGCTAAAATTAAGGGATCAAAGGTATGAAAAAATGTTTATTCCACGCAACTATTATTAAGGTTTTGAAACGCATTTTTCACATTTCACTCTTTTCAATCTGCGCCGTAACATACATGCCGGGGCGGAAATTAGGATCTTCGCTTATAACTTTGGCAAATACTTCCAGCGAACGGCTTGTTTCATCTACTTCTTGTCCGATAGAAATAAGTTTGGCTTCGAAAGTTTTGGTACCCATCCCGTTTACTCTAAACCAGACTTTTGCACCCAGACGGATATCTTTCAGGTCTTTTTCGTACGTGGTGAGTCGTAGAAGCGTTTCTTGCTTGTTTATAATCTCACATAGTATGTCTCCCTCATTCAGGTATTTGCCCACATTTACCTTAACCTTGCCGATGTATCCATTTACAGGAGCTTTTATTTCCAGAGCAGGTGTGATGCCATTTTTCAACAGCGACTGGGTTGAGATTCCCAACAACGACAACTGGGCTGCTGCGGCTTCCATTTTGCTTTTCATCGATAGATAATCGGCTTTGCTTTGTTCCAGTTTCTTTACAGAAGCAACCTCCTCTTTGGAGAGAACTAACTGCCGGTTGTATTCCGATTTCAGATATTCGGTCTGCGCCTGACTTTCAAGAAAGGTTTGCTGCAAGGATATAAAATCGAGGTTGTCGAGTGTGGCAAGCAACGTTCCCTTTTTTACATAACTACCGGGAAGCAGGTTTGTCGAGCGGATAATTCCACCCATCAGCATCGTAACCGAAGCAAAGTTCTGGGGTGGAATAATCAACGTACCGTTAAAAGATACTTTGTTTATAGCAGTAGCAGCTGTAGTCCCATCAATAGAAGTCGAATCGTACGGTTGACTGTAGGCAGTCGAATCCGGTGAAATAACGGTTGCTGAATCGGCCGTAACGGAAGTCGGCATCTCCTGCTTCGTATCAGAAGACGAATTGCAGGCTGTTAGTATGGCAAGTGCGCAAAGAATAGTATGTTTCATAGTTGTAATTTTTACTTATATAATTCGCTTTCCAAGACTGCTATGTTGTAAAGATAAACAGTTTCAAGATATCCCTTTTTAATAGACAATGCACTGTTTACACTTTGAATAAACTGTGTGATATCCGTATCACTGGCTTTTAACTGCAATGATGCAGCTTTTATAAGATTCTCCGCTTCAGGCAATGCAGATACGGTATAGTACCGGATACTCTCTCCATGCCGCAACAGTTCGGCATTAAGCTCTTCCTGTTTATTTAAAAGCTCTTTTTCCCCATATTCCTGTCTGATCTGCTGGATGTGATATTCGATGCCGGCCTGTTTGATGCGGCTCTGCTGACCCGTAAAGAAAAGAGGGAATGATACACCTACCATCCAGGAATTGAGTCCTTTGAGGGGCAGGATATCCTGGCGGACATATCCGATGGATAGTTCCGGGAAAAATCGGCTTTGTTCAATCCGCAACATCGCTTTTTTCTCTTCAGTCTGACTCTGCAACAGATTAATGCGGATATTCTCCGTGGCAGGCTGCTTTTCTATGGGCAGAAGCGTAAGCATCTTATCGGCAGGTACTATGTCCTCGTCGGTATAACAAGCCCATTTTAAACGTATAGCTGCCATCCGAAGCTCTTCATTAGCCTGAAACAATTTGTTCCGCATCTCTGCAGCCATCGTATTGCACATGCTTTTTTCCAGCAATGTGATATCCCCTTGTTCGTAACGGATTTCTCCGGCCCGTTGCAGACGCCCGGCCATTTCGGCCTGTTGTTTGTATAGCTCCTGCTGCTCGCGGGCAAACAGATAATAACACCAGCCCCGTTTTATTTCGGCAACCACCTCTTTTTCTACAATTTCTCTAGAATATCTGCCGGATGTAACTTGCTTATTTACCAATGCATTTCTGTAAAAGGGAGTCAGCAGTGAGCCTATTTCCTGCGTAAATTCCATTTGTCGGTCTTTCCGTGTTTCGCCGTTTAGCTGTCCCCACGAATATGTAAACGAAGTGGGCGCCAACTCCCAGGCTTCGTTGCGTGCACTGCGATACTTTTCTGTCTCGGCAACTGCCATTTTAAGTCGGGGATGATTCATTTTTCCCATCGTGATGGCATCGCTAAGCATTATCTCTTTCTGTGCCTGCAGAGGTAGAGTAGCAAAAAGCAATAAAGAGAAGAACAGAAATTTCTTAAATTTTGTCCTTTTCAATGTCGTCGTGCTGTTTACAATTCTGTAAAATACAGGAATGATAAGCAACGTGAGTGCGGTTGAAACAAGCAATCCCCCAATCACTACCGTTGCCAGAGGTCGCTGCACTTCGGCTCCGGCACTGGTTGCAATGGCCATGGGCACAAAACCAAGTGAAGCAACCAATCCGGTAAGAAATACCGGACGTAGCAGATGCGGACAACCTTCGGCTATAATCCGGTTGGTTGTTTTCGTATATTGAGATGAATGCCTGAAGGCATTGAAATGATTTATCATTAAAATACCATTCAGCACAGCTACACCAAAAAGAGCAATAAAACCAACACCGGCAGAAATACTGAATGGCAACCCCCTTAACCATAGAGCGACAATACCGCCGATTAGTGAAAGCGGAACGGTGCTGAATACGAGCAAAGAATAAACAACACTTTTGAAAGAGAAAAACAGAAGTAGCAAGATAAGCATCAATGCTACCGGAATAACGATCAGCAGTGTTTTTATGGCGTTCTGAAGATTTTCAAACTGACCGCCGTATTCAAAATAATAACCGGGTTTCAATTTAATGTTCTTATCCAGCGTGGACTGTATATTTGCCACCACCTGCTGTATATCGCCTTCCCGTACATTTACGCCGATTACAATCCTTCGTTTGGTGGCATCGCGGTTAATCTGCAGGGGACCGTTTACCAGTTCGATCCGGGCAATTTCGCTTACGGGAATCTGAACACCCTCTGCCGTGCGCACAAATAACTTGTCCAGGTTAAGATCGGACACCTTATCCTTATCCAGCCGGAGCACCAGGTCAAACCGTCTTTCATTCTCGAACACCACACCGGCTATCTCGCCGGCATATGCCGTACGTATCAATGTATTCAGTTCCTGGATATTCATGCCATACCGGGCAATCTTGCTGCGGTCGTACGAAATAAGCAACTGCGGCAGACCCATTGCCTGTTCAACCAGCACATCGGCAGCTCCGGGAACTTTCTCTACATAGGTGGCTGCCTCTTTTGCCCTTGCATATAACTCTTCCATATCTTCTCCATACAACTTAACGGCTATGTCGGCCTTGGCTCCCGTCATTAATTCATTGAACCGTAGCTGGATAGGCTGACTGAAATTGAATTCGGCACCGGTAACAGGCGCCAGAGCGTCCTTCATCTTTTGAACCATCTCCGCCCGGCTTGAGGCACTGGTCCACTCCTTAAAAGGCTTCATCACAATCATAATATCGGCATCTTCCACCGCCATGGGATCTGTAGGCACTTCGGCCGTTCCTATTTTAGCTACTACGTGTACAATTTCAGGAAACTTATCCATCAGGATTTTTTCGGCCTGGTCGCTGATTGCAATACTTTGACTAAGCGAACTGCCCGCCGGTAAAGTCATCTGCATGGCAAAATCGCCTTCATCCATCGTTGGAATAAACTCGGCGCCCAAACGGGTAAATAAAATCAGACTGCCAGCCATGGCTGCCAAGGCAGTTGCGATAAAAGCCGTTTTATGATGCATACACCAGTTCAAGGTCTTCTGGTAATACACATTCAACCAGTCGAAGAAACGATCTGCCAGCGTACGCGTCTGCTTAAGCTCTTTTTTTAGAAACAGCGAAGCCATCATAGGTACATACGTAAGCGACAATATCAATGCCCCCAGAATACAGAATACCAGTGTTTTGGCCATAGGCGTAAAGTACTTACCCTCTATGCCCTGCAAAGTGAGAATGGGAAAGTACACAATCAGGATGATGCCAACGGCAAATGTGGCAGAGCGAACTACCTGGCCGGCACCTGTTTCGATTTCACGATCCATCATCTCCTGTGATAATTTTTTGTCAACCATACTCTTCCCATACAGGTGAGCCAAAATACCCTCTACAATTACGATGGAACCATCCACCACAATCCCAAAGTCAATGGCTCCCAGACTCATTAGGTTTGCCGACACATTAAACAGCCGCATCAGAATGAAGCCAAACAACATGGACAGGGGAATAACAGATGCCACGATCATTCCGGCACGAACATTCCCTAAAAAGACAATAAGAACCAGAAAAACGATAATAGCACCCTCGATCAAATTAAATACAACGGTGGAGATATTACGGTTAACTAAATTGGATCTGTTCAGATAAGGTTGGATTGATACACCTTCGGGCAATATCTTTTGCAGTTTTTCCACCCGGCTTTCCAGCTCGCGGGTCACCACGTTGGCATTCGCACCTTTCAGCATCATGGCGATACCGCCCACACATTCGCCTTTTCCATCCTTCGTCATCGCCCCAAATCGCTTGGGAGCCCCAAGTCGTACCAGGCCTACATCACTTATATGCACCGGAATCCCATTCCGGTTCGTAATTACAACTTGTTCGATATCGGATGGCCGGGTAATCATCCCCTCCGCCCGTATATAATAAGCTTTTTTATCTTTTTCGATATAGCTGCCCCCTGTGTTCTGATTGTTCTTTGCAAGCGCTTCGTACACATCTCCGATTGTGATATTAAGCGAGAAAAGTGCCGACGGATCTACCGCTACTTCGTACTGTTTCACATAGCCGCCAAAACTGTTAATCTCTACAATCCCGGGGATACCGGACAGTTGTCTTTTAACAATCCAGTCCTGAATGGTACGCAACTCCATAGCATTGTACTTGTCTTTGAATTTAGGATCCACCTCGAGGGTGTATTGGTAAATTTCACCCAGTCCCGTTGTGATAGGCATGAGCTGGGGAACACCCAGTTCGGGTGGGATTTCGCCTGATACAGCCTGTATCTGTTCGTTTATGAGCTGCCTGGCATCCAATGTCTTTACATGATCTTTAAACACTACCGTAACCAGAGACAGACCGAAGCGCGAGACAGACCGAATCTCCACAACGTTCATGATGTTACTCATGGCAACTTCGATAGGGAAGGTGATGAGCTGTTCCACTTCCTGAGGAGCCAAAGAGGGTGAAACGGTTACAATCTGCACCTGATTGTTGGTGATGTCTGGTACGGCATCGATAGGCAGGGTGAGCATAGCATATACTCCGCCAATAAGCAGAAAAAGTGTGGTAAGACCCACAAAAAGTTTTTTCTTTACAGAAAATCGGACAATCGAGGCAAACATAATTCTGTATGTTTAAGGTTACCCAAAGATACACAAATTAAACGAAGTTAAAAACTATTTACGAACTAATATCACCTGTAATCCTAATTATTTATATACATGTTTTTAAATAATGATACATACGGTTTTACCAGCCACATTTCCCCGTTTTCTGTAGAATTAAACCACACGTTCTACAGCATTTCCACACATTATCAAAGATGGAATAATTTGTGGTTTTTAATCCTAAATAATTGATATATAGAGTTTTGTTTGTATTTTAAATATATTGCCAGATGTCTTGGCACGGTCTTTTCATATTACTTTAGTGTAGAAGTTGATTTAGTATTAATCATTAAAACTAAAAAGAGATGAAAAGAGTAATTATGATCATGGCGATCGCAACTAGTGTTTCGTTCGCTACCCAGGCAATCAACCCGGTAGAAAAAACAATCAATCCGCAGGAAGTGGTAACTCAGGATGAATTTGTGGTGATAGAAGTGAAAGATCTTCCTGCTCCGGTAGTAGAAAGCATTCGCAAAACTTACGCCGAGTCGGTTATCAAAAAGGCCTTTGTAACACAAACTGAGAAAAAGACATATAAGGTTATCATTGTAACAGCCGATCAGAAAGAGGTTACGGTGCTGTTGAATGAAAAAGGTGAAGTTGTAGAATAACCCTTACAAAGATAGATTAGTTGCATGCTAACCCACCGCCCTGCCTTAACACATAGGCAGGGCGGATAACTTTTATAGCTTAACGAATATTTCCAATGCTGTTCTTCGCTGTATCGTGCTTAGTTTTTAATACATTCCCGGTTTTTGTAAAATGAATCTTAACCTGTGTTTTCAATGTATCTTTCAATCCACTACTTGCTTTTGCAAGAACCAGATCCAGCGTATAATTTCCATCCGGCAAATCCAGCACGGCATCGCAGTCGTCGTCCTTAACCGGATATACCAATCCGGGCTCAAACTGTTGTCTGCCGGTTGCTGCATACGAGGCAGCCGCTGCACCACCACCGCTTCCGGACAAGCTGCTTACACTGCTGACTGCCGCCGAAATAATTGAACCACCGGGTAATGCTCCACCCACAAGTTGTGCTCCCTGAGCTAAAGCGCTTCCGGCTTGTTGTAAACCGGCTTGCACCCGTGCCGATGGTTCGGCTGGTGTAGCAGCAATTGTAAGTTTCTCCATGTTGATTTTGAATTCAGTATCCGGAAACAAAACCCGGCAGCCCTCTTCGGTCATATCGATTTTGATCACGTTAAGTATGCCTTTCTTTCCGTCGTTGATGCTTCGTTTGTTTGTAGAAGCAACCGTTACGTTCATTGAAATGCGGTTAGGCATTCCACCATCCAATTTGATTTTTTCTTCCTGCTGAGCGCGCAAAGGCGGGATTGAAGAGCAAATCAAGCATCCGAAAAGTAATAGTGTGCTGACTCTCATATATTTATTTATTAGTTGCGGCAAATGCCACACTAATAAAACAAGCAATAAGATTTATCTGTTGCAAAAAGGGCTGTAAAATCTGCACCACTGAATCACACGGGGTATGTTGTGGTATCCGCTTTTCAATAAGGTTTCCAAGGCAAAAAAATTTATTCATCGTATCGATTTTTAAGGTGGTTAATAATGTTTTAATTAAATGTCCTATCCTAATGTCGTCTATTTCCCTGTATTGATGCGGGTTTTGACTTCGAAATGTCCTATCCTATGTCCTAAGCTTCTTAAATATATTATGCATATTCAAATACTCTTTTAAAAAAAACCGGAATTAAAAGACTTTCCATTACTGATAAATGCTTCAGACAATCGCAATTGTCTTTCCGGATTTGTTTTGCCACCGGCCGGGCTTTGGTTAAACCGCATCCGCAAGCGGAGGTGATTTGTTACGTATTTAGCTGCGTGATCCAACAAGTTTTATCTTGTAGAATACCATCGCGGCAAAGGTATAATAAGATATCTGCAAAAGCAAATGACGAAACGCTAACGGGTTTTGGGTATTCTGTAGCTGGTTAATCACCATGTTGTTAGCCTTTAAGAGGTCAAAAAAGCCGATTTTAGGCAAAAATCCGTTGTTGATTTAACTAGTAATGTCGGAAATACATGTTATCTAACATACTATTTGTTAAGTTTTAGCTTAAAATTGTGGTTTTCTATCACAGAATGCATTGTTTGAACAACCATTTCAACCAGACAAAATCTAACAAGAATGCAAAATCATGTTTCATAAGCAGGAAAACAGGTCGGAACCTGGGTGTGAAACTGTTCTGCTAAAGACTAAATTTGCAGGTACATTTTGCACAAAAAGTATATACATTTTGATAAAAAAGTCCTAACACTTTGATAAAAAAGTCCTAACATTTCGAGTACGAAGTCCTAACACTTTATTCACGAAGTCCTAACATTTAATTCAGGAAGTCCCTGAATATCTTCGGGTAGGAAACATGGAATCGATTTAATTAATATATTATTTTGCTTTTGTGTAGGTAGTGTTATTTTAATTGCGTATATTTGTTTACGAAATAGTGAACAAATTATAATCTAACAGTTTAACAAAATACCATGTCTGAAGATCATAAAAGGCAGCTAGAACAGCAGCTTTGGAACATTGCCAACACCTTGCGCGGGAAAATGAATGCGGATGAATTCCGCGATTATATCCTTGGCTTTATTTTCTATAAATATCTTTCCGAAAAGATGAACCGATATGCGGACGAAATACTTGTGCCTGATGGTATTAAGTATGTGGATGTGGACGAGCATACGGAGTCTGGTCAGGAGTATCTGGAGGCAATCCGGGACGAAGCATTGGAAAAGCTGGGGTATTTTCTTAAGCCAACGGAACTGTTCAGCCAGATGGCCAAACGGGGAAACGGAGATACCGAAGGTGCCGATAATTTCATACTGGAAGATCTGAAGCGTATTCTTACCAACATCGAGCAGAGTACCATGGGTACGGCAAGCGAAGACGATTTTGATAATCTGTTTGAGGATATGGATCTTACCAGTACCAAGCTGGGAAGAACGGAATCGGCAAAGAACGAGCTGATTGTAAAAGTTCTGGTGTACCTGGACAAGATTGATTTTCACTTGGAAGATACCGAGCTGGATGTACTGGGCGATGCTTACGAATACCTTATCGGACAGTTTGCCAGCGGGGCAGGGAAGAAGGCCGGCGAGTTTTACACACCTCAGGAAGTCAGTAAAATTTTAGCAAAGATAGTAACCACCGGTAAGAGCCGACTGAAATCTGTTTACGACCCAACCTGCGGCAGTGGTTCGCTGTTGTTGCGTGTAGCCAGGGAAGTACAGGACGTGAACGAGTTCTGTGGTCAGGAGCTGAACCGGACCACCTACAACCTTTGCCGCATGAACATGATTCTTCACGATGTGCATTTTACCAAGTTCGATATACGCCAGGAAGATACCCTGGAGCATCCGCAGCACCTCGACAAGCGATTTGAGGCGGTGGTGGCAAATCCTCCCTTTTCGGCCAACTGGAGTGCCAGTCCGCTTTTTATGACGGACGACCGCTTTAGTCATTACGGTAAACTGGCGCCTTCCAGCAAAGCCGACTTTGCCTTTGTGCAGCACATGGTTTATCAGCTGGCAGACAACGGTACCATGGCCATTGTATTACCTCACGGAGCTTTGTTCCGGGGTGGGGCAGAGCTGCAGATACGCCGCTACCTGATTGAAGAGCGTAATTACCTGGATGCCGTGATCGGTCTGCCTGCCAATATCTTTTACGGCACAAGCATTCCTACCTGTATTCTGGTATTCAAGAAGTGCCGAGAGAACCCCAACGACGTGCTCTTTATTGATGCCAGTCAGCATTTCGAAAAGGTGAAAACCCAGAATGTATTGCGCAACGAGGATATCGAAAAGATCGTTACCACCTACCGCAACCGAAGCGAAGAAGCCAAATACAGCAAACTGGTTACCCTAGCCGATATAGCCGGAAACGACTACAATCTGAACATCCCCCGCTACGTTGATACCTTCGAAGCCGAAGAAAGCATAGACATCAACCAACTGGCAGCCGAGCTGGTAGCCCTTGATAAAGCAATGGCAGAGACCGACAAAACCATCGCCTCCTATTGCAAAGAACTAAACATCCCAACCCCCTTCTAACCATGGAAAAGAAAAAGAACACCCCCAAACTCCGCTTCCCCGAGTTTACAGGAGAGTGGGAAGAGAAGAAGATCTGTGATGTTTCTTCGTATGTTGATTATCGAGGTAAAACTCCTAGTAAAAGTGATTCTGGTGTTTTTCTTGTAACAGCTAAAAATATCAAGCAAGGTTATATTGACTATGATATTTCAAAAGAATATATTCCAAATGAAATTTATGAAGACGCTATGAGGCGAGGAAAACCGAAACTGGGAGATGTTTTGATTACTACAGAAGCTCCATTAGGCAATGTTGCATCTATAGATAAAGAGAATATAGCTTTAGCACAGAGAGTTATTAAATTAAGAGGGAAAAACGGTTTAATGCAAAATTTGTTTTTGAAACATAGACTCATAAGCCCCCAATTTCAAAATG
>WARQ01001118.1_pt1 | contig 19008 bp, 19 predicted proteins | sample 4769161 | NCBI WGS metagenome assembly WARQ01 (sample SAMN08893024, study PRJNA449175) | gut metagenome | isolation source: rumen sample fed with dry roughage | host: buffalo | place: India: Nagpur | collected 2016 | reverse complement strand
CGCTTCTTCCAGGAGAACGGATTCTACTATGTCAACACGCCTCTGATCACGGCAAGCGATGCCGAGGGTGCCGGACAGATGTTCCAGGTTACCACGCTCGACCTTGAGAACGTCCCCAGGACCGAGGACGGAAAGGTCGATTATTCCAAGGACTTCTTCGGAAAGCGCACCAGCCTGACCGTAAGCGGACAGCTGGAGGGCGAGACCTACGCCACGGCGCTCAAGAACATCTATACTTTCGGACCTACGTTCCGGGCCGAGAACTCGAACACCAAGAGACATCTGGCCGAGTTCTGGATGATCGAGCCCGAGATGAGCTTCTGCACCCTGGAAGGCGACATGAAGATTGCCGAGGACTTCCTCAAGTATGTCTTCAAATATGTCCTGGACAACTGCCAGGAGGACATGGACTTCTTCTCCAAGTTCGTGGAGCCCGGAGTAAAGGACACGTTGCTCCATGTGGTGGAGAGCCCGTTTGCACACATGACCTATACCGATGCCGTCAAGGAGCTGGAGAAGGCTGCCGACAAGTTCGACTTCAAGCCGTTCTGGGGCTGTGACCTTCAGACCGAGCACGAAAGGTTCCTCACCGAGGAGGTCGCCAAGCGTCCCGTGATAGTCACCGACTATCCCAAGGAGATCAAGGCCTTCTACATGAAGCTCAACGATGACGGAAAGACGGTCCGCGCCATGGATGTCCTGGCTCCCAGGCTCGGAGAGATCATCGGAGGTTCGGAGAGGGAGTACCGCCTTGACGTGCTCAAGGCCAGGATGGCAGAGCTCGGACTGGACGAGAAGGACTACTGGTGGTATCTGGAGCTTCGCAAGTACGGATCAGTCCCGCACGCCGGATTCGGTCTGGGATTCGAGAGGGCCGTGCAGTACGTGACCGGAATGCAGAACATCCGTGATGTCATTCCGTATCCGCGCGCAGCAAAACAGGCTGATTTCTGATTTGATCGGACGGATCAGGAGGGGGAACTATGAGTAAGAAGGTTCTGGTGATTCTGGCAGACGGATTCGAGGAGGTCGAGGCTCTTTCGCCCATCGATGTCCTCAGAAGAAGCGGGGCAACCGTCACGCTGGCAGCCCTTGAATATGCCGCAGGAACAAAGAGCGTCCGCGGGGCACATGACGTGTATGTCGGCTGTGATGCTCTTCTTGCCGATGTGGGTTCACAGGCCTTTGATGCCATAGTCCTCCCCGGAGGAATGCCCGGAGCAAAGAACCTCCATGAAAGCACTGCGGTCACCAAGGTGATACTCGATACGTTCGGACGGGGTGACCTGGTATGCGCCATCTGTGCATCACCTGCCTATGTCCTTGCTCCGACAGGAGTCCTCAAGGGAAAGAAAGCCACCTGCTATCCCGGGTGCGAGAAGGTTGCCCCCGGCGTAGAGTTCACCGGTGAACGTGTGGTGAAGGACGGCAACGTCATCACAAGCGCAGGTCCGGGAACGGCACTTGAGTTCGGGCTTAAGATTTCACAGACATTGTTCGGAGACCAGATGAGCTCTTCGCTCAAGGCCGGCATGCTGGTCAGGTGAGGGCACTATGAAGAAACTGGGATTCGACAACGCCAAGTATCTTGAGGAACAGAAGGCATTCATCCTTGAGAGGATGTCCAAGGTAGAGGGAAAGCTCTACATCGAGTGCGGCGGAAAGCTGCTCTTTGACTATCACGCAGCACGCGTGCTTCCCGGCTTTGATACCAACGACAAGATGAAGGTCTTCCAGTCGTTCAAGGAGAATCTGGACGTCATCATCTGCATCCATGCCGGAGACATCGAGCACCGCAAGATGAGGTCAGACTTCGGAATCTCATACGACACGGACGTCTTCAAGATGATCGACGACTTTGCAGCCTGGGGAATCAAGGCCGACAAGGTTGTCGTGACCCGCTACAACGGAGAGCGCAGTGCCAACAATTTCGCGGACATGCTCACGCGCCGCGGAATCAAGGTCTACTTCCACAAGCCCATCATGGGTTATCCTGACAACGTGGACATGGTTGTCAGTGACGAAGGCTACGGATCCAATCCGTATATTCCCACCGATGCCTCGGTCGTGATCGTTACGGCACCCGGTCCGGGAAGCGGAAAGCTGGCTACATGTCTGTCCCAGATCTATCATGACTTCAAGGACGGCAGGAAGGCCGGCTATGCCAAATTCGAATCGTTCCCGATCTGGAATCTTTCCATAGACCATCCCGTGAACATAGCCTATGAGGCGGCAACCGCTGATATCGGCGACTACAACCAGATAGACCATTACTATGTTTCCGCAACCGGAAAGATAGCCGTGAACTATAACCGAGATATGGAGGCTTTCCCGCTTCTCAAGAGGATTCTTGACAAGATTTCAAAGGGCTCGCTTACCTATAATTCACCCACGGACATGGGCGTGAACAGGCTCGGATTCGGTATTTCCGACGATGCCGTGGTACGCGAGGCCGCCAATCAGGAGATCATCAGGCGCTACTACAGGTCTGCCTGTGAGTATGCCCAGGGAATCGGAACCAAGGAAACCGTCCAGAGAAGCTACGAGATCATGACCAAGGCCGGACTTGCGGCCGAGGACCGTCCCACTGTCAAGGTTGCACTTGCCGCTCTGGATGATGCCATTGCCCGTGGAAAGAGCAAGAACGGTATTGCCTGTGCAGCTGCCATACAGCTGAACGACGGACGGTTCGTCACTGCCCACAACTCATCCCTGATGCATGCTTCAAGTGCCCTTGTCCTCAACTCCCTGAAGGTTCTGGCCGGCATTGACCGCGAGGTCGAACTGATTCCGCATGAGATCCTGGACAGCGTCTACGCCATGAAGCGTGATGACCTCAGGGGACGTGGTATCAGCCTCAACCTTGACGAGACCCTGATCTGTCTGGCCATGGCTGCAACCATGAACAGCTTTGCCAAGAAGGCCCTGTCCATGCTGCCCCAGCTCAGAGGATGTGAGTCACACATGAGCCACATCCCCAGTGCCGGAGATTCGTCGGGACTCAGGAAGCTCGGCATCAACGTGACCTCTGAGCCCAAGTTTCCGACCAACAACATGAGGAATTTCTGATTACAGACCTGAAAACTTCAGGGTTGCGGTTATCAGTCTGTCCTGGTTCACCGTTGCTTTGAAGGTCATGTCGTCCATGGTCTTCTCCCAGCTCATCTCAAGCGTGGTCTTTCCTCCCGTTACGACCAGCGTTGCATGAGGTGCACTTACCTTGAGTTCTCCGTCCACGGCTACGGGTGCCTGTCCGTCAGGTCTGTTCAACGTGAATCCTGCCTGAACCGTCATCTCCTTGTCATCCAATGAAATGATGTAGTCCGTGGAAGCTGTCTTTCCTCTGTCCGTGTCGTACAGGATCCTGTTGTCCGCCTTTATGGAGAAGATTCCATAGTATGCCGTCACCGCCAGGCTCAGCTCCCTTTTCTGGCTGCTTCCTCCATAGACCGGAACATTGTAGGTATCTGAGCAGTACTGCAGCCTGAATCCGGTTCCGGAGTCTTTTCCGGACGAGATTTCCACGCCGATGCGGACTGAATCCATGGGGTTCTCGTCATCCGACAGGCGCTTGAGCTTCACGCCGGTACCTCCCAGCTTTCTGGAGGCAGAAGCAGCAATCAGGTCTGTGGAAACCTCAAGATCCCAGCCTGATGTCGTTCCTCCGCCCAGGTACCTGTCCCATGCGTTCTGGATGAAGAGCTGCCCGTCCAGGGTGCAGAAACCCGTTTCCGCCCTGGCACTGACGCCCAGGATGGAAAAGACCATCCTGCGTCCTGTCCCGAGCTGCTCCCAGTTCACCTGGTATTTGCGTGCCGCTGATGCCATGGTCCTTTCATTCTGGCTTGCCAGCAGGATGCCTGCAAAGGCATTGTGGTTTCCGGCAATTGCTCCGAATCCCAACGGTGACTGCGGGTTGAATACCGGGCTAAGCGAGATCAAGTCCATATGTTCAAAGGAAAAGACTATTCCGGACATCCGCGGATTGTATGTGGGGCTGCTTATGTTCTGGAAGTTGCCGCCCTTGTTGAATCCATGTCTGCGGTTGCTGTTGTCCATCGGGCTCAGCATCAGGGTGAACAGCCCGGAATCCCTGATTTCTCCGATACGGATCACTGCGTCGAAGTTTCCGGTCAGGAACGGCGGTGCCTCAAGCGTGAAGGTCCCGCTTCTGTCCTGCCTGACGGAGAATCCGTATGCAATTCGGTCTGTGTTGACCAGTGTCCGTATTACCCTTGAGTTCTTGAGCTGGGAGTAAGTGAGTGTGAGATCGTTTCCTGCATGTGCAAGAACGACGACGATAAACAGAAGGACTGAAATGGTTGTTCTTTTTTTCATGCCCCTCTATACGAAAAAAGTGCAGAAAATATTTTGGTTTTCCCGAAGATTTTTCAGGTTTTTTGTGTGTCAGGCAAAAAAAAACAGGAGCTCTTCTCGGAAGAGCTCCAAAGGCATTGTATATATTAATCTCAAGGATTAATTGATCTCTACGATTTCCGTCTCCTCGGCATTCCAGAGGACCGTTCCGTCCGATGCAACTATCTCGCCGTCCTTCAGGAGGACTCCTGTTGCAACGATGGTTCCCTCGGCATCCTTTGCAAGACCATCGGATGTGACCGTGATTTCCTTACCGCCGTCCAGGATCTTTGCAATCGGCTTGACCTCGGCGCTCATCTTGTCCAGTGAAAGCGGCTGGATGCTCTTCAGACGGATGTCGACATCATATCCGCGGGCATCGAGGTTCTTGAGGATCTCGTCAAGCGAGTAGTTCTCAAGGCTCTTGGAAGTGGCTGCATTGTCAGTCGACCTTGTCTGGGTGATGTTGTTCAGATCGATCGTGGTGTTCACATCCGGAAGAAGGATGGTGCTGTCGGTAGTATTGTTGTGTCCGAAGACAGCCCATGAACCGACGAATACGACTACGAATGCAGCTGCCACGCCCATCAGCTGGGGAGCGGAAAGCTTGAATGTCCTGCGGAGGAATGACTGCTTGGACTTGCCCTTGGACAGGTAGTTCTTCTCGATCATCGACAGAACCCTGTCCTGATGCGGCTGGATCTCGTCTGCAGTAAGCTCTGCTGATTTCACGGCATCACTGATCTTGAGAAAGTTCTGATAACGGGTCCTGCAGCTCTGGCAATAGCTGAGATGTTCCTCGACCTGGCTCTTCCAGGGCTCGGTGAGCTCGTTGTCCAGATAGGTATTTAGAATCTGATCATCAAGGCACATTTACTTCCTCCCGGTCCAGTCTTGCCTCGAGTTCCTTTCTTGCTCGATGCACCCGGACCTTGACATTGCTCTCCGAGATCTTCAGGACTCCCGCAATCTCCTTGTAGTTCAGTCCTGCATATTCCCGAAGGACAATCACAGTCTTGTAAATCTCGGGCAGCTCGCTTACCGCTTTCCGCACTGCAGCCGTCGATTCCTTCAGAATCAGCTCCGAAGCTCCGTCCTTGAAGGGGTTTGACTGCGGCCCCCTCATGACTTTCTCCAACGATGCGGATTCCCTCATCTTTCTCTTGACGTGGTTGATGGAGAGGTTCTTCACAACTCTTATCAACCAGAACTTGGCGTCATCCATTGAAGGAAACGACATGTCCTTGTCATAGAACCTGATGAACGCATCCTGACAGATATCCTCAGCAACATCCTGATTGTAGGTCACATGGTATGCAACCTTCATCACAACCGGAAACACCTCGTTGTAAACCTGTCTAAAGGCTAACTCATCGCCGCTTCTGATTTCCATAAACCTTAACAATCGTCCTCTTTAAAAGTTACTGCAAAATCAAATCTTTTTTTGCAAAGATGGTCCTGCAGGGGTATCCTTGAGCAGATAACCCATAGCATCTATCTGATTCCTGTATGAATCCGCAGCCGCCCAGTCCTTGTTCTTCTTGGCCTGAGCACGCTTTTCCACAAGTTCCATGACCTCGGCAGGAATATCGGAAACATCATCCTTCTTTGCCTTGATCTTATCAAGACCCAGTCCAAGGACCTCATCCATATAGTTCACTGCATGACGCTTCTCTGCGTCCGTGATTCCGTCATCCTTGAGCATTGTCCACAGCACGGAAAGTCCGCGTGCGGTGGCAAGGTCGTTGCATACGAATGAATCGAACTGATCCATGTAGGATCTGGTCTTTTCGGACAGGGAAGCTGCCGGAGCAACCGAATCCCCGAGTGATGCAATCCTGTCGACAAGACCCAGCCTTGCCGTGCGTGCACCGTCCATTCCCTGGTATGAGAACTGAAGCTGTGTCCTGTATGTGGCTCCAAGGCAGAAGTACCTGTAGTCGAGCGGATCGTAGCCATGGCTTGTAAGTACGGACATGGTAAGGAATTCGCCCGAGCTCTTGGACATCTTTCCCTTGTCGGAGAGAAGGAATTCGCCGTGCATCCAGTAGTTGACCCACTTCTTGCCGGTGGCAGCCTCGCTCTGTGCGATCTCGTTGGTGTGATGCACGGGGATGGCGTCGATTCCGCCGCAGTGGATGTCGAACTGTTCGCCCAGATAGTACATGCTCATTGCCGAGCACTCGATGTGCCAGCCGGGATAGCCGCGGCCCCAGGGGGAATCCCACATCATTGCCTGCTCGCCGAACTTGCTGTTGGTGAACCACAGGACAAAGTCCTTGGGATTGCGCTTGTTGGTGTCTATGTCGATTCTGGCACCGCTCTTGAGGTCGTCCAGATTCAGTTTTGCAAGCTTTCCGTACTCCGGGAACGTATCTATGGAGAAATAGACGTTTCCTCCGGCCACGTATGTATGGCCGCCGGCCTCAAGACGCTTGATCAGATCTATCATCTGCTGGATGTGCTGGGTTGCGGGGCATACGACATCGGGTCTGATTATGTTCAGGGAATCGTAATCCTTGAAGAATGCGTCGGTGTAGAACTTTGCGATATCCCAGACGCTGCGTCCGCTCTCACGGGCGCTCTTGGCCATCTTGTCCTCTCCGTCGTCGCCGTCTCCGGTGAGATGTCCGACATCCGTGATGTTCATGACATGCTTCACCTTGAAGCCCGCATGGCGCAGGACTCTCTTGAGGGTATCCTCGAAGATATAGGTCCTGAGGTTGCCGATGTGTGCGTAGTTGTAGACCGTAGGTCCGCATCCATAGAGTCCCACGCACTCATCGTTGATGGGCACGAACTCCTCCACGGTACGGGACATGGTATTGTAAAGGTATACTTTCTTTTTCACGGAATCTAGGATAAGCAATAATGATAATCTTGTAAATATAATCTGATTATGCTTAAATCAAATAAGCCGCCTTTTTCCAGGGCGGTCCGTACAGACATTTCAATCATATTCTGGAGGATGGATAATGGTAATTCTGACACTGAACTGCGGAAGTTCTTCTGCCAAATATCAGGTTTATGACTGGGACGACAAGGATGTCCTGGCTGTCGGAGTCGTCGAGAGGATCGGCCTCGAGTATTCAACAATCGAGCACAAGGCCACCGGAAAGGACGAGTACACCGACAAGTTCACATGCCCCACACACAAAGAGGCAATCGAGCTCATCATAAAGCTCATCACGGACAAGACTTACGGTGTCATCAAGGACGTTTCCGAAATCGGTGCCGTCGGCCACAGGGTCCTGCACGGTGGAGAGATCTTCAAGAAGTCCGCCCTTGTCACGGACGATGTCGTCGAGAAGCTCAAGACCATCATCCCGCTCGGACCGCTCCACATGCCGGCCAACATCATGGGAATCGAGGCAGCACGCAAGGTCATGCCCAACGTCCCGCATGCAATCGTCATGGACACTGCATTCCATCAGACGATGCCGCCCGAGGCATACATGTACGCAGTACCTTACGAGTGGTACGAGAAGTTCAACGTCAGACGCTACGGCTTCCACGGAACAAGCCACCTCTACTGCGCCAAGAGAGCCGCCGTGCTCCTGGGCAAGGAGAACAAGGACACCAACGTCATCATCTGCCACATCGGAAACGGAGCTTCCGTCAGCGCAGTCAAGAACGGTGTATGCATCGACACATCAATGGGTCTCACACCGCTTGAGGGCCTTGTCATGGGAACCAGAAGCGGAGACATGGANNAATCATGCCCTACATCATGAACAATACAGGCATGACAGCCAAGGAGATGGACACCGCACTGAACAAGAAGAGCGGACTTCTGGGTATCTGCGGGATGAGCGACCGCCGCGACGTCGAGAACGCAGCCGAGAAAGGCGATGAGCGCGCAAAGCTCGGAATGCTGATGGAGTGCCACAGGATCAGGAAGTACATCGGAGCATATGCTGCTCTTCTCGGAAGGGTAGATGCCATAGTCTTCACCGCCGGTGTCGGAGAGATGGGACCCACAATCAGATACCTGTCCACATGCGGACTCGACAACTTCGGAATCAGGATCGACGAGAAGAAGAATGCAATCCTCAAGTGCAGGAACGCAGAGTTCGAGATCTCCACAGCAGATTCTCCCGTCAAGATCTTCGTCATCCCGACAGATGAGGAGCTCGTGATCACCGAGGATGCAGTTGCACTGATGAACGGAACATACGACATCCACACCAACTTCCACTACAGTTTCGAGAATCCGGACTACGTCAACAAGGGACGTCAGAGAGGTCTGGCAAAGAACCTGGAGAAGAAGCCGGAGCTTGCGGCACTTATTGCAAAACCCAGGAGAAAGTAAGAAGAACCGCTGATTCGGAATCATACGGAGCCCTCCACCCGGAGGGCTTCTTTTTTTTGTATTGAATATATGTTGTATGGACATTGAATACATATAGAAACGATATTGTATAAATATAAAATCAATCAGTAACTTATTGAAATTGTATCTAAATTATAGAAAAACTGTAGAATTATGATGATGAATGGATATTTGAATGATATCTGTTTTCCGGCAGGCTGCGTCCATTGCGCAGATGCGGCTTTTAATATAGTATTACAAATCAGATTATTATCTCATGAGGTATCTTCATATGAATGCCATTGAACTCGACAAGACTTACAATCCCAAGGATTTTGAGGACAGGATCTACGCCCAGTGGGTGGAAGACGGCAACTTCAAGCCGGCAGACGGAAACGAAAAACCGTTCGTCATCGTCATGCCGCCACCGAACGTAACCGGTATCCTTCACATGGGACATGCCCTCAACAATTCCCTTCAGGATATCCTGACCAGATACTACAGGATGACCGGAAGGCCCACGCTGTGGCTTCCGGGAACCGACCATGCGGGAATCGCCACGCAGAACGTCGTGGAAAGACAGCTTGCAAAGGAAGGCCTCAGAAGGCAGGACCTGGGACGCGAGAAGTTCATCGAGCGCACATGGCAGGTGAAGGACAAGCATCACGGGATCATTGTGAGCCAGCTCAGGAAGATCGGAGCATCATGCGACTGGTCCAGGGAGCGCTTCACCATGGATGAAGGCCTTTCCAAGGCCGTCCGCGAGACCTTTGTCACGCTTTATGAACGCGGTCTCATCTACAAGGGCCTCTATCTGGTCAACTACTGTCCGCACTGCGGCACGGCACTTGCAGATGATGAGGTCGAGCATCAGGAAGATACAGGACATCTGTTCGATGTCAGATATCCGTTCGCAGACGGCAGCGGATACATCACTGTGGCAACCACAAGACCCGAGACCATGTTCGGAGACCAGGCCGTGGCCGTGAACCCCGATGACGAGCGCTACAAGCATCTTGTCGGCAAGATGCTCAAGCTGCCGCTTACCGACCGTGAGATTCCCATCATCGCCGACAGCTTCGTAGGAATCGAGTTCGGTACCGGTATGGTCAAGATCACGCCGGCGCACGATCCCAACGACTGGGAGTGCGGAAAGCGCCACAACCTCACACCGATCAACATACTCAACCCGGACGGAACACTCAATGATGTATGTCCTGAACAGTTCCGCGGACTTCCCGCAGAGGAAGCACGCTTTAAGGTTGCAGACGAGCTGAAAGCCCAGGGTTATCTTAAGGACGTTAAGGACTACAGCCACGAGGTGGGACATTGCTACCGCTGCCACACAACGGTTGAGCCGTATATGAGCGAACAGTGGTTTGTAAAGATGAAACCTCTTGCAGAGAAAGCACTTAAGGCTTGGAGAGACGGGGAAATACGTTTTTATCCCAGACNNAAAACGCCACAACCTCGAGCCTCTGAACATCCTGAATCCGGACGGAACACTGAACGATGTCTGTCCCGAGCAGTTCCGCGGACTCCCGGCTGAAGAAGCCAGGATGAAGGTTGCAGAAGTTCTCGAGCAGCAGGGTTATCTCGTCAAGTGTGAAGAATATAAGCATGAAGTCGGCCACTGCTACAGGTGCAACACCACTGTAGAGCCGTACATGAGCGAACAGTGGTTCGTCAGGATGCGTCCTCTTGCCGACAAGGCTCTCAAGGCTTGGCGTGACGGCGACATCCGCTTCTATCCCAAACGCTGGGAGAACACCTATTCCAACTGGCTGGAGAACATCCGCGACTGGTGTATCAGCCGTCAGCTCTGGTGGGGCCACAGGATTCCCGTGTGGTACTGCGATGACTGCGGTGAGATGATGGTGGAGCGTGAGGATCCCTGCTGCTGCAAGAAGTGCGGCAGCAAGAACATCCGCCAGGACAACGATGTGCTGGATACGTGGTTCAGCTCCTGGCTGTGGCCGTTCAGCACGCTCGGATGGCCTGAGAAGACACCGGATCTGAAGCGTTTCTTCCCGACAAGTACTCTTGTAACTGCTTACGACATAATATTCTTCTGGGTTTCCAGAATGATCATGGCATCGCTCGAGTTCATGGGTCAGGTTCCGTTCCGTGACATCTACATCACGGGTCTCGTCCGCGACAGGAAGGGCCGCAAGATGTCCAAGAGCCTCGGAAACGGCATTGATCCGCTCGATGTTGTGGATCTTTACGGCGCAGATGCCATGAAGTTCACCATCTGCTATCTTGCAACCCAGGGTCAGGACGTGCTTGTGGACATGGATTCCTTCAAGCTCGGATCAAGGTTCGCCAACAAGATCTGGAACGCAACCAGATACCTCCTGATGAACCTCGACGGCCGCAATCTCGTTCCTGTGGATCCTTCAAAGTTCAATTCCGTAGACAAATGGATCTACCACAGCCTGAACGAGAACGTGCTCAAGGTCAGGAATGCAATCGAAGGCTACAGATTCAATGAAGCCGCACAGGCTGCATATGATTTCTTCTGGAATGATTTCTGCGACTGGTATGTCGAGGCTTCAAAGCTTTCTCTCTACACCGGAGACGAATCCGAGAAGGACAGGGTGGTCTCTATCCTCATGGATATCCTTGCGGAGTCGATGAAGATGATGCACCCGATGCTCTCGTTCCTGACAGAGGAGATATGGTCTAAGCTTCCGAACACGGAAGGCAAAGTCATAACAGCACACTTCCCCGAGTATCTTGACAGCAGAAAATACCCTGAAGAGGCCAAAATGATGGTGGCCATGCAGGATCTGGTGCGCGGCGTGCGCAACATGCGCGCAGAGCTCGGCATCGGAGCAGAAAGAAAGCTCAGGATGGTCGTAAGGGTCGACAGTTCTGCAGAACTTGCCTCTTTCATGAAGGATCATGTGCAGCTTCTGAAGGTCTTTGCCAACGCCGATGATCTTCAGATAGATGACAAAGCCTCTCTGGATGTCACGGGTGCATTCCCGATCGCAGGCCAGGGATTCGAGACCTATGTCTTTGTCAGGGATGCAATTGATGTCGAAAAGGAGATTGCCAGGATTGAGGTCGAGATCTCCAAGACAAAGGCCCTTCTGGATGGTGTAGAGAAGAAGCTCTCCAATGAGAAGTTCATAAACAACGCCAAGCAGGAGGCAATCGACAAGGAGAAGGCCAAGAAGGCCGAGTTCGAAGAGAAGATAGAGAAATCCACCAAGCATATAGAAGTTCTACGTTCCTTCTGATAGCTTCGCATGTTATAATTGGATGGTTAGGTAAGGAGATGCACATGAAGAAGATATTCATATGTCTGTTGGTATTCCTGCTTGTTCTTGTCTCTTGTACGACAAAGAGCGTGAAATCCGACAAGAAGGATGTTGAGGTCGTCGAGGCAACAGTAGTAGAGACTCCGGCACCTGCAACGCCTGTCGTCACACCGGCCCAGGAGCCTGAGACTCAGGCTGAGACCGAGGCAGAGAAGAAGACGGAAGAAACTACTGAAATCCTTCCTGAGAAAGAAGTTATCGTTGAGGAAATTGCCGAGGCCGAAGCCCAGGCCGTGGCTGAAGCCCTTGAGGAGATTGTCTCGGAAGAGGACTGGAGCAAGGCAATAACCGGATCTGCTCCCGCTGCCGATCAGCCGGTAGTGGCTGAGCCTGCGGCGCAGCCGGCTGCACAACAGACTGCTTCAGCAGGGGCCAAGGCTACGGCAGAATCATCGTCTTCTGTTCAGACTGCCCAGACTACGGCGACGGCAAAGACGACATCTGCTTCTACAACGGAGAAGAAAGCTGAAGAAAAGACCGGTTCAGAGGGCCTTTTCAGCAAGATAGGGCATTTCATCGTCAATCAGAAGCTTCTGAGCATCGGTATCCTTACCTGCATAATCGGTGTCATCTATCTTATTGTGGCTCTGATCATTTCAAGACGCCCCAGGAAGGAGAAGAAACAGCATGAGCCGGAGATGCAGGCTGAAGAGGAAGCCTCTGAGCCTGATGTGGAGCCTCAGACGGATATTGAAGAAGCCCTCAGGATAGATTCCGTACCTCCAGAATTATCTTCCGGAAAACCTGCAGCTCCCAAGAAGTCTGAAGAAGACGATGATGCATTCCTGAGAAGTCTTCTGGGAGAAGACAAGAAATAATCAGCATTGAACCATAGTCGGACAGGGCCTTTACGGGCCCTGTTTTTTTGTAGTAGTTTACTTGACTATTGATATATTTCTTATATATATTTATATCTGATTGATATTAAAACAGTTTAAAAAGAATATTAAAACAATCGAAAACCAAAAAAGTCTTGTATGATTTCTGTTGGCAGTATATATTTATTTCAGGGTATTTTATGGCTAAAACTATTGCGTTCCACCTTCAGAAGGGTGGTGTCGGAAAGACAACTATCTCGGGCACTCTTGCATGCCAGTCCGCTCTGGACGGTTTCAAGACATTGCTTATTGATGTCGATCCGCAGGGTAATGCATCGTCCTGGTTCCTCAAGAAGACTCCCAAGTATGAGCTTGCCGATGTCGTACAGGGACGCTGCTACATCAAGGACGCACTGGTTCCGGTCGAGCAGGTGGAGAACCTCAATCTGCTTCCTACATTCGGTATCGGCGGGGTTCTGAAGAACTACAGCGAGACAAAGCTTTCAGAGGAGCCATTCGTGCTCCAGGATCTGGTAATTGAGCTCTCAAAGGACTTCGACCATATCATTCTGGACCTTTCTCCCGGCCTCGGCCGTCTCGAAAGGTCAGCCATAATTGCCAGTGATGAAGTCATCACGCCGATGACGCCCGAAGTCTTCAGCCTTGACGGACTTGAGATCTTCATCGACGAGCTCAGAAGGCTCAAGAAGAATCTCCGCAGTCAGGTGAGGCATTCAAGGGTCATAATCAATTCCTACGACGAAAGAATAAGACAACATAGAGAAATACTTAAGGCGGCCCAGGAAGGGTCGTTCGAGGTCTACAGGATCCCGGTTGATCCGGTGTTCAGGAAGGCGCAGGAGTCTTCCGTGGCACCGCAGCTTTACAAAGAGCGCGGCAGAGGACTCAAGGACAAGACAGTCGAGTCCATCATGCAGCTCGAGAAAGTCATCTGGGACTGACGGACCATAGGAAGGCATTATGGCATTGAAGAGAAACCCTGAGGATTCAGTACAGTACGACGAGGAAATTTCCGTATCATCAAAGGCAAAGCAGCTGTTCACGAGCGGCACGGGAAAGCGCAAGGCCGAGACCAAGATCCTGACGACATTCTCCATCGAGCCTTCGTTCAAGAAGGAGCTTGAGGAGCTTTTCTCCGACATGGGCCTGAGTTGGGCCGGCGGAATAAGGTTCTCGTTGAAGGAATTCCTCAAGAAGTACAAGAACCAGTAAAGAAATTCAAAACTGTATCTGAATGCTATCTGATTTATATAAGTCAGATAGCATTTTTTATTTGTTTTTGGGGTGTTTCTACTGGAATACGATATAGCCAAATGAAATTTGTACAAAAACAATATCAATAGGATAGCATTAAACAATCATAAAACATCAATTTGATATGATAAAAATATAATAATGCTATCATTTCTCTTAGTTCCAAGAAATTCCTTTATGAGCCGTTTCTTTGGGGGTAAAATGATGGTGAATGAAAAAGGAGATCGCCATGGGCTGGTATGAGAATGCTGTCATCTATCAGATTTATCCAAGAAGCTTCAAGGATTCGAACGGAGACGGAATAGGGGACCTCAGGGGAATCATCGAAAAGCTTCCCTATATAAAGAGTCTTGGAGTCGATGCCGTATGGCTCAGCCCCATATACAAGAGTCCCATGAAGGATTTCGGGTATGATGTTGAGGACTACAGGGCCATAGATCCCATCTTCGGCACCATGGAGGACTTCGATCAGTTTGTAAGCAAGGCTCACGAACTTGGTCTCAGGGTAATGATGGATATGGTGCTCAACCATTCGTCGGATATGCATAAATGGTTCCAGCAGAGTAAGTTGAGAGATAGTAAGTACTCCAACTTCTACATCTGGCGGGATAAGGTGCCAAACAACTGGAAGGCATGTTTCGGAGGAAGCGCCTGGACCTATGACAAGACCCGTGGACAGTACTATCTCCATTCGTTCCTCAAGGAACAGCCGGATCTGAACTGGCATGACGATGAGTGCCGGCATGCCATATTCAATGAGGTCCGCTATTATCTGGACAAGGGAGTGGACGGGTTCCGTCTTGATGTAATCAATGCCGTAGGAAAGGATCCCGACCTCCGGTCCAATCCTTTCATGTTTGGTGAGACTCCAAGACCTTACGATATGCAGAACCACATATACGACAGGAATACCGGGTATACCCACGAATACATCCGTCAGCTGCGTAAAGTGATAGAGGAATACGACGACAGGGCGCTTCTGGGCGAGATCATGATCCAGGGAAAAGGCCAGATGGAGCAGAGTGCCTCCTATACGGGAAAGGACAATGACGAGCTTCAGCTATGTTTTGAGTTCTCCATGGTGAAACAGCGCATCAATGCACGGAACCTCAGGGCTGTGGCAGGAAAGTGGTATGAACTGTGTTCCCTGTCAAAGGGAAAGACCCCATGCTGGGTTCTTTCCAACCATGATGTGCCCAGAGCCATCACCAGGGCCGGAAACAACGAGGAAACCGCAAGGATGCTTGCCGTTTATCTTCTGATCCAGAGAGGCTCAAGCGTAATCTATTTCGGAGAGGAGCTGGGGATGCAGAGCAAGTCATTCCCCCGAAAAGAGCTGCAGGATCCGTTGGGAATCCAGTACTGGCCTTTCTTCAAAGGCCGTGACGCAGAGCGCAGACCCATGCAGTGGGATTTCTCCGAGAACATGGGATTCAGCACGGCAAAGCCCTGGCTTGAGCCGAACTACACCAGGGACTGGCGTCACCTGACGGTCCAGGGACAGGAGTCTGATTCGGACTCGATGCTCTCCCTGTACAGGAATCTCATAAAGCTCAGGAAACAGCGCAGTGAGATCTCTCAGTCCGATGCCGTCTTCTGTGATGCCGTTCCTTCCGGAGTGCTGTCATACAGATTCGTAAATGCCGGCAGATGCACTTCGGTTCTCCTGAACATGTGACGCAGACAGCATAAGATCAGGCTCAGCGATGTTGCCCTAGGAGCAGATGGCCTGAAGGTTGCCCTGAGTACCCACAGCAGGGTGAAGGCATATGTGAAGGACGGCATCATGACTCTCCCGCCTGGTTTGGGAGTAGTGCTAACAAACTAAGACAAATTGTTGCAATGAAAGGCTATATGTAATCAGATATTCACGGTCTTGGTGAACAGACTTGCTAACTCGGAGCCCGTGAATATGACTGTCGTGACTATTATTCCCGAGATAAGTACGCCGAGCAGGATAAACGGCATGCATTTCTTCGGATTCAGTCCCATAACCCATGCTCCGAGTGTTCCCGTCCATGCTCCCGTGATCGGTAAAGGTATAGCCACAAACAACATAAGACCTAGTAAGCCGTACTTATGAACTTTTTCTCCGACCTTTCCTCTTGCCCTGGCGACAGTTTTCTCGAAAAGCCTGTGGTAGAAGGGCCATTTGTCGAGAAGCTTGTGAAGCGAACCAAGGAACGTGAATCCGATGAACGGGACCAGGGCGTTGGAAAGAATACCTATGACAGCGGACAGCCAGAGAGGAACTCCGTTGAAGTAGGCAAAGGGTATTGCGCCTCTCAGCTCGGAGATGGGAAGTAATCCCAGCAGGATTGTCAGTAGATATGTTCCGGTCAAACTTAATCTCCTTTGTCTTCGGACTCCGTCTTCCTGATCAGACAGAAGTACAGAGGCCCGCTGCCGTCCTGAACGTCCGGAAGAACTATGCGGCCATGAGGGAGACCTTCCGACAGATCCTTCAGCTCGGGATGGGTCTGAAGCAGATCCACTTCCTCGAAACGGCCTGCACGTCTTTTAGCCAGTTTATCAATTATCTGCTCGTTTTCAAGAGGGCAGATGGAACAGGTGCTGTAAAGTATGAATCCGCCGTCCCTGGTTGCATCAAGGGCTGCCGCAAGCATGGCGAACTGCTGGACGGCAAGCTGCTTGGGACGGTTGGGGCTCCACTGGGACAAAGCCTTGGGGTCGGTCAGCACGTGTCGCTCGGATGAGCACGGGGCATCAAGAAGTATCCTGTCGTAGGCATCCTTCTCATGAAGGGACCATGTGGTGCTGTCGTGACCGGTTACCTTGACCGCAGCTCTCAACTCGGGGCTCAGACAGTCGTCCAGGACCTTTATCAGGCGGTTGCGCCTGGATGCAGACCTGTCGTTCGAGACCAGCAGTCCATGCCCGTTCAGACGCAGCGCTATGCTCAATGTCTTGCCTCCTGGGGCTGCACACATATCCAAAACGGAATTGTTTTCCGATATAGGAAGCATAGATGCGGCCAAAATCGAGGCTTTGTCCATGTAGTAGGGCGTTTGGAGCCTGTCGGACAATGAAACGGGATTGGTTTCCTTGAGCAGCGCTTCCCGCAGGACAGGCCATCTCTCCCCGTAGATGCCGCTGTACCAGCTTTCAAAGCGTTCCTGTCCCTGTGTGTGTTTCGTTTTTCCCATGATTTGCCTGTAACCATTGACAGGTTATATTGATTTATATTTTCAGACAAGGCTAAACTGAGAACGGAGGAGCAAGATGTACAACGAAAACCTTTTGCCTGAAGAGGAAGTGACCGACATTGCCGATTTCTTCAAGGTTTTCGGTGATCCCACAAGACTCCGCATTCTTTTCCTCCTGGACTCCGGGGAAGCGAACGTGAATACGATTTCCGCCAGCCTCGGCATCTCGCAGTCAGTTACCAGCCAGCACCTGAAGCTTCTCAGGGTCGCCAGATTGGTGAGATGGAGAAAGGACGGGAAGAATGTAATCTACTCGCTCAATGATGAACATATCTCCAGGATCCTTGCCCTCGGAACCGAGCACTATGAAGAGACCATCGGCCCGGAGGCCTGACAGATGAAAAGATCTGCAGCCTTTTGCATCATCCTGATACTGCTCCTTGTCCTTGCATCCTGCGCCACAACCGGCGTGGAGGAAACTCCGCAGCGTTTCAGCCTTGTCCAGACCAAGAGCACGGAATCTTCGACAGGACTTCTCAAGGGCAACGTGAATTACGGAGCATCCGGTTTCTATTTTCCAACTACAAGCGACATTCTGGACATCTCACTTCTCAAGACCGATTCAACCACAGGTCTCGTGACCGAGATTTCCCACCAGAGGCTCAGGAACTTCCAGAAATTCCCCATACAGTTCACTGTCCGTTACGACAATGCAGATCTCAATGAAGGCGACACATGCACACTGATAGTGACGCTCCTGATGGATGACCAGATCAGGGGACAGGGCCTTGTCCTGCTCAAGCGGAATTCCACCGGATTCGAGGAAGCCGAGCTCACTTTGCTGTCCGTATGATTGAAAACGTATAAAAAACTGTAATATTTATAAAAAACGCCACCCCTGAAAATTGACGGCAGATGGAAATGTACCTTAAAATCGAACTTCGGGGCCTGTAAGAGTTATCTATCAAGGAGCGGGGAACATGCGAAAGAAAACCATCACCATCTCGGATATTGCCGCCAAGACCGGCTACTCAAAGACGACAGTGTCGTTTGCGTTCAACTGGCCCAACAGGATTTCGGCTGCGGCAGTCGAGAAGATCATGGCCTGTGCAAAAGAGCTGGGATACCACGGGAGCGGTGAGGCTGATTCCTCGAACAGATACAAGACCATCTGCATTCTTGTTCCTGAAATCAGGGAGTACGGCGTTTCCCCGATCTGGGGACATGCCGTCTACGAGATTTACAAAGTCTGTGCCAGAAGCGGTTTCATGATGTCGTTGATCGACCAGAGCAGGATGGATGACCAGTTCTTTGTCAAATCCAGTGCGGTCGATGCATTCATGAGCTTCACTTCAGATCTGAGTTCTCTCCTTCTGGATACCGCAAAAAGACGCGGAATACCTGTAATAGGAATCAACATCGGCCCTGATGCCAGTCCCGAGAAGCGGTGCGAGAACGCTGTCGCCTCCGTGAACCTGATGATCGAGCTGATCCGTGACGGCAAGACCTCGACAGAGGTTCCGTCCGATACGTATCTGTTCCTCGAGACCAACAGATAAGCAACCTTTTCAACGATAAAGTAGACCTCCGGACCTTTTCTCATTATATTTAATACAATACAGCACGCGGTGTAGTCCGCATGGAGGTAAAATGGCTTTCAGTTACAACAATGAAGGGGAGCAGCAGTCTCCTGAGGCCTGAAAGAGGAGGATGGGACGCGGTTTCCGCGTCACACCGAAACTCCTAGTCAT
>WARQ01000850.1_pt1 | contig 19056 bp, 17 predicted proteins | sample 4769161 | NCBI WGS metagenome assembly WARQ01 (sample SAMN08893024, study PRJNA449175) | gut metagenome | isolation source: rumen sample fed with dry roughage | host: buffalo | place: India: Nagpur | collected 2016 | reverse complement strand
GGCGTACAAATATACCAATTGGCACGCTTGCCTACCTGCATTACTTCAACCTTTGAAAAGCAGTGTTGGAGTTCTGTTACACACTCCTGCAACTCCTTCTGTGCGTGCTTGATGAAATGAAAGTAGTCTCCACCTTCCAGATACTCTACCAGGGAGGTGAGGGGAGAACGGCTGTCGTTGTAATCGTGGATGATCACGTAGTGCCTGGCCAGCCGGCTCATCTGTCGATAGAGGTTTGTTCTCATCTCCTGTTTCATCCCATGGGCGACATAGCTTGCAATGACCACGTCGAACTGTTTGTCGGTGAAGGGCAGTGACTGGGTGGCGTCGGCCTGAATGAATGTGGTTGCATTGTCATAATTCTTCCGTTTTGCGATGGCAAGCATCTTGGAAGCGGGTTCTATGCCGGTGACAGCCAGGCCTCGATCAGATAGAGCACTGCAAAGGGCACCGGTTCCACAGCCTACATCAAGGATTGTTTCGTAGGTGAGAAAGCGTTGCATACAGGCAAGCGTTCTGGAATACCTTCGCTTCTGGAAGGAGAAGAACAAGCCGTAGATGGGAGCGATGGAGTTGAAGAGACCGGTGGAGTCCTTATGCTTCATTATTGCTTCTTCTTTCGGTACGGTGTCTCCTCCAGCGGCAATGAGGTTCGGAATTTGCCGTCATAGCGGTAGTAGGCATTTTGACATGCAGGAGCGGTGGGGATGGTGGTCAGTTCTCCCACTCCCTTTACGCCGTATGCGATGGAGTGCTTCCCGGGGCCTTCAACCAGTTTCACCTCAAGCGGGGGAACATCGGTTGCACGAAGGAGCCCGAGGGTTCCATACTTTACGTCCAGCTGCCCATCCTTGATCGGAAAGTCCTCGGTAAGGCCGAATCCCAAGCCCATGACCACACCGCCCTCTATCTGGCCGGTGAGAGCCTGGTGGTTCACCACCTGCCCTACATCGCATGCAGCAACCACTTTTTCCATCCTTCCTTGTTCGTCAAGTATGACGACCTGGGCTGAAAAGCTGTAGGCAACGTGGCTGACCGGATGCTCTTTCTTGGAGTTGATGGGGTCTGTGATGGATGTGTACTCCCCACTGAATTCCTGACCTTCCAGGTCGGAGAGTGCGTTTGTTTGCAACGCATCCTTGAGCTTGAGGGCGGCTCGCCTGACCGCTTCACCGGTGAATACCGACTGGCGGCTGGCGGTACTGGTCCCTGAGTCCGGTGTTCGACGGGTGTCGGGGTCCTCCACGATAATCTGGTCGGCTCCAAGTGAACAGGTCTGACCAAGCATCTGGGTACAGACGGTGGCTACACCCTGACCCATGCACGCGGCACTGGTACGGATATGTACTTTTCCCTGTTCGACCGAGAGAATGCAGCGTCCGGTATCGGGGAATCCTACGCCAAGGCCGCTGTTCTTGAAGCCGCAGGCGATGCCGGCACGAGGGGAGGAGTAGTATGCTTCTTTTACGGCTTCCAAGCACTCGACGATGCCGGTGTCTTCTCCAGCTATCTGCCCGTTGGGCATGGTATCGCCGGGCTTAAGGGCATTGAGACGACGAATTTCGTAGTAGTCCATACCCAGTTCATCAGCCAGCAGATTGAGATTCGCCTCAACCGCAAAACAACTCTGCGTGACACCGAAGCCACGGAACGCTCCGGCTGGAACCAAGTTTGTATAGATGGCCCTGCCGTAGACCTCGAAATTCTGGAAGTTGTACGGGCCCGAGGCATGAGTGCATGCCCGCTGGAGCACCGGGCCTCCAAGTGAAGCATAGGCCCCGGTATTGGCATCTATGATCGCCCGCATTGCAGTAATACGACCCTGCTCGTCGCAGGCTGTGGTCAGTTTCATCTCCATCGGATGGCGCTTCGGATGTACAGTCAGACTCTCCTGGCGGCTGAGTTTCACCTTCACCGGCTGCTTGAGAATCCAGGCAGCAAGGGCGGCATGGTGCTGTACGCTCATGTCTTCCTTGCCGCCGAACCCTCCACCAACGAGCATGCTGTGGCAATGCACCTTTTCTGGAGGTAGCTGCAACATATGGGAAATTTCATGCTGTTCGTCATAGATCGATTGTCCTGAGGTATGGACCAATACCCCGTCCTTCCCTTCAGGGAGGGCGACGGCACATTCGGGTTCCATGAAGGCGTGCTCCGTATAGGGGGTGGTGTAGGTTCTGGTGATTACATGCTTTGCCTTCTTGATGGCAGCATCGACATCCCCGCGCTTGATGTGTTCGGCGCTGAGGACATTACCTCCTTCATGAAGGTGCGGAGCATCATCCTTCAAGGCTTCCTGCATGGTCAGAACAGGCGGCAGTACCTCATAGGAAACTGTTACAAGGGAAGCTAATTTCTCGAGGGTTTCCGGGTCCTTGCCCACGACCAGACAGATGGCATCACCGGTGTAGCGGGTGATCTCTCCGACGGGGATGAAAACAGGCCAATCCTGCTTGATGTGGCCGATGATATTATGCGGAACATCCTTGCTTGTAAGAATGCAGACGAAATCAGGATGTTTCTCAGCCTCGCTACTGTCGATAGAGAGCACGCGCGCCCTGGGATGCGCCGAGCGAACAGCCTTTGCATGCAAGAGCCCGCTTATGCGGAAATCGTCGGTATACAGACCTTTGCCAAGAGCTTTGATCTTAGCATCGACGCGCTGATAGCGCTTGTCGAGCCTGGGCTCCTCCTGGTGATCGGGGACGCTGAGATTCTCCCTGAAATAGGTGGCGGCCATCAGTATGGCTTCCTCGATTTTCTTGTAGCCGGTACAGCGGCAGATATTGCCTTTGATCGCCTTTTTTACGTCGTCCAGACTAGGATCGGGGTTCTTGTCCAAGAGACTCTTTGCACTGATGATCATGCCCGGTGTGCAGTATCCGCACTGTACAGCCCCAGCTTCGGCAAAACAATGGGCGTAGACCGCTTGCTCTCGCTCGCTCAAACCCTCGATGGTGGTTACTGCCTTACCTTCAAGCCGGGAGAGAGGAATCGCACATGCCTTCATCTTCACCCCATCGACAAGTACAGTACACGTGCCGCAGGCACCTTCACTGCACCCATCCTTGGTACCGGTAAGATTAAGATTCTCACGGAGGAATCGAAGGAGCTTCTTGTCTTCTCCCTCGAATTGAACGGGCTTTCCATTTACGCTGAATGCATACATAGCGTGCTCTCCATTGTCTGGCAAGGGTGGGAACAGGTGCTAGCCGCTTAGCGTCAGCATCCAAGAAGGGATGCCACGGTCTGTGATGCTATACGTCCACATTGTTTCAATGTATTCTTAAAAAGTCAATATCTTGTTGCAATATAAGACTTTTGTTGCAGTTGCTTGTTGCAGGAATCGAAACGAGTTCCCCCAGTGATACAAAAAGGCAGGAATTTGCAACACATCTTCCTGCCTTTGTTTCAAAACCTAAATTCGCTTCTCCCGGTTGAAGGGCTGTCCAAGGGCGGTCGGCCCGAGCAACTGGCTCTCCCTGCTGAACGCAAGGACCACGATGACCATCATATAGGGAAGCATGACGGCGAACTCATAGGGGAAGTTGATTCCCTGTCCCTGGATGGCCAGCTGCAAGGCTTGCGCCAAACTGAACAGCAGAGCTCCTCCCATGATCTTCACCGGATGCCAGTGACCGAAGTACACCAGCGCCACGGCAATGAAGCCGCGACCAGCAATGATCTCATCACTGAACATCTTTGCCTGACAGAGGCTCAGGTAGGCTCCGGCAAGTCCTGCCAAAGCTCCGCCGACGGCCAAAGCCTGGAAGCGCACTCTGTTGACCTGGATGCCGATCGAGTCGGCAGCCCTGGGATTGGTTCCTACAGCTCGGACCCTCAGTCCCCAGGGGGTCTTGAAGAGTATGTACCAAGCGACAGGAACAAAGAGGAATGCAAGGTAGACGAGCACATTGTGGCTGAAGAAAATCGGGCCCAGGATGGGGATTTTCGAAAGTCCGGGAATCGGGAAGTTGTCGATGCCGGGAACCGACTGGGTTCCTCCGATGAAGTGACGGAACAAGGTACCGGCAGTACCGACGCCGAACATCTGCAGCCCTATTCCGGCAATGCCCTGCGGAGCGCGGAAGGTGACGACGACAAACCCGAAGAGCATGCCGAAGAGGGCTCCCACTCCCATAGCCAGAGCAAGACCGAGAACGTTGTAGATGCCCGGGGTGGGACCGCCTTGTCCGATGCTGTAGGGAATGAGCATGCCCAGGAAGGCTCCCATGGCCATAATGCCTTCACAACCGAGATTGAACACTCCGGCACGTTGGTTGAACATCTCCCCAAGGGATGCGATAAGCAGGGCGACGGAGAAGGGAATGCCCAAGCTAAGGATGTTTACGAAAAAGTTCATGCTTCCACCTCCTTGGTTTTGTTGCTTCGCTTCTGCACCTTGCGCCAGACCTTTTCCATCAGGTAGGGGTCGGCGAGGATCATCTTGGTGGCAACGATGACTAAAATGATGATTCCCTGCAGTACATTGACCATGTTTGCAGGAACCCCGACCATGCGTTGGGTCATATCGGCGCCGACGATCAAGAGGCCGAAGAAGAATGAGGCGGGAATGATTCCAGCCGGATGCAGACCTCCGAAGAGCGCCACAACGATGCCGGAGAAGCCGTAGCCACCCGTAATGCCCTCAATGGCTCTTCGATGGACACCGGCGATTTCTATGGCGCCGGCCATACCGGCAAAGGCCCCGCTGATGACCATTGCGATCACCAGGTACCACGTCACGCTGATCCCTCCGTACTTGGCCGCCCGGCTGCTGGCCCCCGCCGCCCGCATCTTATACCCATAGCTGGTTTTCCACAGCAGGAAGAAGATGAGCAGGGCGAGGATGAGGGCGAAGAACAAGCCGGTGTGCAGACGGGTTCCGGGAAGAAACCTTCCCAACCAGAGATTGCGCGAGAGGCGCATCGACTGGGGGGTTCCGCTTCCCATGGTGAGCTCTGCCGGATCGAGCATCGGTCCGCGCAAGAGGAAGGTATAGAACTGAGCCGCAATGTAGTTGAGCATTACCGTCGAGAGCAGCTCGCTGACCTGCAGCTTCGCCTTGAGGAAGCCGGGAATGAAGCCCCAGAAGCCACCGCTGATCGCTCCGGCAAGCACAGCCATCGGGAGCAGGACCGGCTTGGGAAGCTCGGGGAAGGCGAGGGCCACTGCCGTGGTGCCCAGAATTCCCATTGCCATCTGGCCTTCAGCGCCGATATTGATGATGCCGCTGCGATAGGCGACCGATATTCCCAATGCGATGATGGTAAGAGGAATCGCCCTGAGCAGTACCTCGCTGAGTTGCAAGGTTGTCTTCAACGGCTCGAAGAGGATTACCATGTATGTCTTCAATACATCGGCACCGATGGTCATTAGAATGATGGATCCGATCAACATCGCAGCCAAAATGGCCAGAATGATGATGGAAACCTTGTAAAGTAGCTTAAACTGTTTGGTCATCTTTCACTCCTGCCATCAAGATTCCCAGGCTGCGGCGATTGGCATCCTTGCGTTCCAAAACCTTCTGGATCTGGCCCTTGAAAATGACTGCAACGCGGTCGGAGAGGTCGAGTATCTCATCAAGCTCTTCACTGATGAGCAGTATTCCTATTCCTTCCCTGCGTTTCTCCAGCAGCTGCTTATGGATGAACTCGGCAGCACCGAGGTCCAAGCCTCTGATCGGGTAGACGGCTATCAAAAACTTCGGCTTTCGCGAGAGCTCGCGGGCGAGGATCACCTTCTGGATGTTTCCACCTGAAAGAGAGCCGGCGGCCACTGCGATGTTGGGGCTGCGGATATCGAACTTCACCCTCAGGTCGTTGGCATTCTTGTCGATCGCCTTGTTGTTGAGGAATGAGTGCTTGGAAAACTCTTCTCGCTCGGTATCCTTGAGTATGAGGTTTTCCTTCAATGAGAACGAGGGGACTATACCCTCGGTATTGCGCTCTTCGGGGATGTAGCCCATACCGGCTTGGATGATGTAATGCGGGCTCTTGTTTGCAATATTCTCCCCATAGAAGACGATTTCCCCGCTTTCCACTTTGCGCAGTCCGTTGATTGCTTCGGCCAGCTCACGCTGCCCGTTGCCCGATACACCGGCGAGACCGATGATCTCTCCGCAGCGGATGGTCAGGTTCAAGTCCTTGAGGGCCAGAAAGCCGCGGTCGCTTTTCACGTTCAGGTTCCGGATATCCAGCACCGGCGTTCCGTTGCAGGCGGCTTCCTCGTTCAAGGGAAGCTCCACCTCATGGCCGGTCATCAGCGCTGCGATGTCGGAAGGGGAGTGCTCATTGGTATTTCCTTCAAAGACCACCGCCCCATGGCGGAGAATGGTGATTTTATCCGAAAGGTCCTTGACCTCCTGCAGCTTGTGGCTGATGAAGATGATGGACAACTCACTGCTCATTCGCTTGAGCAGGACGATCAGCTCATCGGTTTCCTGGGGTGTCAGCGCACTGGTGGGTTCATCGAGGATGAGAAACCGTGCACCGAGACAGAGTGTCTTGACCAGCTCAACCCGCTGCTGTTCGCCGACGGATAGCTGCCAAATATACGCATCGGGGTCCACGAGGAGCCCGTATTTTTTCGAAATTTCATCGATGCGCTCCCGTACCATAGCCAAGTCGAGCTTGACAAACGACCAAGCTTGTTTGTAGCCGAGGGCGATATTTTCAAGAACCGTCATATTGGGAACCAGCATGTACTGCTGGTGCACCATGCCAAGGCCTGCGGCAAAGGCATCGTTGGGGGAGCGGAAATGCACTTCTTCCCCGTTGATGAGAATTCTTCCTTCATCAGGCTGGTACAGACCCATGAGAATGTTCATCAAGGTGGTCTTGCCAGCGCCATTTTCGCCTACCAACGCCAAAACTTCGCCCTCTCCGATGGACAGGGTAATGTCATCACTTGCCAAGACACCGGGAAAGCGCTTGGTGATGTGCTCCATTTTGAGGCTGGTGATTTTCTTTGTGGTGAGTTCCATGGATTAAAACCTCCGTGGGGATTCAAAAAAACCAGTCATGCAGGGATTTTCCGCATGACTGGCAGTGATGCACTATTAAAGCTTGGAGTAATCTACGGAAGTGTAGTTGACGGTACCGGCCTTGGCCTTGAAGGATGCAATTGCTTCGTTGACCTTGGTCTCGATGGCGCCGGTGTACTTGTCCTTCAGTGCAGCGTTGAATTGGAATACAAATCCACCGTTGTTGAAGTTCATAGGAATGACTTCACCGCCCTTCACACCCTTGTCAAGTTTTTCGACAAAGCCGATGATGACAGAGGCATAGTTGTAGGAAGAAGCTGCAATTACCTTGTAGCCTTCGGCGATGTTGATCTGGGCGATATCCTGACCAACCCACCAGATGTCCTGGGTGCGGTAGTCGGCAACTGCGCGCAGAGCTCCGAGAGCCTGCTGGCTGGAACCGGTCAATACGTCTGCACCGGCCCTGATCTGGGACTGGGCGATCTCACCGGCCTTCACGAAATCACTGAAGGAACCGGAGTGGGCGACCATGACCTTGGCCTTGGGATTGACAGCCTGTACGCCAAGGACGAAACCGCGGTTGTAACGAGCGGCGTCACCGGCGTCGACGGGACCGACCAGACCGATGATGTTCTTCTTGGTGGTCATGCCGGCGATGAGGCCGGAGAGATAACCGGTCTCTTCACTTTCGGGCATGTAGGTGAAAACGTTTTTCGGCCCGATTTCTGCTGAGGTTCCAAAGGCAAAGGATACATCAGGATACTCTTCAGCCATTTCGAGGATGAGGTTCTTGTACTGTGCNNATGATGATGTCATATCCCTGGGCGACATACTGGCGAGCCGCTGAACCGGCATCGACAGGCTTCATCTTTTCGGTGTAGCTGTACTCGATGCGGCCGGGAAGCTGCTTCTGAGCTGCGATGATGCCGTCATGCATTGCCTGGCACCAACCCTTGTCGTCAATGGTGTTTTCAATGATCAGTGCAACCTTGACTGTGTTTGAGTCCTTTGCTGCAGGTGCCGTTTCGGCTGCGCCTGCTGCAAAGATTGCAGAGCTAACGAGCGCGAGACAGAGCACGATTGTCAGAATCTTTTTCATACAAGTTCTCCTCTGTAAATATCTATCCCACCAGGGTGGGATTTGAAGCTGGATTCAGTATAGAGTGAGATAGTTTGCCTGTCAAAAGAAATTGCTTTTCCTGCAGTAAATTAATATCGATTGAATTACGCTAAGTATGATTTTTTCCATGAAAATTTGCGAAAATTCATAATTTAATGTTGCAAATTTAGCGATTACTCAATCTTTGAAAACTTCTTTGCACCAATGGCCTTGGCTGAAAATCTAGAAAATCGTACCCGGTCGGACTGTTTTTGCGTTCTTTGTTGCAATCTTTGTTGCGTATTGTACCGCTTGTTGCAAATTTGTACTCTTGTATAAGGCCACAGTCAAGGCCGCTCCCAGGCTGTCCCCGCATCCGATGGTATTGACCGCCTTCACTTGCTCAATCGGTACACAAAAGAACTCGGCTGACTGAACCCATACCTCCTGACTGCCTCGAGAGAGAACTGTAGAAGTATGATGCTCTTGATGGATCTGCTTCAATATCGGCTTTATTTTCTCTTCAAGTTCACCAGTTTCCTCCTGCTCCCCGACAGTAAGGCCGAGGAAGGTTTGTGCAGCTTCGCTGAGGTTCGGCTTGATGACATCGACTCCGAAGGGGAGGCATCGCTTCAGGTCCTCTCCCTTCAAATCGAGCAGTACAAAGAGGTTTCGCTCTTTTGCTTCCTTGACAAAGTCGGCATAGAGGTTGGGTGAGTACCCGGGAGCCCGCGTTCCACAAATAATGAGAGCGTCGCTTCTCTGGATTGCCTCGCTGAAAAGTTTTCGTACAGGCCCCTCGGTGCTGCTGTCGACTGGATACGGTTCTTCCACCAATTCGGTGGCCTTGCCGTCTGAGAGGATGGTGGTGCAGGTGCGGATTTCACTGTGGCTGTCCGCCCATAGGATTTCGACTTTATCCTTCTTGCATAGACTCAGCATCTCCTCGACCCTCGGCCCCCCGAGGTGTGTGAGCAACATGCTTTCCTCACCCAACTGGCTTACGATCCGGGCTGTGTTCATGCCTTTTCCCGAGGCGTCGAGATAGTGCTCGGCGGCACGGTTCACTTCCCCGATCTTGAAATCAGAAAAGAGAAGCGTGTTTTGAAACGTCGGATTGAGGCAGACGGTGAGGACTCTCATTGCATCTGTACCAGAATGCTTGCATGAGCCGGTTCAAGCTTTCGGTAGGTTACCCCGGTTTGGTCGAACATCCATTTGGAGGCCTTTGTATTCTCTGCATCCGCATATTTGTCGGAGAGATACACGACCTCCCTGATCCCGCTTTGAATGATTGCCTTGGCGCACTCGTTGCAGGGAAAGAGCCCGACATAGAGGGAGCAGCCTTTCAGACTGCTGCTGATGGCATTCAGAATCGCATTGAGTTCGGCGTGGCACACATACGGGTACTTGGTATCCAGCCAGTCCCCTTCACGTTCCCAGGGCACTTCGTCGTCATTCACTCCGATGGGAAAGCCGTTGTAACCCACCCCAACGATCTTATGATCGGCATTGACGATGCAGGCTCCCACCTGGGTGTTGGGGTCCTTGCTGCGCATGGATGAGAGGACGGCTACCCCCATGAAATATTCGTCCCAGCTGATGTAGTCTTTGCGTTTAGGCATTGGCTTTCTCCTTGTCCTGTAAAAATTCCAAAATGCTATCGGTAAGTGATGCTTGGATTGAGTGGTAGGAGAGAAGGGAGTGGCGACCGTGATTGAAATTTCCCATCTTGGTCTCCAAACTTCGGAACTCCCTGCTCTTCTGCTCGCGTTCAATGATCTTCAGATTCTTGAACGGTATGATGCGGTCGTTGACATCATGGATGGAGAAGAGGGGGCACGTGATCGTTCCCAACTCCTTTCTGACCCGTCTCATTGCATGGACCAGGCTCAGACCCGGTCGAACGAATGTTCCTCCATAGCCATACCAGACTTCGCTGCCGTCCTCTCCCTTGCCGTTTCCATCGATGACGTGTGCGTTGAAGGAAGGGACGAACAGAGCAACAGTCCGGGCGAAGTATTGCCTCCAATCGGTGAAAATCCACTCCTTCATACTGTTGTAGACAACCGGGGCTGCGATGGTCACCAGCTTGTCCGGCTCTTTGTCCGTATTGCAGTAGAGCTCGCCGAGTTTGAGGGTCATCATGCCGCCCATGCTGGTGCCCAACACATAGAGCGTGTCATACTTGGCCCTCAAGTCCTCATAGCAGCGGCTGAGATATCCAAACCATTGGGTGAAGGTGGTATTCTCAAGATCCTTGGGGTCGGTTCCGAATCCGGGCATCAGAGGTGCGTACACATCAAATCCTGCATCGAACAAGCGCTTTGCGCTGTAGCTGTACATCGCAGGGGTGGAGGGAAATCCATGAACCAAGAGAATCGCCGTGTTGCTGCCTTGTGTGAAGGTTATGCTCTTTGCTTGCTCGCTGAACACCTTCGATTCATCGGTTGCAAGCATGTGTGTCTGTTTGTCCTTATATCCGATGAGGGTGGTGTTCCAGAGAACGAATAGCATGAGTAAGAGTACAATGAGTATCCACATAGCCAGTACTATAGCCTACCACAGGGGTGAAGAAAAGTGGGAATTGGGATTATGGAGGGAAAGACAGGGCGGACAAGTGGTGGTACTGTTAACGTATGAGAAGAAAATCAATCTGCGCAACCGCCCTGTTGCTGCTTACGCTTGCAACTCCCTTGGTTGGACAGAGTGCAGTATTCGACTATTACACGCATGCTTTGGGCGTACAAGGCGGAAGGCTGGCGGGGTTTGGCGCAAGCTACCAGAAGTGGTACCCCTCCTTTGGATTCCAGATTGCCGGCGGAGCTTTTTTCCATCCGAATATGGAGGAGGGCCGCGACCGCTTTGCGTACAACATCGGAGCGGAGGTTCAGTACCCGCTGATAAGCCACACCATCACCTCGTTTCTTGCAGGGCGTGTATACCTGGCAGCCGGCTTGCATCATCGGCGTTACCAGGAAGCCGAGGGAGATGAAACCATTGGATACACACCTGCTGACATCGTTACACAGTTCGGTGCAGGTGCGGGCATCGGGGTGGAGACTGTCTTGTTCGAACACTTCTCATTGGGCACCGAGTTCGTGTACATAGGGCTCTACACCACCGATGGCACGATCGATGTCGAAATGTCTCCACAGCTGAGCATTCGCTATCGATTCTGAGCTGGACAAGAAAAAAGGCTGTCCCAACAAGGAGACAGCCTCTTTAATACAGCTACTTGCTTACATGGGCAAGTGAGACATCATATACGGGACGACTGCGAGCAACACACCGGCAGCAACGGCAGAACCGATGACACCAGCTACGTTCGGACCCATGGCATGCATGAGCAAAAAGTTCTGGGGATCGGATTCCTGACCGACCTTGCTGGACACACGGGCTGCCATGGGAACTGCAGAGACACCTGCACTACCAATGAGCGGATTGACCGGGTGCTTGGGATCAAGCTTGTTCATCAGCTTGGCAATCAATACTCCAGCGCCGGTACCGATGGAGAATGCAACCATACCAAGGAGCAGGATGCCCAAGGTGTTGAGGTTGAGGAAGTGGGAAGCTTCCATCTTCGAACCAACAGAGAGGCCGAGGAAAATCGTAACGATGTTCATCAGGGCATTCTGCATGGTATCGGAAAGACGGTTGACAACACCACACTCCTTGGCCAGGTTGCCGAACATCAGCGAGCCGATGAGCGGGGTGGCCGACGGAAGCAGGATGGCACAGGTGGTCAGAACAGTGAGCGGGAAAAGAATCTTTTCAAGCTTGGATACCGGTCTGAGCTGCTGCATCTTGATCTTGCGCTCTTCCTTGGTGGTAAGAGCACGCATGATCGGGGGCTGGATGATGGGAACCAAGGCCATGTAGCTGTAGGCAGCTACGGCGATGGGTCCCAACAGATTCGGGGCCAATCGGCTGGTGACGTAGATGGCCGTAGGACCGTCGGCACCACCGATGATGCCGATCGAGGCGGCAGCAAACAGGTCGAAGTTGATCCCGGGGATGAAGCTCAAGGCCAGGGCGCCAAGCAGGGCAACGAAAATACCTGCCTGGGCGGCTGCTCCGAGGAGCAAGGTCTTGGGATTGGCAATGAGCGGACCGAAGTCGGTCATCGCACCTACACCCATGAAGATCAAGATCGGGAAGAGTCCGGTGTCGATACCCATGTCGAACAGCAGCTTGATGAAGCCGGCAGCCCCGGTTGAAGGGTCAACGCTGGCGATGAACCCCATGGGGATGTTCGAAAGGATGCAACCGAACCCGATCGGTACGAGCAAGAGGGGCTCGAAGCCCTTCTTGATGGCAAGATAGAGGAGGACGAAGCCGATCAGTATCATAATCAAATTGCCGATACCGAAGCCTTCCACCATCCCCATGAATCCGTACAGTCCTGTGGACTGCCAGAGTTGATTAAACGCAGAACCAATCATCTCAGAGTCTCCTTTACGCGATTACGAGCAATTCGTCGTCGCTCTGCATCTGCTGGCCTTGGCTTACAGAAACCTTGGTTACCACGCCGTCGCACGGTGCGAAGATTTCATTCTCCATCTTCATGGCTTCCATGATCATCACGACCTGGTTCTTGGTAACCTTCTGACCTTCCTTCACCTCGATGCGGAGGATCAAGCCGGGCATCGGAGCCTTTAAGGAAACTGCTTCGTGAGTAGGTGCAGCAGCGGCAGCAGGAGCATTGGAGGCAACAGCCTTGGAAGCCTCGATGGCCTTCTCGTCGATACCGAACCCAACGTTCAGCGGATAGCTGGTGCCGTTGACGGTGGCATTGTCCTTGCCGAGCTTGACGCCGTATGCTTTGCCGTTGACGGTTACAGTATACTCGCCCTTCTTCTTGGCGGCTTCTTCCTCACGGTTGATCTTGTACATACCGTTCACCTGTGACTTGCCGGTAAGGAAGAGGATTCCCTTCTCCTTGCAGGAAGCAGCGATGAAGATATTCTCGTCGGTGATGGGCAGGCCTTCCTTCTCAAGCATGGCCTTTGCTGCTGCAACGCCCTTCTTGGGATCCTTCTCGTTGATGTCCACAACCTTCTCGGTGGTGGGCTTCAGACCCAGTGCCTCGGAGCAAGCCTTTACGACTTCTGCGTCGGGGGCGACGGGAGTCTTGCCGAAATACCCAAGCACCATCTTTCCATACCCTTCCGCAATCTTCTTCCAAGGTCCGAACATGACGTTGTTGAAGGCCTGCTGGAAGTAGAACTGGGAGACAGGGGTGACGGAGGTTCCGTAACCGCCCTTGGCAACAGTCTCGGCCATGGCTTCAACAATGGCGGGATACTTGTCCATCAGGTTGTTGTCCCTGAGCATCTGGGTGTTTGCAGTGAGTGCTCCACCGGGAAGCGGGGAGAAGGTGATCTCGGGAGTGACGGTCATTGCTTCGGGGGGGATGATGTAGTCTTTCATGCAATCCTGGAATACTGCCTCAGCTTCGCGGATCTTCTTGATGTCGATGCCGAGGTCGAAGTCGGTATTGCGCAGGGCGTGCCACATGGTGATGATGTCGGGCTGGCAGGTGCCGCCGGAGACAGGCATCATGGAAAGGTCGACCTGGTTTGCACCAGCTTCGAGTGCGCACATGTACTGCTGGATACAGACACCGGCGGTATCATGGCTGTGGAATACAATGTTCATGTCCTTGCCCAGCATCTTGCGGGCGCGCTTGACGGTTTCGTATACATAAGCAGGGGTGGAGGTACCGCTGGCGTCCTTGAAGCAGACGGACTGGAATTCGATGCCGGCATCAAGGATCTGCTTGAGCGTGGCTTCATAGAAGTCGGGGTCGTGTGCTCCGGTGGTTCCCGGGGGAAGGCTCATCATGGTGACAACGACTTCATGGCGCAGGCCTGCATTGACGATGGACCGACCGCTGTCGATGAGGTTGTTGACGTCATTGAGGGCGTCAAAGTTGCGGATGGTGGAGATGCCGTGCTTTTTGAAGAGCTTGGCGTGCAGGTCGATGATGTCCCTGGAGTAGGAGTCAAGTCCGACGACGTTGACACCGCGTGAAAGTGTCTGCAGATCGGCATCGGCTCCGGCAACTCTGCGGAACTCGTCCATCATTTCGAAGGCGTCCTCATTAGAGTAGAAGTACGGCGACTGGAAACGAGCACCGCCGCCGGCTTCGAAGTGGGTGATGCCAGCCTCACGGGCTGCAGCAACTGCGGGCATGAAATCCTTGGTGAATACGCGTGCGCCATACACGGACTGGAAGCCGTCGCGGAACGCGGTGCACATGAACTTGACTTGTTTTTTCATTTGGAATTGTCCTCCGGGTGTTACTTATTCTTTCGACTTGGCGAATGCGGCCACGATGGCTGCTGCAATGTCTGCATCACTTGCAGGACTTGCAGAAATGGTGGCGGCAGAGGGACTGATCACGGCGGCAGCTGGTTTCTTTGCAGGTGCTATCTTTCTAGCAATGGCGCTCATGCCTTTGGTAAGAAAGACCAGCAATGTAAGAAACACAAACACCGTAGCAAGTCCCAAGATCATGAGGATAACCCCATACTCCAGCTGGGCGATTAACTGCTCTTTCGGTAGTTGCGCTAAGAATACCATACGAACTCCTAATAAGGTTTATAGTGACCGTAGCCAATGACTACGAGAAACGCACTGGTTCTGAGTATATCGGAATCAGAGGGAGCGTTTCAAGTAAAGGCAGGATAAATGGTTAGGGTAATTCTGAAAAATATGAAACGGAATTGCAATTGTGCGCAGATTTTACAAAAAAGCAATGAGGAAGGAATCCGGGATTTTTCTAGGCTGGTAAAGCAGTTGCTCCGACTTGCGGAAGCAGCGGCCTTCCGATTTCTTACAATAAAACCAAATTACAGGTAAAAAGACGCTTCTTGTACTGTGAGCCCTGCCTGGAGGCAGTTCTCTTGTCTGTTTTCACTCTTTATCGTAAGGTACAAAGGGCTTGCGTGCCGAAGGAGAACGAATAAAGAATGTCTGAAGGTGTGGATTTTGCACAGAGGATTGCCGAGGACAAGGCAATCAGGAATCATCTGGATAAGATAGGGCGGAAAATTCTGATCATGAGCGGAAAGGGCGGTGTGGGAAAGACTACGGTAACGGTCAACCTTGCCAATGCCTTGGTCGACAGCGGCTGCACAGTGGGTATTCTGGATACCGACCTGCATGGACCGAATGTGGCGAAGATGCTGGGCTGCGAGGCAGGGATTCTCACCACCGAGGACGGCGGTGACACCTTCTTTCCCGTAGAGGCACGCCCCGGCCTGAAAGTCATGAGCCTGGCTTTTGCCATCAGTGAACCGGACAGCCCCATTGTCTGGCGAGGTCCGATGAAAATTGCCGCAATCCGTCAGTTCCTCGCCCAGGCCGACTGGGGCGAACTGGACTACCTTCTCATCGACTCTCCTCCGGGAACAGGTGATGAGCAGCTCACCGTCTGTCAGACCATTCCCGAGTTGACCGGTACCATCATTGTCACCACTCCCCAGGAAGTAGCCATACTGGACGCCAGACGAAGTGTGAACTTCTCACGCAAGATGGGCGTTGCCATTTTGGGAGTCGTGGAGAACATGAGCGGCCTTATCTGCCCGGGCTGCGGTACCGAGATTCCCATTTTTGGTATCGGCGGCGGCAAGAAGATGTCTGAGCAGATGAGTGTGCCCTTCTTGGGCAGGGTTCCCTTGGAGGTTCCCCTCATGGAGGCCGAGGATGCGGGAAAGAGCTATTTGAGCCTGCAGCCCGAAAGTGTCTCGGCCAAGGCGATCAAGGATATCGCCCTGTTGATCAACAGCGGAACAGCAGTTTCTTCGCACCGCAGCACTGAGTTTGCAGGAACCGCTTCCTGTGCTCCCTCCGCCTGCTCAAGTTGCAGCAGCAATTGTCCCTCACGCAAAGGAGTGTGAATCATGTTCGATCCGTTCACCCATGACGATGGAAGAGCAAATACTCACTTGATGTGGAAGTCCGGCAAGCGGGAACAGGTTTTCAAAGGTCCTATTTTCGATATTTGCACCGTGCAACGCACCAGCAGTGATGGGCGCAGTGCCACCTTCATCGAAGTCGATTGTCCGAAATGGGTGACGATTATTCCTTGGTTTCGTAACGATGACGGAGTGCCGATGTTTGTCATGGTGGATCAATTCCGCCATGGCTCGGCAACCGTCACGCGGGAATTTCCCGCCGGTGTGGTGGAGAAGGGCGAAGATCCCATGGATGCAGGCCTCAGGGAACTGAAGGAAGAGACAGGTTTGGAAGGTACCAGGGTGACTGCATTGGGAGACGTCAGTCCCAACTCTGCCTTTATGAACAACAGGTCCTACTTCTACTTGGTCGAGCATGTGAAGCACACCAGCGGTCAGGAACTCGATCCGAATGAGCAGCTTGAGGTGCTTTCCATCCCGGTGCAGACTGTCATCGACCGGATGGGGACGGGCATCTATGACAATGGAATCATGATGATCGCCTTGGGCTACTTCCTCAGGGAAGCAAGGAAAAGACCTGAGTTGGTCACTATTCGATAGGAAGGAGAGAGAATGAAACAGAAACGAATCGTTGTGATAGGTGTTTTGATTGCAATCGTCGTGCTATTGAGTTCTTGCATGTCCAATAAGGACCTGGTGCGAACCATCGAAGTATCGGCGACCGGGGAAGTGACGCTTACTCCCGATATCGCCTCCTTCTCCATCCAGGTAAGCGAGCTGGGAAAAACCACCAGTGAGGCACAGAACTTCGCCAATGAGAAAATGGCGCAACTACTTTCCATCATGAGAAAGAACGGGATTGAAGAGAAGGATATCAAGACCACGATGCTCAACCTTAGACCTAATTACCAGTGGATAGAGGGAAAGCAGTATTTGGAGGGCCAGGTCGCCAGCCAGACGCTTTCGGTAACACTGCGTAAGCTTGAGAACCTCGGAAGCCTGATCGACCAGCTTGGAGAGGTGAGCGGCATCTACCTGAACTCGGTAATGCTGGACAAGGAAGATAAATCGATAGGTTTGGAGGAAGCTCGGCAACAGGCCGTCCAGAAAGCTCTTGCAAAGGCGGAGCTCTATGCAAAAGGGGCTCAAATGCAGGTTGGAAAACCAATTACAATCAGTGAGTACTCCACAGCTTCCAACCCCTACAACAGCCGCCTGAAGATGGCAATGGCCAGTGAAGCAGCCTATGACATGGCTACTGAGATCCCAGCAGGTACGATGTCTGTCACTTCCACGGTCTCAATGGTCTTGGAAATGTATTGAAATCGAAGACGTAATTGTTTTTTCTGCAAGTGCTTAGAAATTTTTTGAAAAAAGGCTTAACAGAAGCTATGATTGCTGATATAGTGTAAATGTCCGAACGGTTAGGCGATTGACTTATGTCATGAATATCCTACCGAATGTCCTGTTCGTTTTTTTCCCCCTCATATCTGAGGTAACGACAGGTACACTCCCGCGCTATTGCGGAACTCCTTCAAGGGTGCAAGCTTGGGGGAGTTTTTTATTTGTCTCTAATCCACCTAAATATGGTCTTGCGGGGTTATTGTAACGTATATCGTGTCACAATACGTTCCCTCCGGAACAGAATCGACTTGTGATGCAGAGATGCCTTTGACGTATACATTCTGATAATACGTAGTATTGTTGCCGTAAAAACCATCCCACAAAATCCTCTGGCCGCCGATGACATCTTGTCCCAGAAAAAACAGGCAGTAGTCGATTGCATAGTCACCCATATTATTATTCCTATGCATACAGAAAGCTTCTGAATTAGCATAGTTTGAAAATGTAATATATACTCCATAAGAAATTGCAGTGTTGTATGGACTTACTTCAGTAAGGTATAGTTGGAATTGGGCTATTTGGGCCTTGCCTGTGGCAAATACTTCGTCAAGAGAGAATGGGAAGTTGTTTTGAATAGTGAGTATGTATCGCTCAGGATGAAACTCAACACTACCGGAATCGACTCCGATATAGGGGCTGGTCGCAGAAGGAGAAAGCCCAATAATTGGAAGATCAATCCTTCCAGGTTCCCAGATGGTTTTATTTGGAGCTGCAATTGCAACGGTGAAAGTTCCAAAATCTCCTTCATCGATGATGTACTTTCCATTGGGTTTCAATTGTGATCCTGAAAAGTGTTTGTCCACATTAGCCACATATAAATCAACAATGAATGTAGACTCGTCAATACCGTTGCTACCTGTAGTTGTTAGCGGGACTTTCCCTGCATTGGGTGAAAGTCGATTCAACACTAAGGATCCATCAAGGCGGTACACAGCGTGTGGATATAGATTGATGGTATAGTTATTGTCATACACCGGGCCGTATGCATTAGAGTCCCATGAGTACGGCCCGGTAATATTCCATGTGTTGTCGGTTGCAATGGCAATTAATGATGGATCGTAGATGGGTGTTGTATCATCAGCACTACGTTGGAATGTCAAGGTTCCTAAATGAGCTCCGAAGTTCCGGGGCTCAAATGGCAGAGGCAGTGAGGCTTGAATAAACAAAGTGGGTTCCATGTCATATGTGACTGTGACGGTAGAAAACAAAGAAGTAGTAATACACAGCAAAATGACAATCAAGTGTATTGGCTTTTGCATACTCCAATAGTGTTGTAATGCCTGCTATTTGTCAATAATAGGACTCATAATTTGCATTATTTATCAGATAATTTCAGATATGGGGCAACTTTCCTGTTTTTCTCTCAATTCGAATAAAGTTGTACGAAAAGCTGGCTTCTTTTAACCCGTTAGGTTTGGGAAAAGGTTGCAATTCAGCGATATGGGTTTGTAAGCGTATTTTACGGATAGGAATCCGCAATTTACACACTGCTTCGCGTATACGCATTACGCTTGCGCCACAGGTGGGCGAAGAGAAAAAACTCCTTGACATTCACAGTGTATATACAGCGATCATTCCAGCGCATTCATCTCCATGCCAATTACAAGTCATTGTATACTCAAACTCTGATTTTTCCCGGTTAA
>WARQ01000018.1_pt4 | contig 19058 bp, 15 predicted proteins | sample 4769161 | NCBI WGS metagenome assembly WARQ01 (sample SAMN08893024, study PRJNA449175) | gut metagenome | isolation source: rumen sample fed with dry roughage | host: buffalo | place: India: Nagpur | collected 2016 | reverse complement strand
TTCCTTGAACTCTTCACCGCAGAGATGGTCAACAGGAAGAATGACCTGTACACCTTTCTCCTTTGCTTTCGCAAGGAAGGAGGCTGCAGTCTCCTTGTAGTCCTCTTCAACCAAACTCTTGCCGATGCTGTGACCTTGGACGGCAAGGAACGTATATGCCATACCCCCACCGATTACAATGGTATTGCAGGTTCGGACCAAACTCTCAAGCACGCTGATCTTACTGGAGACCTTTGAACCTCCGATGATCGCCACAAACGGCTTGTCGGGATTCTCAAGCAGCGGAGCCATGAACTTGACTTCCTTTTCGATCAGGAAACCGGCATAGGAAGGCAGGTAGTGTGCAACTCCTTCAGTAGAGGCATGTGCACGGTGGGCGGTGCCGAAAGCATCGTTGACATAGACATCACCAAAAGCGGCCAGACTCTTTGCAAATTCAGGATCGTTTGCTTCCTCTTCTGCATAGAAGCGGACATTCTCAAGCAACAGTACATCACCCTTATTCAAAGCGGCGACCTGAGCGGCGACTTCACTGCCAATAACATCCTTGGCAAGCACCACGGGTTTACCCAGAAGTTCAGAAAAGCGTTTGGCAATGGGGGCCATGGAGAATTCAGGGTTCTTCTTTCCCTTGGGTCTTCCGAAATGGCTCATCACCACCACCGAGGCGCCCTTCTCGAGCAAATAGTTGATCGTAGGAAGAGCTGCCTGGATACGGGTATCATCTGTTACCACTCCATCCTTCAACGGCACATTGAAATCTACACGTACCAAGGCTTTCTTGTTGGAGAAATCACACTCCCGAATAGTATTAAGAATCATAGGTTTCCTCTTTTGATTGGCAGGATAAAATCGTTTCTACAGCCTTAATGAGCGAATCAGGCCTGCTATGAAACAGGCCTGACCCAAATGTTTTATAAACGTTATTTCACCAACTTCTTTGCAAGGTCGACAACACGGGTGGAGTACCCCATCTCATTGTCATACCAGCTGATGACCTTGAACATTCTCTCACCCATCTTCATGGTGAGAGCGGCATCGAAGATGGAGGAGTGGTTGTTGCCGACGATGTCGTGGGAAACAATCGGATCCTCGGTGTACTGAAGCACATTCTTCATTGCGCCTTCAGCGGCCTTCTTCACCGCAGCATTCAATTCCTCAACGGTGGCATCCTTCTCAAGAAGAACAACCAAGTCAACAACAGAACCGGCGGGTACGGGTACGCGCATTGCCATGCCGTTGAGCTTGCCCTTCAGCTCGGGGATTACCTCACTGACAGCCTTGGCGGCACCAGTGGTGGTGGGGATGATGGATACAGCACCGGCTCTTGCTCTTCTGAGGTCCTTGTGGGGCTGGTCGAGCATGACCTGGTCGTTTGTATAGGCATGGACGGTGGTCATCAGACCGCGTTCAATGCCGAAGTTGTCCTGCAGGACCTTGGCAAGAGGAGCCAAGCAGTTGGTGGTGCAGGAAGCGTTGGAATACGCAAGCAGGCTGTGGTCGATCTTGTCGTCGTTTACGCCGCAAACGATGGTCTGGTCGATCTTGTCCTTGGCGGGAACGGTGAGGATGACTTTCTTGGCACCAGCCTTGATGTGATCCTTGTAACCACCCTTCGGGCTTTCGGCTGCTGTGAATACACCAGTGGATTCGATAGCTACATCGACTCCAAGCTCTTTCCAGGGCAGTTCTGCGGGATTGCGCAGTGCATAGACAGGAATGGACTTGCCATCAACGACAATTGCGTTCTCTGAAGCGACAACGCTCTTGGCATATACTCCGTATGTGGAGTCGTATTTCAGAAGATGCGCAAGAGTCTTGGGGTCGGTCAGGTCATTGATACCTACGATCTCAATGTTCTTGTCTTCAAAAGCTACCTTGAAAACATTGCGTCCGATTCTTCCGAAACCATTAATTGCAATTTTCATTGTTTGTGTTCCTCCGGGAATTCTTGTTGTGTATCGATATTAATATACTGTTTTCCTTCTCTAAGGGTCAACGTATATACTTATGATTTAACCACCAATTTCAATTGGTTGATCTTATGCCCATCGATGTCCTCGACGGTAAAAATAGCCTCATCATCCTCGACCGACTCATCCTTGAGTGGAATTCTTCCGAACAACTCAAAGACATAGCCTCCGATTGTCTCAAAATCCTCTTCAGAGAGATGCAGACCGACTGATTCATTGACTTCCTCGATGGAAGTTCGCGCCTCTACAACGAAGGTATTGTCATCCAGCTTGCAGATTCCATCGTCCTCATCCTCATCAAACTCATCCTGGATTTCACCGACGATGACTTCAAGGATGTCTTCCATGCAGACAATCCCGCTGACACCTCCGTACTCATCGATGGCGATGGCAATATGCACCTTGCGCAGCTTGAACTCCCTGAGCAGATCATCGAGATGCTTGCTTTCGGGAATGAAATACGGCTTACGCATCAATGCTTTTGCATTGAAGCCGTTGGTGATGCCGTGTCTGAGAATATCCTTGGCGTACAAGACTCCGACGATGTTGTCGATCGTCTGTTCATACACAGGATAGCGGGAGTACCCTTGTTCCTGGATGATCGTATATAAATCATCCAAATTGATGTCACTGCTGATAAACTGGACATCAACTCTGGGAACCATGATTTCCTTGACTGTCTTATCCCTCAGCTCCCGTATACCCTCTATCATGGTCTGCCGTTCTTCCAAATCAACCTTGGACTGCAATTCACGATCCTTGCCGTCCAGACTTTTCCTAAACAGACCTCTCCATGGCAAGCTCAACGTTTGCTCCCCCTCACTTGCTGCAGCAGCTGCTCCTGTTTCACCAACATTGGTTCATCAGGGTCGTTGGTAGCATGATCCTCGCCCAATAAGTGCAAAAGACCATGAATCAACAAACGATGCAGCTCCTCATCTGGTTCTACACTAAAGGATAGTGCGTTTCTTTTCAAGGTATCAAGAGAAATAACCATGTCTCCGAGAACCTGAATTTCTTGTGGCAGCGACCCGGTTTCCTCAAAAACAACCTCAGGCCAAGTAAAATCCTCGACATCGTCTTCCTGGACGAACGAAAGGATGTCGGTAGGTTCATCCTTGCCCCTGTAGGTACGGTTCAATTCCTGCATGGAGGCATCACTGACAAAACTGACCGAGAATTCACAACCTGGTTGTTCCAACATTGTTAAAACCTGTTCCAACCGTTCTATGACGAGAGCCTGCCCTGCACTCTGTTCATACTCATCCTGCTCATACGCCACATCAATATAATACGTTTCCAATCTCCTACTCTCCCCTTGATTTCTGATCCGGTTCATCCGGATAATCGATTCTGTGATGGTCCCGTCCGATCAAGGTCTGGACGAAGGCATCTTCAATTTGGTCAAGATCGGTCAGTGAAAGCTGTGAATCCTTGAGCTGGTCCCGTTCGAACTTACCCATGATGATCGCATGTACCAATTTCTGGTATTTGGAGTGGTTGGGTTTCTTGATGGTCCTGCTTGCCGCTTCAACACAGTCGGCAAGCATGACTATCGCCGATTCAGGAAAGGTTGGTGGGCTACCGGTGTAGGAATAATCATCAGCCTTGACCTCGGCACCCGCCGACAGGGCCTGCTCCTTGGCTTCATTGTAAAAGAACTGAATAATATCGTTGCCGTGATGTTGGGCGATGATGTCCAGAACTTCCTGGGGAAGTCCCGCCTCCCTGCCCTTTTCCAGGCCGAGTTTCACATGGCTTTTAATGATTGCCGCCGACAAACTCGGCTTGATGTCATCATGTTTATTCTCCGTTCCCTGGTTCTCAATAAAGTATTCAGGGTGATCGGACTTGCCGATATCGTGATAAATGCCGCCGACTTTAGCAAGCATGGCATTGACGCCGATGGCTTTTGCGGCCTGATATGCAAGATCCGAGACATAGCGTGAATGATTATAGGTTCCTTGGGCGACGGTCCCAAGTCGGTCAAGAACGGGACTGTCCGTGAACGCCAGCTCGCTGAGTCGATAGGCGGTAGGGATGTTGAACCCACGTTCACATAAGGGAACAAGGGCCTCAACCAATACCAAGCTGATGGTAACGTTCAGAAGCATACCGCCGATAAGAGGAAGAACCGACTGCAGAGGAAGTCCTACCAGCAAGTTCAGTGCCAGGGCGGCAAAACTGCAGATGACACAGGCATAGAACCAGTTGAACAGGTCTTCCAGTCGTTTGAAGGTATATCGGAAGAAGTACAAACAGATTCCTCCAGCTGTAAGGCTGAAAAAGAAAGTCATTGCGGAAGCCTGAGGCATCAGCGAAGCATAGCAGGACAATAAAAAGGCGGCAACCAAGCCAAGACGTTTCTTACTGGTTATATGCGCCGTAAACATCGGTGCGAAGAGAATCGGAAGAAATGAATCAAGGAACAATATCGATTGGGTGTGCAAAAGATGTGATACTGCATACATGGCAAGCATGGAGAGGGCTACCGATGCTAGCATCAGGTTCAAATACAGGTAGAGTCGTTTTTCAGCATATAAAAATTGAATGAAAACATAGACCGATACGCTTGTCGCGAGCAGGATGAAAACAGCCCTTCCGATCATTTCAAGAATGGTGTACTGAAAGGCCTGATTGCCCATCGCCTCCAGCAAAGCCAACTGCTGTTCGGTGATGACGGTGTCCTTGGTGATGATTTTCTCGCCGCGCTCGACCAAAACCACAATGCTTTGAACGGAATCCGCAGCCTTTTGCCGCTCGGTCAGTGTTTGAACTTCCTCATAGACTACATTTTCTTCCAACAACCATGAAAGAGCATCCACCAACAGATACGGCTGGAAGGCCTGCTGCACCTTGCGGTACCCATCCAGCCAGGAAATCAAGACAGTTGCAAGATTCTCCTTGGTGAAGACCGTAGAAACCAATTGCGGTTCCAACAGCTTCGCATCCTGCATCGAAACGGTATTTTGCAGCACATAGGAGTCATATCCTTCTGCCTCGATCACTGCAAGATCTGATGCAGAGAACAACCCCTGCTTAAGAATGACTTCGGCTGTTTCTTCAAGCGCTTGAAGGAAAAACCATCGGTCGGATTCTGTAAATGAACGAAGCCGCCCAATGACATTGCCAGTGTCAGTCAGCTGGGTCTGTGCGAGAAACGACTCTGCACCATCTTCTCCGTTGTCCATAAGATCAATGAACAAATCGATTCGCTGGCGGCTGAGCATGGTAGAGCGCAGGGAGAAGGTGAACAAAGGCGCTACCGCCCTCTGCTTTTCTTGAATCAAAGCCTGGGTGCGCTTCTCATCGATATAGGAGAAGTTTTCAGTTGCATATACATCGTCCTCAGCCAACTCTCCAACCTGATGCATCCGTCCCCTGTCCTGCAATAGACTATCAGCCGACTTGCTGCTGAAAAGGGGAACCAACATGGCCAAAACGACAATCAGGATGATGAGGGCGATGGAGATTTGTCGCTCCAACTTATTCGGTTTACGTTTCTCACCCAACCTCAATCGCTGATCTTTCATAAGCTGCTCCGCTTCTGTTGATTGAGATCTTGCGCGTACGCGTCGATGATATGGCTTACTATTCTTGAGCGAACCACATCACGAGAATCAAACAGAACAAAATCGAGGCCTTCGATATCCTTGAGAATATGCATGGCATGTACCAATCCACTGTCCTTGTTGCGCGGCAGATCCACTTGGCTGATGTCGCCGGTGATGATGGCGCTGGAATTTTCCCCCAGGCGTGTCAAGAACATCTGCATCTGTTCCCTTGTGGTGTTCTGCGCTTCATCCAGTATGACTATGGCATTCTGCAACGAGCGACCCCGCATATACGCCAGAGGGGCGATTTCTATGCTTCCATTCTCTTCAAGACGTCTGATATTCTGTACGCTGATCATCGATTCCATTGCATCGTACAATGGTCGTAGATAAGGATTGATCTTTTGGGCCAAGTCTCCGGGGAGGAATCCCAGATTCTCACCCGCTTCCACAATAGGACGGGTGAGTATCAACTTATGCCGTTTTCCCGAGAGCAGTTGGCTCAAGGCGTAGGCTACCGCCAAAAAGGTTTTGCCGGTACCGGCAGGCCCGATGCCAAAGACAATCTGGTTCTCTTCCATGCTCTTGATATATGTTTCCTGACGAGGACCTTTGGGATACGCGAAGCGATTATGCACCAAAATGTACGGTTTCGCATCCGCTTGCGGCAACAGCACCTCGTCCAAGGTAATCGAAGCGTGCTTCAGACTTTGAAACTCCATGAAAATCTCTGATTCACTGAAGTAATGCTGCTGCTCGGAGACTCGTTGCAAGCGGGCGATCAATTGCTGGAATCGGTTGACGACCGTCTCATCCTTACTCAGGCAGGAGACCGTATTGCCTTTTACATACATATCACAACCCAACAAAGCCTCAATATACGGCAGGTTCCGGTCATTGATTCCGAGAACCCGCTGCATCTGCTCTTCACTGGAGAAATCCACACTTCTTTCCATTCGCAATCCTATGTTGCCTGTGTACGAATCCATTCTTGGTTGGATTGCGTCCACTTCTCTTCTACATTCAACTCCGGGATGGTATTCCAAGTAAGGAAAACCGATACTGTAGGAACCCAGTTGTATTGATTGTTCGATAATACAACACTTCCGGTGTATTTACAATTCAGCGACCAATCGCCCAGATAATGGACCAAATCGAACGAGATCGAACTCAGGTTGAACTGGGTGTGGTAACGGCCGTTTCCGCTCATATCAAAGCTTCTGAGCAGGTCCTCCCATAAGAGCGGGAATGAAAACAATCCCTGGTCGTCATAATACCTGAAGAAGCCGGTATTCGAACTCTTTACCGATAGGTTGCAATCCAAAAACTCTGCAATACTGAATCCGACGCTGCCCACCACATCCAGACTGCTGGCGTACCGGTCCTGGAAATGGAAATTGAAGGAAGCATCCAAACCGAGCCTGAATTCGATGCGTCGTTTCCACAATCTGAATGACAGTTGTTTTGCACTGATGGTTGCACTCAGCTTTTGCGGTTCAAGCGTACCGACCTGCCCCTGCATCACATAGGTAAGGGCAACCGAAGGAATTTCAGCCTTGAATGTCAAATTTTCAATCCAATCTTGAATATTCTTTGTCGTAAGGCCTTGGTAAGAGACATTTTGTGACAGTTTTACCGTGTTGGTAAAAAGTGAAGTACTCATGCTTTGCTTTACACTGAGCGCATCACGTGTACGAATGGGATTTCCCTTCAAATCATAATTGGCATCGACTTGGAAGGTGAAGGCTGTAAGGGTATACCGTACCTGGCCGAACATTGCATCCTTCTTCAAGACCTGATCCTGCTCCGTCCAACGATAGGAGGCCGAAAGAAGAAATGGTCCGTTCTTGTAGGAGAGCATGGGAAGCAAGGATTGGGTGACCGGGTACAGACCGGCTGTCACAGATGGTGTGAGCATGCCATTCCCAAGCGGCACCGCCCTTTCAAATTTAAGCTGATGAACGGTTACCGTATCCTTGGTGAAAGCGTATTCCTCTTCTTTGGTGTCCACAATCACCGTTACAGGATTTGTCGGGGTTCTTGTCTGTGTCTCCTGCAAGCGGTATAAGCGTTGGCTGAGTGTATAGGAGAGCCCGAGGGCGGGGAGTTCAGCCTTGGTGACGCTGAACAGTTGCACCTCTTGGTTATAAAACACATTCTTGCTCTGGTCCTCAACAACACTGACCTGGGGTATGATCTCCTGGGTCAGCTTGAGCATGTGCGTGTGCGGTGAAGCTGACAGGACGAAAGAACCTTTGGTAAAGCTGTACAGATACGCATCGTCCTCCCAATCGAGGGCGGTAGTGGTTGCGGTGAGGGAGTGAGTAAGTTTCTGGTCGATTGAATAGGTGAAAGAGAGGTTCCGGTTTGCACCAACCTTACTTTTTTGTGCATCAGACAGACCTGTCTCATATGCTTTGGGAACCAGCGGAGGAAGCTCAAGAGAGGACGTTTGAACCTTTTCCGCTTTCTTTGCTTCGATGGGTGAAGATAATGAAAGCAGAGAACCGGAAATGTTCGCCTGAAGTTCGGGGATGACTACGTTCTTCAGTACATAGGAATATGTACTGTCCTCCTTCTGCCAATCCCACTTTGCCTGTGCACTGAGATTTGAAATGTTCAGTGAATTCAGGTAGGGAGACAGCGTAGTCTTGGGAAGGGAGAAAGAACCGGCAAGTTTCCAGGTATAACTGGTAATGTCATTGTTGAAATCAGTTGGGAACTCCTGTGCCTTTCCCAAGGGCGCATCGAAGGAGAACATGGATAATCGATTGGCATAGAGACGTTTCACCTTGGGGTCCGAGTAATAAGGAAGATCAAGGCGGACATCAAGGAGGTTTGTGTCGAGCTTGAAGGTATGTTCTCCGTAATACCGATAAACAGGCACATCAGAGTAAGCAGCCAGGACATCCTTGCCATCCGCATAGAGGGCGAGAGAATCATGTATATCGATACTGAGTTTTTTCTCAAAAAGAGAGATATGACCGGTAAGGCCGGTGTGTAGTCCAGCCAGTTCATATGCATCTGCGAGAAAAGTGAGGTAGGAGCCGCTCAGGCGCGCCCAGCTCTGAAATCCAGTCTCACGTTCTCTTGGGGTGTAGAGGATTCCATCGGGAAACAAGGCCTGGCTGTTGGATGCAGAGAGCAGGCTGGCAAAGCTTGATTTCTCGCTTTCCGAGAGTTTTGGATTGGTGCCGAACAATTCAAAACTCGTGGAAACAAACATCCCTCGTTCACTGGCAAACCCCATGGCGGGATTACCCGTCATCCGATTTCCCGGAAACAAGAAAAACGGAGTCCAAAATACCGGCACACGCCCTACATGCAACGATGCCCGATGCACCATCAAATCTCCACCGGGAAGGAACATCAGCTGTTTCGCCCTGATCGAGGAGAGGCTCTCCTCCTTCCTGGTGCCGATCCAACCATCAGTATAGAGAAGGCTTGAAGCGTTTCCGTCATAGGTGATCTGCGTTCCAGAAGTAAAAAGCGTAATCTTCTGGTCCTCACTGTTTGTTTTCTCGCTTTGCGTAGTCGCTCCCCTGATAAAAAGGGTTGAATTCGACCAATCCAGGGTGATTATGGAGGCGTCGACGTCTTGCAGAGCACTGTCAATCGTCGGATCTTCGTAGGATACTGATCCTTGCGCACTGAGCATGGTATGCTCAAGATCGATGAGCATTTTCTGTGCGGATAACCTTTTTTCCTTGCTCTCGCCTTCCAGCTTGAATGAGATCACCACATTTCCCTGCAATTGGACGAGTGAGGAAGCACCGTCGGTGGACAGCTCATCGGCATGGAGGATGGTCATCTCATACTGTCTATCCTTCCCTTCCTGCAATGGGATGGATGCGACATCCAGATTATGGTAGGCGAGCAACTGCTGTCGCAAATCTTTTACATCTGCAGCAGTGATATCCCGGAGCCGGGCCATTTCCTGCAATGTTCCCTCATCGGCCTGCTGGATGCTGAGTGCAAGCATCAGATTGTCCGTCTGTGCATGTAAAACAGAACCCATGATGAAAATCAGGGCAAAAACACAGACAATCCTTTTTTGTTTTCGTTCAGCCTTTCTCATGGAACATCTGAGCAAGATAATACCCTGTGTGGGAGTCCTTGCATAGGGCAAGTTGCTCAGGAGTTCCAGTTGCTACAACCATACCGCCGCCATCGCCGCCTTCAGGACCCAAGTCAATCACATGATCGGACTGCATGATTACATCAAGATTATGTTCGATCAACAGAATGGTATTGCCTTGATCCACCAAACGGTTAAGGACTTCCATCAATTTCTTGACATCGGCAAAGTGCAGACCTGTAGTAGGCTCATCGAGAACATACAAGGTCTTTCCCGTCCCGTACTTGGAGAGCTCAAGACTCAGCTTGACCCGTTGGGCCTCTCCTCCACTGAGGGTGAGGGCGCTTTGACCGAGTTTGATGTACTCAAGACCTACGGAAATGAGGGTGTCTATCTTGCGCTTGATCTTGGGAATGGCAGAGAAGAACTCACTCGCCTCTTCCATGGTCATCTCCAAAACCTCATGAATATTTTTACCCTTGTATCTTACAGCCAACGTTTCCTTATTGAAGCGCTTTCCATGACACACATCGCAGGTTACATACACATCCGGCAGGAAATTCATCTCAATTTTCAGATTCCCGTCACCTTGGCAATTCTCACAGCGGCCTCCTTGGACATTGAAGGAGAAACGCCCGCTCTTATACCCCCTGGCCTTGCTGTCGGGCAAAGAGGCAAAGAGATCACGGATCGCCGTGAATACACCGACATACGTGGCGGGATTGCTCCTTGGCGTTCTTCCGATCGGGCTCTGATCGATATTGATCACCTTATCAAGATGCTCCACCCCTGAGATGGAGGAAAACCCATCGTAATTAGGATGCTTTCGGGAGAGCTGCCTGCGAACCGCAGGAAGCAGCACTTCATTGAGCAGAGAGCTTTTGCCGCTGCCGCTTACTCCGGTGAATACAACCAATTTGCCAAGCGGTATCTCCACATCGATGTGTTTGAGATTGTTCTTGTTAGCCCCTTCGACACGAATCACACTTTTGTTGCCCGTCCTGCGTTTTGTGGGGATATCCATACGTAAGGCACCACTTAGATATTGACCGGTTATGCTGTTTGGATTACGGGCAACTTCTTCGGGTCTCCCTTGGGCGGTGATATAGCCGCCGTGTACACCGGCCCCCGGTCCTAAATCCACAAGATAGTCGGCTTCCCGAATCGTAGCCTCGTCGTGCTCTACGACCAGAACCGTATTGCCCAGATCCCTGAGATGCTTCAAGGTATCGATCAGCTTCTGATTATCCCGCTGATGCAGCCCGATGGATGGTTCATCCAGTACATAGAGCACTCCGCTGAGAGCCGACCCTATCTGCGTGGCTAGTCGTATGCGCTGTGCTTCACCGCCGCTGAGCGTGGCGCTGCTGCGATCGAGGGTCAGATAGTTCAATCCGACATCACGCAGAAATGAGAGGCGACTGCGGATTTCTTTGAGAATCTGGTAGGAAATCTGTTGCTGGCTCTCGGTAAGTGTCAATGTTTGGAAAAAGGCATTTGCTTCTTTTACCGACAACCTCGTAGTCTGCATGATGTTCATGCCGTTGATCGATACTGCAAGGGCTTCCTCCCGAAGTCGGTCCCCATGACATGTTGGACACACTTTCGAGGTTTGGAATCCATTCATCCACATTTTAATCTGCATGCTGTTCGTCTCATAATAACGGCGTTGCAAATCAGAAATAATACCGGGGAACGGCTTTTCCACGCGATACGTCTGGCTCGACTTCTCCCTGGTATACTCAACGAAAATCCTCTCCTCGGTTCCATAGAGTATTGCCTGAATGGTTTTTTCACTTAAGTCTGCGAATGGAGTATCCAAGGTAAAATGAAAATGTTTTGCAAGGGCTTCGAATTGCGAACGAGACCACTGGGCATCCGGATTCATCGTGGCTATCGCCCCTTCATTGAAGCTTTTCGAGTAGTCGGGAATGATTAGATCAGGATCGAATTCAGTCTTGACACCCAGACCATTGCACTCAGGACATGCTCCGAAGGGATTGTTGAAACTGAACAACCTCGGTTCAAGTTCAGGCATGGTGATCCCGCAATGGGCGCAACTATTGCGTTCACTGTAGATCTCCTCATGCTCCTCATCATTTGCACCCAGAAAAGTAATCTTAACCAATCCTTGGGTCATCTCGATACAGGTCTCGATGCTGGAGGCAAGACGAGTTCGGATATCGCTCTTGAGTATCAAGCGATCGACAACCACATCGATGGAGTGCTTGTACTGCTTATCCAACTTGATGGGGTCTTCCAGACTTACCATCTGCCCATCCACTTTCACACGCACAAACCCGGAGGCTTTCGCATCGTCGAAGACCTTCTTGAACTCGCCTTTCTTACCTATGGCAACGGGAGCACTGACTATGATTTTTGTCCCCTCCTGGGCTTTGAAAATGGCATCGATAATTTGATCGACGCTCATCTCACTGATAGGACGACCGCACACATGACAGTGGGGTTCTCCGACACGAGCCCACAAAAGACGGAAATAGTCATATATTTCAGTAACCGTACCAACAGTCGAACGAGGATTGCGGTGCGTCGATTTCTGTTCGATGGCGATGGCGGGACTCAACCCCTCCATGTAATCTACATCGGGTTTGTCCATTCGATCCAAAAACATACGCGCATAAGAGCTGAGGCTTTCGACGTACCGCCGCTGTCCCTCGGCGAAAATGGTATCAAAGGCAAGCGAGCTTTTACCGCTGCCGGAAATCCCACTGATGACGATCAGTTGGTCTTTTGTCAATTCAAGGTCTATATTTTTCAGATTGTGCTCTCTCGCACCTTTGATGATCAATGTATTAAGCATGTTCAATGGCTTCCAACAAAGCAGCTTTAGCATCCTGCTGCGTCACTTTCTTTATCAACGTACCCTTCTCATAGAGAAAAATACTATTACCGATGCCTGTGATGGCCAAATCAGCTGCTTTGGCTTCCCCGGGCCCATTTACCTGACAACCCATAATGGCTACTGTCAAATCCTTGTCCATCATCAGCAAATCAGACTCGATGGACTCTAGGAATCCTTGGGAATCAAAACTATGCCTTCCGCAACGGGGACAGCTGACAACCCTGATCCCCTTCTTTCTCAAGCCAAGGGTCCTCAGCAGTTCGACACCCGCCTGCACTTCAGTCTCAATGTCACCGGTGATGCTGATTCGAATCGTATTCCCGATTCCCTCGCTGAGAAGCTGTCCCAAAGCCCATGTCGAGCGGGTGATTGCACTGACAACCGACCCAGCCTCGGTTACACCGAGGTGCAGAGGATAATCACTGAGCTTTGCAAAGAGACGGTTCGCCTCAAGCGTCACCTCGGTATCGCTGGCTTTCAAGGAAACCACCGTATTGTAGAAATGCGCCTGCTCAAACCACGAGAGATACGTCAAGGCGGTGTTGCACATCAAAGTCGGCACAGGATCGTTTCCTTTGGGAAGGGAGCCGCTGTTCAAACCAATGCGTATGGCGACATTATGATCCTTTGCACTCTTGACCACCTCATCGACTTTCCACCTTGCCCCGATGTTCCCGGGATTGATGCGGATTTTCTGGCATCCGCATGCTATGGCGTCAAGGGCGAGCTGGTAATCAAAATGAATATCAGCCACTACAGGGATAGGGCTTCGTTTACATATATAGGAGAACGAATCTTGGTCATCCTTTGAAGGATATGAGAACCTAATAATATCGCAACCCATTGCATTGAGCTTTCCAATACGTCTGAGCAGTTCATCGAGGGCCTCTCCCTCCTTGGGAAGGGCGCTGTCATACATCGTTTGTATAAGAACAGGGAAGCCTTTGCCGAGCATTGCATTCCCGATCATTACCTGATGATCACCTGTCATTGTGCATCTCCTCGTACATCGTACACAAACACTTTACAATTGTAAAGTACAAGCCTACGGTTGTAGAACAATTATCATTCGTCTTACCACAGAAGGTGAATTCGTGCATGCAATACCCAAGGCATACGGCTCACGCGGCAAAAACAGGGTAAACATACCCTTTTTGGCTGTCACCACAGCTTTGATGGGACTGTCGTCGATGGCCAGCCAACCTTTTTCATCTCTGGCAACACCCTTGCATCGCTCGCTGTATGTCAGGCCGAACAACTCTTCTCCCTCAAGCATCACCACCACAGTGGCAGCCGATTCATGAGCCCTGAAGCTGCCTGAAAAGGTGGATGGAACATATGATTCCACCTTCACAAGGAGTCTGCCGATTTCATAGGTCCCGTCTTCGTAGGCGTTTCCCAGAACATTTGTAATCTGATCGATACCATCGAGTATCGGAGCATACTGCATAAGATTTGAGAGACTGTCGTGAATCATTGCCACCTCACCTGAATGCTAGGATATACCGAATGGAAATTCCTTACAAGAAGCGTCGTTGACCTGATGCCTTGCCAACTTTGGGATGGTACCGTACAGTAATTGGCATGCAGTACGAAAGAACATATCACAGCCCGATAGGCCCTCTCTATTTGAGATGCAGTGACACGCACATCGTCGAACTCTCGTTTCATGGAGAGGCTTCGGAAGTCGAAGCACATCATCATCTGCTTGATTTGGCACATCTGCAATTGGATGAGTATTTTGCCGGAAGCAGAAAAGCATTCACCCTTCCCTTGTTGATCGGAGGGACCCCCTTTCAAAAGAAAGTGTATGAAGCTCTGCTTTCCATCGAATACGGCCAAACGGCAAGCTATGAGGAAATTGCCATGAGAATCGGCAATCCAAAGTCCTGCAGGGCGGTCGGGATGGCGAACAACCGCAATCGATTGGCCCTGCTCATTCCCTGCCATCGTGTAGTCGGCAAGCATGGCTCTTTAGTAGGTTATGAGGGAGGTTTGGAGAAAAAGGCCTGGCTGCTGGATTTCGAACGCAGGCATCGTTCCTCATAAAAAAGAACATCCCGGAAAGGGATGCTCTCTATCATGAACCGTTGCTTGGTAAGCTGCTTATTGCAGGGCGAGCAGGCTGAAGACCAAGGTGAAGAGTGCCACGGTCTCAACGATACCGATAACGATGAAGTAGTTGGCGGTTCCCTTGCCGGTTTCAGCAAGCGCATCACAGGCATTGGCTGCAACCTTTCCCTGCATCCAGGCTGAAAGCCCGATGGCAAGACCACCAAAGACACCAACGCCGAGGGCAAGTGTAGAAGCTGCGCCTGCTGCGATGGCGGCGGCGATGAAGTTCATCAACAAGAAGCCATAGATGGTCTGGGTCAGCGGGGCACCAGCGAACGCAACCATGATGAAGGGAGCAGGCTTTCCATTGGCATAGCACTTCTTCCAACCACCAACAGCCGCCTGTGCAGCTGCACCTGCGCCGAGACCGGAGCCGAGAGCAGAAAGAGCCAAAGCGCAAGCCATTCCGATAAATTCCAAATTTGCCATGATTTTCTCCTTAGTTGTTACCAAACAACGATCAGTTTTCTTCCACCGTTTGTGCAAACGGTTCATATGCGATTCCGGTCCACTCCATTCCTAGCTGGCCGGAGAACTCCAAGAGATTGAGACGTACGCCATGTACGACCACACTGAGCAAACCCATGACCAAGTTCAAGGAGTGCCCGATAACCAAAATCAGAATACCGGCCGGTAAAGCCCAGCCGCTGAGCATGCCGCTTGCCATGCTGTTGAAACTTTGAGCAATCGCAACCGATGCCATACCCACCGCAAACAACCTGATGTAGCTCATGATATTTGAGAAGGCGCTGATGGTGTTGAGGAAGGTGGTAAAGAAACCACCCAACCCGCTGAGGAACCCTTTCAGAAAAGGCACTCCAGGAGCTTGACTTCCGAAGCTGACAACCAAAAGGAAACCAATTCCTACAATGCTGAATATCAGCATTACATCCGCAGGTTCTCCCACAACCAGTTGCAGGACGATGAAATAGAGCGCAAGGATATCGATCAACCACCCGATATCGGCGACAAAACTGAGGTCTTTCTTGGGAATCTTGTGCATGATGTTCATAATGCACGCAAGAGAAAGCTGAACAGTTCCAATGATGAAGCAGAACTTCATCACCTGGTTCTGCGCATCCACCGCAGTCAAGCCAAAGAGCTCCGGATAGTTCGAGATGGAAGGAATTACCAAGTTCTGAAGGAAGGGGAAAGCGACCAAGATTGCTTTGGAACCGAACCAGGTTCCTGTCAGGCTCCCCCACACCAGTGTTGCGATACTCAGTACATAGATGAGCATCACCAAGGTGGTTGCCTTTTTCTGCTTTGCATGCAAACCCACTGCAGCACCCAAGAAAATCAAGCCATAGCCTGCATCTCCGATGATCATGGCAAAGAAAAGGGTGAAGAAGAGCAAGAACCAGGTACTGATGTCATTCTCGCGATATCCGGGTACCGTGCCCAAGATATCGAACACAGGCTTGATGATTCCAACACCCTTTGCATACTTGACCAACGTCGGAGGAGTGTCCTCTTCTGAAACATCATCGAGCAGATAAGCCCACTGATGAGAAGCTGCAAGACTGGTGAATTTCTCAACTTCCATTTCTGGCAGATATCCGCAAATCCACGTCAACTCCTCGGTTGCTTGTAAAGACTCACCCACCCGTTCAAAACGCATCGCCATCTCAATTTTCTTGAGTTGCAGGGCAAAAGCATCAAGATATTCTCCGCCATGCTTGAGGTTCTGAACAATGTGCGAAAGCTGCTTCTGATCCGAGGCGAACCTCTTCTGCAGAAAACCGAGCCCGTACTCCGGAAGGTAGAAACGAGTGGCCGATACCTCGGAGGGAAGTTCACTCCCCACCGTTGCAATGGCCTCCAGACTGCCTACAGGAGCCAAGCGAAGGTACTGGATTGAAGCGTCTAGTTTTTCCAGGTCTTTCTTGGTGATGGTATAGAAATACAGCTTGATTCCTTGCGTTGCAAGTTCACGTACCTGATCGGGATCGAAATCACCCCAGGCACTTAGTGCTTCAATCTGAATCTTGTCATGAGAAATCTGCTCTTCAAGCTTCTTTCTACTCTCCAAGAGTCCTTGATAGCGTTCCGCAACTTCGGCAAAGACTTCATCAGAGAGCGTCAGCTGCTCCTTAGGTTTTTTCTTATCCTGCAAATCTGCAATGGCAGAGCGAATTTGGCTGATCTGGTCATACGTCTTTTCAAGCCCTTCAATCCGATCATTGCGGACCTGCTGGGTGTCGATATGCAGGAGCCCGGCTTTTCTCAGGTCCCTGAGCATGGAGCGACCATTATGCGCCTGTACAATGATATAGGCTTTTTTCATTGGTACTATCATATCAGGCCCCCTGCACCAGTTTTTTCTTGGCGATTTTACCCCGGACGACAGCAGCAGTCTGCTGGTCTCCCAGATAAATCCCAATGCGTCTGATATTATCTTTCGCCTCAGGAATTTTTACTTTCTCAAAAAGATTGACTCGTTGGCTCGTGGTTCTCAACTCCCTTCCCAGCAACTTGATCTGCTGTTCCAAAGTTGATATCAAGGCATCATACCGGGCACAATCGCGAAGACTTTCCAATCCTTTATCGACCCACAGGGGAAACTCCCTCAAATCGTAGGAGATGGGAATAAACGTCAATTCCTTGAAAACAGGAATGTTAACCCCTGCAATATTACCCTTGGTACGAACCACCCGGTCGACTTTCACCAACTGTTCAACCTTGTGCTCAGCGCTGAATGCCGAGTTTTCATGGTAAACGGCGATCCAGCTCTGCATATCCTGAACCAGCTTCTCCTGTTTTACCCGCAAAGAAGCAACCTCGGTCTCAATCTGCCTGATGACCATCTGCAACTGTTGTTTTTTCAGCTGCAGGGTCGGCAGATACCGTTGGTATTGCTTCAATCGGTCTTTTTGCAGTTTCTGCTCGTTCTTCGTCAGTTTGACGGCCATGCCAGCTCCTTAGTCGTTCAACTTCTTCGGCCAGCGGCTGAGGATAAGATCACTCTTCAAACCGGTTTCATTCGGCTCGAAACATTGAGAGAGAATCTCCCAACCCAGGTCCAATGCCTGCTCAAGAGGAATATTCACACTCAAATCCATCAACTTGGACTCAAACAAACGACCATACTTAAGGAGTTTGTCGTCCCATTCGGTCATCATGAATCCCATGGACTTCTTCTCAACAGACTCCTTGTACGAAGCATAGAGCTTGATCATACCGTCCATCAAGGAACGATGGTCGTCACGGGTATCCTTGTTTACCTGCTGCTTGAGTCGGCTCAACGAACCAAAGGGTTCGATGCGTCCGCCCTTGAGGTAGTACTGCCCCTCGGTGATATACCCGGTATTGTCTGGAACCGGATGGGTTACATCGTCACCAGGCATGGTGGTAACAGCCAGGATGGTAACCGAGCCGGCACCCTCAAAGTCGACAGCCTTCTCGTAACGGGAAGCAAGTGAACTGTAAAGGTCTCCCGGATAGCCGCGGTTGGAAGGCACCTGATCCATGGTAATGGCCATTTCCTTCATGGAGTCGGCGAAGTTGGTCATATCGGTAAGCAGCACCAGAACCTTCTTTCCATCGAGGGCGAAGCGTTCGGCTACTGCAAGAGCCATGTCCGGCACCAGCATGCACTCAACGGTCGGGTCGCTTGCAGTATGGATGAACATAATCGTCCTGCTCATTGCACCACTGCTTTCCAGGGTATCCTTGAAGAACAGATAGTCATCATACTTCAATCCCATGCCGCCAAGAACGATCAAATCAACTTCAGCCTGCATGGCGATGCGGGCGAGCAGTTGGTTGTACGGCTCTCCGCTGACAGAGAAAATCGGCAGTTTCTGGCTTTCTACGAGCGTATTGAATACGTCGATCATCGGAATACCGGTTCTGATCATGTTTCTGGGGATGATGCGCTTCGCCGGGTTTACTGCAGGACCGCCGATATCGATCATATTCTCGGTCATGGACGGGCCGTTGTCACGAGGAGTGCCGGTACCGTCGAACACACGACCTAAAAGATTGTCGGTATAGGAGACACGCATGGGAACTCCAAGAAAACGAACCTGATCACCGGTTGAAATTCCCTGTGCACCACTGAAAACCTGCAGCGAAACCAGATCATTGTCGAGTTTGATGACGTTGGCATAACTCTGCACGGAACCGGAAGTTACAATAGCCAATTCACTATTACGTACATCCTTTGCACGGACTGTGATGACGTTACCGACAATGGACTCAATTTTTGAATATACCTTTTGCATCTGCAACCCCTTAGATCAGCTTCTCGGCATCAGGATCAACAGCAACCTGTTTACCCTTGTAGAGCGTCTCAATTTCTTTCTCAATCTGAGCAAAGCGCTCTCCCTTGAAAGGAACGTTGTTCCAGTCCAGGAAATGCTGCCTGATAGTATTGAAGAACGAACGAACCTGTTTCTTGTCATCGAAGGCGAACTCGCTTGCCAAGACCTTGAACAACAAGTCGAACAAGTAGCGCTGTCGTTCAATAGGGA
>WARQ01000556.1_pt1 | contig 19288 bp, 20 predicted proteins | sample 4769161 | NCBI WGS metagenome assembly WARQ01 (sample SAMN08893024, study PRJNA449175) | gut metagenome | isolation source: rumen sample fed with dry roughage | host: buffalo | place: India: Nagpur | collected 2016 | reverse complement strand
GGGCGGGTTTTCTTTTCTTCTTTTATCGTTAATTTTGATACTTGCTGTAGAACTGACTTGCCTGATCAAACTGTTTGAAACACATATCCATTTCGGAAATGCAGTATTCAACGATAGCCTGATTCAGAGCAGCTTCCATTTCGATAGGTTTATTTTCATAATAAGATTCGGATATGATATTCTGCATAGCAGATATGATGACAGACTCGCCAACTGGCTTCTCTTCAACAGAAGCAGGAACCTCTTCAGTCTGTTCAGGTTCAGTAAGTTCAACCTGTCCTTCAGGTGCAGCCTGTCCCTTGGTTTCATCACTGTTGGTTGCAGCGATCTCTTTGTCGAGTGTCTTCTTGAATGTAGGTGCTTCATTAGAACCAACGATTTCAGCAGCAACACTCTTTACGATCTTATCAGAAACCTTCTGTCTGATAGCATCTCTGAATGCAGCATAGTTATCACATCTCTTAGCAAGCTCAACAGGATCGAGTTCAGCTGTAACTGTATCAGGATCCTTTGTGAGATTAACCTTTTCAGCAGCTTCATCAGCAGCTTCATTTATTTCCTGAATGATATCACCAAGCATTGGTGAAGATGAACAACCTCCGTCAACACCACACTTGTCACGGCACTTACAAAGATAACCATAGCAAGAACCGTTATAGTTCTTCTTGATATGATCCATGATACTCTTATCGATCATGCCGTCCACATCATCGATCTGATTATCAGTCATCTGCATAATGATATCACGAAGAACGCCGAGAGAAAGCTTTTCTCTGAAAGCACCCTTATCGAATGTCAGTGTAGGCATCGATGAACCGCTTGTATCTGTAGATGTTGAATATGAATTATCAGTGTTGCTTATGATTCCACCAATAAGATCACGTATATCTTTTCCCATTGTAGATAACTCCTTTCTTTATTAGTCTACAACACGACTTGGCTTAGCATCATCGCCGTTAGAATTCTTATGCTTGTCGATGATCTTACCAACGATTACGGATGCAGATGTGAANNCATGCCTTGATGAGACGCTTAGTAACCTTTACATCCATCTTTGTAGCAGAGAATGATACGATAAGATCAGCTGTACATTTATTCAGCTTGATGAACTTATTGCGTTCGTCATCGCCGTATACATCTCCCATCTTGGAAGCCTTTGAGAGTGCACGATTAAGCTTCTTACCATCCTTCTTGAATGCATTCAGAATATCATTGAGATCCTTAGATGTATCATTAAGATCACCCAGACACTTTCTCAAGCATACATCAAGTTCTCCATTTATGTTCTTTTTTGTAAGAACGAATGCTTCTGTAACAGCTCCATCAGCAGGGACTTCTCCGACATCACCACCGATATCATCGTTAGTGTCGGTATCATCACTGAGGAAAGCCTTAATTGCAGACATAGGCATCTTGTCAACCTTATCGGCAACAGCAGCCTTGATCTGTTCGGGTGACATATTATCGAGATCAGCACCACCGAGTGCAGTTGTGGTATCATCGAGAGCTGCATCATTACCTGTGTTATTCAGGTCATTAAGAGCAGCATCTACATCACCATCATCAGGAAGCTGTACATCCGGATTATCATCCAGAGCTTCACCCTCATTAGGTTCGATATCTGTAGCAGGTGTGTCAAGACCTTCACCCGTTGCGTCAGCACCACCTTCAACAGCATCTCCAGTGTCACCATTAGCCGCAGCATTAGCAGTGTTTTCATCTTCCTGCTTCTTAACTTCATCAGCTATCTGTGGAGCGATATCATTGCTCTTGACTTCTTCCTTTGGAGCTTCCTCAGCACCATCTGCTGGTGGCATATCATCTTCTGCAGCAGGTACATCTGTAGCAGCCTTCTCTTCACCTCCGGGAGGTGTATCGTCACCGAATGAGATTTCTTCTTGAACGAATCTTCCGATAGGAGTCTTCTCACGATAGGATTCCTTGATCATTGCATTCTTGTCAACGAATGACATTCCATGCTTGATAGAAGGAAGTGATATGTTGGAAAGACCAACCTTTGGCATATCAGCAACATCTGTCTTGACGTCAGAGATTGTCTTGATACCACGTGAAGCCTTGATCGGGATAGCGAAGCCGACATAGATATAGTCGTCTTCCTTAGTCTTAGCGAGAACGTTCTCAGCTTCAATGAATACACAGAACTTATCAACGGGCTCCATAGGAATGAGAATCATCTTAGGAACACATATTTCCCAGAATGATCTACCCTTAGGAATTTCATAACCCTTCTTCTGCATAGCATCAGCAAGACCCTTTGCGACAGCTTCACCGAACTCGGGATGATTATCGATTATAACAGCGATAGAATCACGCTGCTTAACGAGAATCTTTGTACCGGCTCTATCCGCAGGAATATATCCAACAGGAAGACGAAGTACACAAGGAGCACCTGTCTTGGTTATAGGATCTGGTCCGAAGTCGATATTTCTGTACCACTGAACTGCAGGGTCAGAAAGATTTACCTTATTGGAAGAGAAGAGACCTTCCTGAATGATGTACTGTTTATATTCATCATACTTGGCATTAGCAGCTTCCATGATACGATTGTTGTAATCGTGATCATCTTCCATGTACTGACGAGGTATCTGATTAGCAGCCTCTTCGATGAAATCATCGATAGACTTCATATACTCGTAATGTTCGGAATGTACGAGAACGTCGGCAGGTGTATCGAGAAGACGGCCATCAGCAATGGAGAACTCAACGGAAGAAAGCTCAACATCGTCATCAAGAGATATCGAAAGTGCATCGATATCACGTGCTGCATTTAATGGAGAACCTTCGATTGAAAGATCATCAAGCTCCTGAATAAGATGTGCACATTCCATGATGGCATCGTTTTCCAGCTCTTCATCGAGATTACTGGGTTCGGGCTGCATAGCCTGTATACGTTGTTTAATATAATCGAGCATCGCAAAAACTCCTTTACAAAAATATTTTAATTTTTTGAATACATATTATTCATTTGATGTGGATAAACCGTATTCATTTACAATAACGACCCGAATACTTCTAACCAAAGTTCAGAAACCATTTCGGGTGTTAACTCGATGATACCAACATCTTCCAATGTGAGGTTTCCCTGAACGGTGACACCATTCATAGTAGGAAGATTGTCAAGGTTATTATAATCCATATACTCACCTCATTATTATGGAAAGGATGTGATTTGTTTGGGTGATATAATTGATAGATATCACGAAAGAATTTGTGACATGTATATGTCGATGCACCCCGGTGTAAACCGAGAGCAAGTTATGTCAATCATTAATGATATAACCAACAAACATTTTCGTGACATTCCATGCACATTACACAACAACATCAAACATGAAAAAATTCAGACAACGGTGAAGAATGTTTTCGATTGGACGGAAGCTCAGAAACCTATTATATCAGGTGCCGGCTCTTTCTTTAAACAACACGAAGACTATTCATCACCGATGGTTTTGATGCTTGAGTCATTGATGGATGATCGTTCATCTGTTAAGAAAGAAATGTTCAAATACGATAAAGAATCGATTGAATACATGAACCTTAACACTGAGCAAGGATCTATCAAGGTCATCATGAATGCAGACTACGGTGGGTCTGGAACACCGCTGTCGCCATTCTATTCGCAGTATATTCCACCCGCAACTACGGGTTCAGCTAAGAATATAACTACGACGTTAATTTCCTGTTTGGAGTATGCTTCCGACAATAAACATCGTTATGCAAAACTCAACACGATCAATGAATTGTATGATATGATTTATATTGTATTGAACGATACTGAAGAACGTGAATTGATTGATGATGTTTATACTGTTGATGAAGTTGTCAACAGACTTGCTTCAAGGGTTAACGATATAAATGTGACGGATGTGAAAATGTTAAGGTTATATCTGATGACATTACCACAACATCTATTGACGAAACTCATGTTGGCATTCAATGTTCATTTGGTATGTCGTAAGTATCTCGGTAGTGAGATTGCTGAATGTATGGCATACTTCAAAGCGAATTCATTGGATCTTAATAACATGAACAAAGATACAATTCACAAAGCGGGATATGGCGTCAAACCACCTGAAGAAATCATTGAACCAATCAACAGAATCAAGAAGGTTGTACTTGATAACTGTATCTACGCGTTCATTCCAAATGATGCAGAAACACGTGCTGAAAATATGGTACGTGAAGTTGTATGTGTAACTGATACAGATTCACTCATGGTTCACTTCTCATCATATCTTGCAGACTTCCAAGCATTGGATACAAACTTTGCATTCTTGGAGTGTTGCCTGTTTGCATCAGCATTGGGCGTACGTCTGTTCGTTGAATGTATCATTCCTAAGTTCACTGGATACGTTGCTGAAGGCTGTCAAATCAAAGATAAGTATTATCGTGACAAATTCATATTCAAGAATGAGTTCGGATTCTTATCAATGGCATTATTCGCAAAGAAGATGTATGCATCATCAATGTTTGTTCAGGAAGGTGCTCCGCGTAATATTCATAAGATTGCAGTAACAGGTATGTCTTTCAAGAAGAGAGATGCTGCTGAATTCTTGTCACCTGTAATGCTTGACTTATATGACAAATATATCTTGACATCATCAGATGTAAATGTTGAAGCATTGTTAGATGAGTATTATGCGGTACGTGCAAAGTTGAAACGAGAAGTCCATAAGGATACACAGTATTATCAGGTACTCGGTGTCAAAGCAGCTGAAGCTTATGACCAGACTAAGAAACTTCCTGATCAGATACGTGGTTCTAATATATGGAATGCGATATTCCCGGATGAAGAAATATTACCTATGGATCGAGTAATCATTTGTCCATTGTCATGGGAGCGTCTTGAAGCCAATATGGGTAATAAGTATGTATCTAAGATACACCAGTATTCATTGGTTGATAACGAATCCAAGAAATGGGATCCCGTTATATGTTTACCTGAACATTATAAAGAGATTCCACAATGGTTACAACCATGCATCGATGTAGATACATTGATCGATAAACTCCTTTCACCTTTTAAACAGATTCTCGGTTTGTTTGACATTGTTATGCCAGAAACAAAGGGTGGAATGGTAGCGAGTCGTATGATGTATTTATAATAGTATTGAAACGAAAGGAGGTGTTACGTATGTGGGAAGAAATCTATGTGTGGATTGAATCATATTCCGGTTGTTCGTATGATATGACAAAGGATATTGATTTCATCACAGACATAAATACACCATTCGTCAACACATTCGAATGGCGTTTGACTGCCGAAAAGATGGTCGATGATTTGTCATCTGTATATGATATAATCACCGAATATCACAATCTAATTCCCGATACGTTACCCAATGAAAGTAAGATGAAGAAGATGTTCGCTGAGCAAGTTCTTGGTGCAATTCTTCAGGCTGTTAACAATGTCAAGAAGCAACTGCATATACAGCAGATCGATATATCTGATCATAACGTATTGCTGCTGCATGTTGACAAATTAACTGATCTTATCAATATGCTGTCTACGAATACACTCGATGACATTATTGAGAAAAAGAAGTTCGACAAATATAATGAAGAAAACGATGATGCTTTCACAGATCTCTTCGGCTTGACTTCATCTGATATGTCAAACATGTTCTACACAATATCTTCAATTAAAGAAGCTTTCGGCTCTGATGAAGATGATGAAGATATCGACGAGGAATAATCCCCGTGATATAAATAGTTAAATTCCAAACAATATTATACTTTAATTCAAGGAGGAACCTATTATGGCTTTCGGAAATTTCAATAACAATCAGAACCAGTCATCTGGTGTAAAGAAATCATGGAAGGTTGGTAAAGATCTTTACGCTTCCAATGGTAAGGTTGCAATCGGTCTTTACGAATCTGACAAGGGTGGTACTTACTGTTCTTTCCAGATCATCGGTGTAATCGGTAAGGACCCTCAGACAGGTGCAAACGTATATGAGCAGCGTCCTCCTCAGGAGCTTCCTTCAATTCTCTTCACACAGGAAATCCTCGAGGCTGTTATCGACAGACTTACTGACAAGACACGTCCTACACGTGATCGTGACTTCTATCCTAACTGGGTAAGCCCTGTTGATATCAATGAGACAATCAACTGCGGACACAATGCATCTTTCACAATCACAGGTTCTGCTAACGAGGTAAAGATCAAGATCAACAGTGCAAGAGGTGAAAAGGAGTGTGTCCTTACAGGTATTCCTATGAGCACCGGTGCAAACTTTGCTTCATGGAGAATGATGCTGCAGAAGATGTTCTTCGTTCTTTCATACATGCAGACAAAGGGTATCGATCCTGAGAAGTTTGCTAATGTTATGAGCTCTACTTCCGGTGGTATGACTCTCACCGAGGAGAAGAATGAAGACAATCTTCCTATATGATTGACTTCTCGTTTATCGGGAAAGAAGGAATGATCATTCAGTTTGAGGATATCGTGTCAATGATTGGTTTCAACATTGCACGATACTTCAAGCTGAAGGGTTTTCCTGCATTACAGGATAAGGACTTGAAAGAATTGATAACTTCATATGTCGACCGAGGATATGAAAGTTATGATAAATGGATATCAGAAACAGTTGGAAGCGAACTGAAGATCGAGAGTTATATAGATTCTGTCAACGCTTTTCAACCGTCTTGGTTATATGCCTATAAGGTTTTCGATACAGCATACAAAAATGGAATCAAAAATCTTATCATATTTTCCAATGTTGAAATCCCATTCATAAAGACTGACATCATTCCGACATTTAACATTCCTTCAGTTAAGTATGTATACGGGGATATCGTCCCTTTTCTTAATGAGCATCCAAACTATACATACCTGACGTCATTACCGAGTAATATAGAAAAATGTTTGGATGTCAAGGCTCCTTTTGCATTAACCATCTGCGATGACTATCTTTATACCGCTGAAGTCATCGATAAACAGTTGGCAGAAAAGTTACGTGAGAAAGATAAGTTTGTTTCATTCACAAGCGTTTTCTCGAGTGGCTTTGTTGACAATATAAAATGATTCATAAACACGAGGAGGGTTTGGAAATTGGCAAAAGAAACTACGAACAAGACACTCATGTATTCGTTCGATCCCGATGAGACTTATACGTACAATGCGGATCACGGTACTGAGTATCCACTCAACGGTTTCCCACCTGGATTGAATGGTCGTCGTTATAAGAAGACCAGATTCATCAATTGGGAACCCGTTCCTGATGATATCATTGTCAGACACTATGGCTCACAGATCATTGTGTCATTCGAGTTGTTATTCCCGAATGATGTCCTTGATCCTAACATCTGTATCTTCCAGATGCGTTCAAAGCGTCTCGAACTGCAGAATCTTATATGCGAACAGATAAACTTCTTTACCGCATTATATGATCCTGACAATGATTTGTTGACAAGTATGCTGATCGCAAAGTATGTCACTGATGCAGAGCAGTATACAATCGCAACATTCGATGACTATTACAAGTATCTCTTTGACACATTATTCCCCGAGAGAACCATTGAAAAGATAAGAACGATGGTTGATGATAATAATGTCGGTGATGAAGTTGTCGGTCAATTTTCTCCCGACTTTGTTCGTGATGTGTATATCGTATCATTCATGATAAAGATCATGCACATTTATATCGAACATTTCATTATCTCTTCGGGTAACTCTCCAAAAGATATGTTCGAACTTTCGGCTCGTGCTTTCACATATATTATGGAAAATATCGATCCTGAAAAGAACAGAATCACAGATCCCGTTGTTCGTAAAGAACGTAAGGAAGCAATGTACACCAATCTGTACAGCTATGTGAATACGACCGTATCTCAATCGGTGACACAGAATTCAAACATCTATGACATGCAGGCAATCAATGGTGTTACAGCACCCACTACGACTCATGTTGTTATGCGTAAGACGTTAATATGTGATGGACTTATCAAGCTTACATTCGCAAACACATGGGACAAGATTAACAAACGTCCTAAAGAATCATGTGTAGGACTCATATCTACAATCGTAAAGAATGCAGCATTCCAGATGAGACGTATTCAGTTACGTTATTCTCTGGCAAATGTTGATGATATATCACAGCTGTTGGACGATGATGTTTCATCCACATCACCTATCTCACTCGTGCGTTCATTCAATCCGGGTGAATTCATGTGTATGTATGAGGATCTGAATACAATCATCGCAGACATTGCGCTGTGTACGGATTTATCACCACTCGACTATTATCTTGAACATCTTCCTGTTATGAACGACTTGTCAAAGCTTCTTGTTAAGACGGTTCTTTATAATAGATTCCATTGTTCTATATCAACTGATACATTGACAGTTAAACAGAAATACATTCTGTTGCTGTATGTAAGAAAGATGATAATGCAGATATACACTATGTCTGAAGAACAGACAGTATCTGATAGTCTCATAAATATTCTCATGGGTAAGGTTACTACTACAGCAACCAAGACTCTGACAAAGAAGGATATGACTGGAATAAAGAAGTTCGTTAAGCTGAACTCCCTTAAACAGTATCTGTTGTCGGAAGCCAATGTTAATACATTTATCGAGAACATCATGAAATGTGTTCTGTCATCATATACAATCGTAAACCATAATGACAAAACATTACTGGGTACACCTCTTGTATATGATTCATCTGCGATGACCCTCGCTCTTCTTGAGATGGTTGTCGATCTTTTCAATGTACTGTAATAGGGGGATAAGACAATGGATGCGGTTAGAAGAAATCTTGAAGTAGATTACATGGTCGATATGATCACACACAATGGTTTTGAAATAACGAAACCCAACAAATATTCCGAAGTTAATATAAACATCGATGCTCTTGTTAATTCACCAAGATTCATGGATACTGAGTATACATGTGATTGTGGTGCGTTTATCGGAAGAGATATTCTTGGACAGGAGTGTCCATGTTGTCATTCAGAAATTCGTCTCCGTTCATTGAACTTCGAATACACTGGATGGATTAACATCGGTAATCATAAAGTCATCACACCGACTTACTATAAGAAACTGACACGTGTACTTGGCAAGAACATGTTGAAGTTTATTCTCGGTGACTATAAAGAAGATAAGTCGGTAAAGTACAACGACAATGATACTGCGTTTGAAGAAAGAAAGAATCGTAAGAAACGTGGTAAGCAAGCTGCAAATGATATCAATACGATCAGAAAGAAGATTGCTAAGATTCGTCATTGTTACGAAGGTATTGGTCATGATGCTTTCTATAGACATTTCGAAGAGATCATGCGCAACTGTTCATTGTCACAACATCAAGAAGAAATGGAAACTTTGATAAGTGAGAAAGAATCTGTTTTCACATCAAAGATTCCTGTATATTCTACAGCATTCAGACCTGTTGTAAAAACATCAGAAGACCTTAAGTATCCAAAGGTAAACAAGTTCTTCTCATCGATTTGTTCGATTCAGACACGTTTACCTGATATGATACTTGACGTTGAAATTACCCAGGCTTTAAACGATATTCAATCCAAATGGATAGAAGCAGCAGACTATGCTATCAAGATGGAAATGTCTAAGAAGAAAGGTAGCATCAGAAGTGAGATTGTAGGAGGTACATTCTCATTCTCCGCACGTGCGGTTGTTACTCTTGACTACATGCTTCGTGATGACGAGATAGCTATACCTTTCTCGATGGCGATGATCGGTTATCAGTTCAAGATAGCACATCGTTTGGCAGTTGAACATCACATGACTCTGGAGCAGGCATATCTGTTCGTATCGAACTATCCACGCAACGAGTATGTTCTGAAAATACTCAATGACATAATTGCTGAAGGACAATGGTGTGTACTCATACGTGAACCCGCAATCAATCTCGGTTCTATTGAGCTTTGTAGAATTGCACGAGTGAAAGATGATATTGAAGACACAACCATATCACTTCCTATTGAACCTCTCAAGGGATGGAACGCAGACTTCGACGGTGATCAGCTTGATGGATTCTTCGTACCAGCTGAAGCGGTTCATTTGTTTAAAGCATTCCATCATTCTGGTTCAACCGATTACGTTAACGAAAAGATTGAGTTTGACCTCCGTGAATGGTGTTGGATTCCATTGGGTAGAATATCCAAGTAAATGAGTTAATATCCGGGGAGCAATCCCCGGATGACTTTTTAATTTTTCATAAGGAGAAATAATATGACGACTAAGACATATATCGCAGAATTAACTATACCAACGCAATGTAGTGGTATGGAATATAAACGTACTGCTATTGTTACTGCCGGAGAGAAACGTGCTGCTATAAGGAAATTCTTATTTCATATTAATGACGACCTTCATCGTTTAAATTGTCATATTGATATAGATGTCAAACTGTATCATCCAACAGAATTCAAAGATGAGAAGACACGTTTAGCAACATATTTTGATTATGATCATTCTTTCCGTATCATCATAAGAGAACTCAACAGACATCGAGATTTCATTGACATAACGAACATTGAGAATATGTAGGAGGATGTCAATATATGTATAATACATATGAAGATTTAGAACGCGCTAAAGCGCTCGCTATGAAATGGGAAGCTTATTTTCCTATCGATCCACGATATGAATGTTTGACCCGTTCACCTCGACCGAAGTTCATATATAGTAAATCTCAATTACACATATGGCAAGTTGAATCGTGGATACAGGATATGTTTGAAAAGTATGATGCAGTTGTAATAGTGTCAAGATGGCCTACTGGTTCAGATGAAAAAGCATATAAAATTGAAGACCTTGATAAAGAATTCTATACAATATGGGAATACAAACAGTTCTACGAAGATCACAAAGATATGTTATGTGATATACCGGTACCACCATCAAAGTATGAATCTGAAAACAATGATGCTGATGAGACTTATGACAAAACACTCGAGTTCGTTCAACTTATTGACGGAGATAAGTATCTCTATAAATTCTCATACACATTGAGAAAAGACGACTCACATCATGAAAAATTTATGAAGTTATCAATCGATGATATTCTTAGATGTGAGACGGACAAAAACATGTTCATGAACACGCTATATGGTGTCGTGGAATACATGGAAAAACCAGTAGATGAATGGTAATGGATTTCTGGTGCTTCTATAAGATTTAATAAGGAGGAAAATAATATGGCTATTTCAAATCGAGATTACAAAAGAAAGATAATTACTCTGTGTGGTTCAACCCGCTTCAAGGATATCTTTCACAAGGTGGCTGCTGAGTATACCCTGATGGGATATATTGTACTCATGCCACATTGTTACTATGAGAACAAGGCACGTCCGGATCTTAAAGATGTTCTGGTAGATGTGCATCATGATATGATAGAGATGTCAGATGAGGTTCTCGTCATCAATCCCGATGGATACATTGGAGAATCTACAAAGGAAGAAATCAAGTGGGCACAGGCTCATTGTAAGGTAATCAAGTATTATCAGGAACCAAACGAAGTATTGACTGATAAAGACAAAGGTGATTTATCTCCATTTTGCACATCTACAGATGAAGGTAGTGGATTAAAAAGTCTCAAAAGAGGATTGGTGTGATATATGAATGGTAATGGGTGGGGATAATTCCCCACCTTTATTCTACTTTTTTATATGTATATAATTAATGTGTCAAGGGATAATTATTAATCCCTAATAAAACAAAGGAGCGTGTTTAAAATGATTTTTAAACAAATGGAATTATTCCATTATGAAGGTTACACAATCAACCAAGATCTTGAATGTGTTGACCTTGACATGTACATCAAACGTCTCGGAAATTGGGTAAGAAAGATACTCTTTCCGGAATTCGTTGAATTCGGTATGGAGAAAGTTGAGTATACTTTCAAAGCCGCACTCAAAACAAAGTATCATGAAAACTCAGTGCTTGCACTTTTCCGTCGTGACTCTACAGTTGAAATCGACATCTATGTGTCAGATATTCTGTTGACGGTACATGGTAGAAAGATCAAGAATGAAGAGTTACCAGTTCTCCGAGTAAAGACAGCTGAACTGTTTGAGCAGCTTTCAAAGGAATACGAAAAGTATTATGCTGAGAATGCGGATCCCGACAGAATAAAACTTTTCAAAGACATGGACATGTCAGACAGAGATGGTATGCTTGACGCTGTTCATGCTATACTGGCAAACATCCCGAGACCCAATCTTGAAGAACCAGAAATCTCGATTCCAAAACCGATTCCGGTTGAAGAGCAGATCAAAGAATTAAAGGAGGAAAAACAGGATGTATCATCCGATAAATGAATTAAATCTCAAACCCGTTTTCCTGTTCGGTAAATTCTGTATGTTCACCGATCAACGAGTTAACATCACAGACCTACCCAATGGAATATATAAGTACGATCTTCGTCACAGTGATGATGATTTCTCGGAAGCTGTTGAAGTTTCCGATAATGTCATCGTGAATTTCTATGGAAGTGTCCTCGTAAAGGAGAAACTTCCTGATGAAATAAACTTCGAAGAGAAGGAGTTATACCTCACGGGAGAGTATGACTTCATGGAAGAACCCGAAGGAGATATGCTCAATGATCCCGCGTATGATGGATTCTTTGATGTCAAAACACTCAAAGACTACATCGAGTTCAATGATGAAACGGGTTGGGCTATTCCGATCAACAGAATCCGTCAGCAGCCACGCAGAAAATATCGTATCTTTATTTCTCAACCATTTACTGGTAAGAACGATGATGAAATAATCAAACAGAGACGTTTAATTACGGAGCTCTATTGTCATTATAAGGGTTGGGAGACTCAGATGTGGAATGTCAAGTTGATAAACCAGCATCTTCCTAATGATCCGTTTGATAAGGAAGAAAACTTCCGTGACAATAAGCATCGTGAGTTGTATCGTTTCTGCCGTTCAATTGGTATGATGAAAGATGCTACTGATATTATCATATTCGGTGATTGGAAGAATTCTCGTGGCTGTACACTGGAACACGAGATCCTTTCAAGATACGGTTTACCGGAAACAACACCACTTCTCGACCAAATAACTGACGCATCTGTCAATGTCATATTCAACGAAGACCTCATTGATTTCTGTCAGAATAATCCTGAATATGATGACATCTTCGAACAGTTATATCCTGAAGAGTTCGATAAGATGCACGATGTCACCGATGGTATGAATAAGGATAAAGAGAAGGAGGAACAGTCATGTCATTGATAGGAAGTGATATGGTTGGAGAAGTACATGCATATCATATGTATCCTTTAACAATCATATTCGACCGGTACACTGGATGCTATTCCGGTGGTAAAGTTACTGTCTGGAATACATTTCCAGAGAATATTCCTGACGAGATATTTTCCGACGACAACACATGTGACTATTTCTGGTTGCATGAAGCTAAAGACTGCAAGTTCCAATATGGTGTAGGTGATACAATACAGGAAGCTATCGATGACCTGTATTTTAAAGACACCAATCCGTTTATAAATATAAAGGGTAATGTGTGGTGGCCGATGAATTTCCTCGCTGAAATGGAAGAGGATTATCATGATCCACATTTCTCACAAGAATCTTTCACTGTATCGGATGCTCAACATGCAATTGACGAATATAAAAGAAAGAAACGTGAGCATGAAGAACAGAAAGCGAAGGAAGAATTATGATACAGAGAAAACTCAAAGGAATTACAGTCATAGAGATCATAGTTATTGTCGCTATAGTCGGTGTTCTTGCCGTAATAATATGGTGTTGTATTGGTAACGAAAAGAACCGTATATCCGAAGGTACTGTTGTCGATAGACACTATACGGCCGGATATACCACTGTCGGTACTAAAGACACACCTCCGAGATATGTACCACCACATTGCACATTAACCATATCCGGTGAAAAGAATGGTGAATACGTTGAGTATACATTTGAGGTACCAGAAACGGAGTATGTGATGTATCACGTAGGAGACCATTATCCAAAAGAGGGTTGATTATGAATAAAAGAATCAAGAAAAAGCGATTGAAAAATTGTGGTTTTACAAAGCACAGAAAGGATCTTAAATGGAAACTGAAACATGGATACAAGTTTCCATGGGTCTCTGAACAGGGACCTTGTCCGATTCCACTGTGTATACCGGGTGACTGCATAATATGTAGATTCTGTTCAGATGTATTTCTGGATTGGAATGGACCATATGCAGTTGTGTGTCGTTTCGGAAGACACGAGGGAAATTGCAAATCCTTCATGTTGGATAAAGATCAGCCATTGTTCCATCCTGAAGACAGAAAGAACATTGATGCATACATCGCTAAGGTTCGGGGATATGATAAAGAACCAGAAATACCGACAAGCATGTCTATAGAGAAAGCCGAATGGTCCAGATTAGCTGCAATGTTCGGAGACGTATTTAGCAACATTTGCCCGTTGCCTAAGATAACTCCTGAAGAAATTGATAGTATCGAAAAGATCAATAGTATTCAGGATCATTATGGAAATAAAGCGGACATTATCGATATCGATGAATTCACAACCGAGGAGGGAAACGAAACATGAGAAACTTAGATTGGACAATACATTTTTGTGAATATGTTTATGAAATGAAGCTTATCGAGGCTCGTGAACAGGTATATCTCATGAACTTCAAACGATCTAACGAAGATGGTACAGATCCCTTGGAATGTATCGTTGAATTATCGACTGATGAAATCGAGATTGTTCATGAACGTCCGGATCTTACGTTTGAATATATTTATAATGACAAACATGGATCATGGTGTTTCATTCTCGAATACGAATTCGATGCATCAAAATACAACTCTGTTGACGATACTATCGAAGCACTTTATAAGTGGGAGAATTATGATAAACATAGAAAAAGAATCTTCTCATTAGAAGATTTGGTTCATTGGCGATTCTTCCCATGTATAAAGCTTGGTACTAATGGAGCTGTACAAAATCCTAATAAAGTGCGTAAAATAGAAAGAGTCTATTTAGAACCTAACGAAGGTGAAAGATGGCTTGAAGAGAACAGCAGTCGTATCATGAATGAAATGATCAGATGGGCTGCTGAACATCTCGAAATATTTAAAAGAAAGGAAGAAGAGGAATGTTCAGATACTACCTCAACGAACAACTCGGAAAATATATCCGAGAAGTCCGAATAGAAAGAAATAAAGTTGACGTTATTAGAGACTATCTCAGAGAACTCGAATATGAAGTCTCAGTAAATATGAACATCGGCGAGAATCTAATATTCTTTAAGAATGTTAAGCTTCTTCCTGATTGGGAGGCAAAAGCTTTCCGTCTTGATATGAATTCTGAAAGTGAAACAACACAGACTATGAACAGTCTGGTTGATTTTAACAATAATTTCAAGATTCCATTCCAACTGTTTCTTGATGGACATGTGTCTGTTAAGACCGTATGGTACGGTGGTATGACGATAACCGATAAGTTTGTTGATATGATAACAAATGCTTACAACGATGACTTATACGGTTATAAATATGAATTCATCAAGGAATCGTTTGATAAACCATTTGATCGCGTGTATATGATAAATCATGTATTCTATACAGCACACATGTGCTCGCCAAGTCAATACTGCTCCGAGTATCAGCTCGACTTGTCGGAATGTCAAACAGGTCAGAGTCATTTCGTTACAGCACTTGAGCTGCTACGTGGAAAGTATTCATACACATCGGAACTTAGAAAAACCGACGATGGTTTGCTGATTCCGAATCTCACAATCGAGAAGTATGAGAAAATATAATCTCATATTTCAAATAATTTATCAGCAAACATTAACTAAATATTACCGCAGTAAAAAATCTATCTGTATGGTTTTTGTATACAACTGCGGGTAACACAGAGCTCTCCACGCTGAAAGCATGCGCAGCATAACATGTGGACGAGCGGGCCCATAGGTAAGCATGGACCCATATATGATGCGAGACCCCGGGTTGACAAAGGTTTAGTCAAGTTCACCTCACCTCCACCCGCGGTCTCCTAACGGTATCACATCCCATCACCAATAGGGCGGCTTTATATTGCGGCATCAGATTGAGAAATATCTGCGTTGATGATGGGATTGATATATGCCGGTGTGATGGAATTGGCAGAGTGGTTACGTTGCAGAAGAATCTGTCAACAAGAATACCGCAGCAAGCGAGTGCTATGCTGCGGTAGTTCTTTATTAAAAGGAGGGATAACATGGATGAGTGGTATAAATTCTTTAAATTAGCATTCGCTGTTTCATCTCTTTATGAAACCAGAACTATACCAAAATATCCTCGATATAGTATCGATAGACTTGGAAATGTCTATGATTCAAACGGTGATTCCGTTAAAATATATCATTATAACGATGATGAACACTATGATTCCGTTTATCTTAAAGATGATGACGGGAAACCACATGTTGTTGGGATACATGTTCTTATATCGATGACATTTGATCCTGAATATTATTCGGGATGTATAGTTCATCATATAAACGAAGATAAATATGACAATGTTGATACGAATCTTGAAGTGACCGATAGAAGTACTCATGGATATATGCATCATCATAATGATAAATATAAAGACATTAAAATGAAATGTGCGGTATGTGGTAGACAATTTATTTGGACAGCGGATAGACAAATGAGATATTATAATGATCTAAAAAGAGGACGCAATAGAATAATCACATGTTCAAAATCATGTGCTGGATATTATGCTCGCTTAAAACAACTTGGTGAAATTTAAATAACCTGACGTGGCGGAATTGGCAGACGCGCCGGCTTCAAGTACCGGTACCGAGAGGTGTATGAGTTCGAGTCTCATGGTCAGGACCAACCAGTGGTTGGATCTAAGATCCCTTGATGGAAACATCGTGCGGGTTCGACCCCCACCACCGGCACCAATGCGAGAGTACCTCAGTTGGTAGAGGACGGTAGTTTAGGAATACATCTTGTAGGTCTGCTACCGGAAGTCGTGGGTTCGAGTCCCACCTGTCGCACCACCGGAGATCTGGAATCATTATACGGCGTTGATTGAATCGTATGTCAATTGATTGGTATAATGAAAAGCTTCTTCATGATGACCCAGATAAGAACCTCCGGACCAGTGGGATAACGTGCAATCATAATTTAAAAGTCCAGGGTATAACAACCGATTATGCTCTACATGTTATCCTGACCCAATATATCGACAATGAGAAGGCCGGTTCCAGCACGGGCTTGTTGATCCCTCGACCCTCAATGTAGTATATGGGAAATACACATTGTCGATATACACCAGAAGTGAATCATTTACGCAACCTCATCAGAATGGTTGATGTAAGTGGCCATGGCGTGGAGTTATCACCTCCCTTGAAATGATTCACAGAGTCCAAACATTTGTAGCTGCTACCGGCAAGTTGAAATGATATACACCCCGGTGATTGATGGTTCCTGGCAACTACACTTAGGGAAGTAACCAACCCGTATGATTGATTATATGGAGCCATGGAACCTCCATATGATTAGTAAAAGATCATAGCTTGGACTTATGATTTCCACACGGATAAATCTTGCTCAGGCACGTACGTTAAAAGATTTACCCGTAAGAAGAGGCTATTGGAAGGGATGTGGTGTCCCGGAAACGACGAACTCGTCATTCGTAAGAGATCAATAGATGGTGTTGCTTCAAGCATGTAAATCCTTTGTGGAATCAGTATATGACGACTGATGGAAATGTGACCAGATCGTTTGCGTCACCTGTGACACCTTGAAAAAGGTGATCATCACCACACAGTAGTTCAAGTAAGAGGAGTATGAAAGGTTAGGACTTGTCCCACAACCCTCATGCTTTCGTCATGTAAGAACGCTGTCAGTCAAGTATATCCGGATGTAACTCAGTTTGGTAGAGTGCTTGGTTTGGGACCAAGATGCCGCAGGTTCGAGTCCTGTCATCCGGACCAACGAGGAAGATATGCTTTATGGAGTAATCATGTGTGGTGCGTATCGTGTGATTTTGGGTTAAATCATATGCTTACTTAGCTCAGTTGGTCAGAGCAGGGGGCGGTAACAATCCGATCTTAATCACCCCTTTCGGATTGTGAAACCCCCATGTCGTCAGTTCGAGTCTGACAGTAGGCACCATGGCACAGATGTCTCTAAACCCGCATCTCGTGTCCAACAACATCCTTTCGGGAGACAAGGTTACCCACGGCCTTGCCTCCTTATGGCCCCGTGGTCAAGCGGTCAAGACATCTCCCTTTCACGGAGGGGTCGGCAGTTCAACTCTGCCCGGGGTCACCAATTGTTGGGCTTTAGCCAAGTGGTAAGGCACGGGACTTTGACTCCCGCATTCGTGGGTTCAAATCCCGCAAGCCCAACCAAGGTCATTAGACCTATTCCGAACTCGTTTGAACGCTTACTATCCAAAGGCGTTCGATCTCCTTACTGTTTTACTTGTAATTCGTGATGATATGTATTAACGCTCAATATGTATCATCACCTTTCTAAAATTACAGACGTATGTCTGTTGACATAAATGTCTCTAATAACTGAAGCGAAGAAAAATGTGATTAATCTGTAATTGGGCCCTTCGTGGGCCCGCTTCTTTTTTCTATTATTCTTGCATTTTATATGTATATGATTAATATGTAATAAGATTATCAATCTTCATTACAAATAAAATTTTACTGAGGCAATCAATAGCCTCGAAAGGAGAAATCAGTATGAATTTACACAATCTTCCAAACGTTATAGGGGCTCAGCGCCAGCTTCTGAAGGCGCTTGATAATGCGGACATCACACCAGAGCAGATGAAATCTCTGACAGATCTTGATCCCGAGTTCAAGAAATATGCCTCAATCATTTCATATGTATATGACATGGTTGAACCGGCTGACATAAAACCTTGGTCGGAGATAAATAAAGATCCTACAGAGGAAACATCCACTGATACAAAACCTGAAAAGCAGGACTGGATACCGGTGACAAAGCTGAAAAACATGTATCCGCTTGCATATAGTTTTCTCAAAAACAGATCCGATGTATCGGTTTCTACCGAAGAAGAGATCTGGGGTATTTTCAAAAAGGATTATCCCGAATATAAAATATCCGAAGAAGAATTCCATCGTTTAATGCGACTCGTTATAAACATTAATAAAATCAAGATTGAGGAAAAAGATACCCCAACCGAGAAGACCACTGAACCAAAGCCTGTAGAAAAGCAGGTCGAATCTCTGATAGGCAACTTCAAAATGTCATCAGGGGAGGTACTCGATAAGGCAAAATC
>WARQ01000977.1_pt1 | contig 19424 bp, 38 predicted proteins | sample 4769161 | NCBI WGS metagenome assembly WARQ01 (sample SAMN08893024, study PRJNA449175) | gut metagenome | isolation source: rumen sample fed with dry roughage | host: buffalo | place: India: Nagpur | collected 2016 | reverse complement strand
GTAAAGAAATTGCGTGAAGCATTTGATGAGCTCGTTTATAAAGCCCATCTGTACCGAATCCAAAAATAATACAAATCTTATCCAAGAACTTTTTACAAAACCTCCCTATTCTGAAAATGAAAGGGAGGTTAAAATGTATCCGAATCCAAATTACAATAACTACTTAGCGTATCAGATGCAGCAACAGCAGCAACCGATACAAACAATAAACACTCAACCGCAATCTCAATGCTATTTTGTTCGGTCACCTAGCGATTTGAACAATGTTAACGTTATGCCTAACACATATTACTTAGGTATTAATACAGATTCTAATGAGATATACGTTCGCAGAATGAACAACGATGGGTTGATTGATGTTAAAACTTACTCTTTACATTCTGAGAAAAAAGAAAAGACCGATTTCCAAGCTGTGTTCGAGAGATTAGATAACATCGAGAAAAAACTGTCAGATATATCAAAAGTAAAGGAGAAAGGCTATGAACGGAATGCTAAATCTAATTCTGAATAACTTTCTCAGCGGAAAGTTCAAGAATGAAATGCAAAGTTTTAATCAGATGATGTCTGGAAAAACTACAGAGCAACAGGTTCAGACACTCTTGAATATGGCAAAGTCACGTGGGTTTGACATTAATGCCAAAATGTTTTCCGAAGAAGATCTAAAAAGCTTCGGGTTAAGTTCCTCTAACATTCGTAGAGTTGATTAATGATTATCCTCTTTCCCTAAAAAGAAAGAGTCGACTGAAATATTTGTTTTAACTTTTTAGGAGAAATTACTATGGCTGAAGGTAATGGTTATAGTTTAGCTGATATTGCTGCCGCGATGGGCGGTGGTGGCCTCGGCGGTGGAATGGGTGGTTCTTGGTTGGCCATCTTATTCTTGATCATTTTGTTCGGTGGTAATGGCGGTTGGGGTAACAACTCTTTTGCCAATGCTATCGGATACGAAAATCTCGCAACTTCTAACGAAGTACAACGTGGATTCGACAACCAAAACAGTATGGCTAATGAAAGAGAAATTCTTTCGGCTGTAAACGCTGGTACAGCTCAAGCTGTTGCCGCTACGAACCAGACTTTTCACGATACGCTGATGGCGTTGAATGATAAGTATGGTGAGCTCGCAAGAGACGTGTATGGTGTTTCTACTCAAGTTCAGAATGCTTTAGCAAATCAAAATGAATGTTGCTGCGCAACTAAAATGTTGATTGCTGAGACTGGAGCTGCCACGAACGCTAATATCGCTCAATCTCGCTATGATGCAGCTATGAACACAGCTGCTATCAACGCTAACACAACCGCTCAGACTCAGAAGATCTTGGATGCTTTAGCGCAAAACAAGATTGAGAGCTTGCAGAATCAAGTCGCAGATTTGAGACTCGCAAATCAAATGCAGGGCGTAGTGCGTTATCCAAATCAATGGAGCTATAACGCCGGTCCGTCTCCGTTCTGTAACTGCAATTCTTGCGGTTGCGGATTCTAAACCTCTCAACAGAGCGGAGCTAACCGCTCCGCTCACTTTTTATCAGGAGAATAAAAATGGCTTGTAATTGTAGTAATTGTCCTTATTTTCACAAGGCCACAGCGATAACTGATGGTGGTGTGTTGACTGTAACGAATCCAAATAACATTGGTGATTTTGATAGATTTTGTTTATGTCTTGCTGTTAATCCGAACAATGTTATAACAGGTGCTCCGGTAGCTTTAACTATAACTTTGAATGGGGCGAGCGTCCCTGTAGTTGATGAATGGGGTTATCCTGTAACAACTGACAGAGTTCGTACCAGACGGGTTTATAGAGGTCGGTATATAACTTTAACAGCTGGTGCTCACGTAACTTTGTTGAATGTACAATGCGTTCCAAACTCAACAAGTACATCAACGGCAACAACTTCCGATTCGACGGAGGGTTAATAGATGATTGAAGAAGTTAAAGAAACGATCATAAATCGAATCGGAGAACTTGCTCAAGAAGCGTCTCCGGCAACTTTAAAGATTTTAGCGACAACTCTGGAAATTACAGATAAAGTCGGCAGAGAAGATCCGAATGAGAAGTATTTATCCAGTATGCTCGAATTGTTTAAAAATATGCAAAAACAGTCCGAATCTTTATTCAAGAACACATCCTCTGAAATTTTGAGCTTAGCAGATATAAGCAATCTCATTCATGGCAAATCCGCAACTCCAACCGTTTCAACAACTGCGGAGGGTTAATAAATGAGTACAAAATTTAAATCTCTAGTCGAAGAATATGCTCGTGACGCAGACACTTCTGTTATGGAAATGCTCACTTGTAAAATCGACTGGTTCGTTAGTAAAGTTATGGAAAAAGACAAAGATTTAGCTGAACATTTTATTATGAAAGTTGATCTTTTACTTAATCCTCATTTTACAAAAGAAACAGCGGAGTATGTAGTCGAATGTTTTGAAAATAAAGACGGATCTAAAGGTCAGCATTGGACTTACGAACAAACAATGTCTGTTCTTAAATCCAAAAATTATGACTTTGAAGAAGCCGATTGGTATTATGTATTGAATATGATTTATTCAGACTACTTCAAATCAGGTCGTACCGACGATACATATATCGAATTGGCTCACGATTTCTTAGATGACGTCGATGCTCCGGAAGGTAAAGCAAAGAAGTATTACTTAGCTATGAAGGATTAAAGTTGACACAGGAGCAGATTCTCAACATAAAGAATCTGCTCTTGACATTTATCTAAAAAGGGTGGATACTATGAAAAGAGGTAAAAATATGAAAAGTGAACACGCGTTAGACATTGTTAAAAACTTAGGTAACGACATACCTAAAGCTGAACGCGCTGTATTTTCTGCTTTAGTGGATGACACGAAAAAGATGGAACAAAGAATGACCGCCCTTGAAAAAACAGTAGCTGAAGTTAAAGATGATGTTAGAGAGATTAGAAAAAATCAAAATGACATCCAGAATGACATCAAAGACTTAACGAAACAAGTTGAGTTTGTTATAAATGAAAAACAAAGTTTTTGGAAGTTTTTAGGTCTTCTCATTACAGAGAGAAAGTTTTGGGTATGGCTGATTGTTCTTACACTTTTAATATTCGGTGTTACGGAATCCGACCTCTTAAAGTTCATAAAATAGAAAGGAGATTAAAAATGAGTGATTTAATTAATTGGTTTATTGTACATAAAGAAGACATCGCAGCCACGTACGGTTGTGTCGTAGCTCTTTGTACAGCTATCATTAAATTATTCCCGTCAAATAAATCTAGTAGCGCTTGGGGTAGTGTAGTTAAAATATTAGACTATTTCTCAACGGCGTTTACAGATTCTGATAAGAAAAAGATTGAAAGCAAGAAATAATGGCACAGAATCAAGAAGATGAATTAGATAGACTCATCCGGTTATCTCACGTTGTAGCGAAACCGTGGAGAATTTGTACTGTTTTGTTGGCAGTGTTATTAGCTGGATCTTTATACATTAATTATCAGTTGTCTGTTAACGGAGGTCCTATTATTTCTTTTGGCGCAGATAACATCAATGAAAGTGCTGTAGAACAGACTAATAACAATTAAAGGTTTTATAAATGAGTTCGAGTATTCGTCAAACGACAAGAGTTGGATATAATTCAAATACTCGCATTTCAAACACCTATCCTAGAAAGCGAGGAAGAATAACCAATCTTCCTCGCAATTCTGTTATTGTATTTGAAAAAGATTTCAGTAGAGCTGATCTCAAAGAAAGAATCGCAAGATTAAAATCTTCTCCAAAATATAAAGCAGGAGAAGCTAAAGCANNTATTTATATTAAGATTCTGATTAATCAGAATCTTAATATAAATAACGGCAATTTAAAAATTAATATTAGTACTTCATAAAATAAGTTACACTAGAATATAAAGTATCTAAAGATGCTTTTACCGAAGCGTCTGTTGTACCATATTCTTTAGGTGCTAAATATTTAAGTGAAAAGTACCCAGATCCACCATTTTGTGTTGTGGTTGTGTAATTGGCCCAGGCTTGGGCTGAACCACCTTTACCGTACGAATCTCCAAACGGACCATTTACACTCATCAAATTTGAGTTCGCACCACCGACACCATTTGAACCATTTACATTAACGCTAATGCTAACGAACTCATTGGACCGATGAACTGTGGTAGATCCACCTGACGGGATTGTGTATCCGCTTCTCCACCAAGCTTTACCACCACCCCCTCCGGTACAAGTAACTAAATCCGTGCGAGTAGCTCCGTTTCTTCCTAATTTAACATTAGATGTTCCACCACTACCACCTTGATTTGGATTACCGGAGTCTGATTGATTTTCTTTACCTTTAGTCCCTCCAGATCCGACAGTGTATTGGATAACATCTCCTGCGTTAAGGATTATCACACCTTTAAATCCACCGGCGGATGCACCACTACAAGCTGCTTGGTGTCCATTAGTTCCAGCGCCCATAGCACCGCCTCCGCCTCCGCCTCCGCAGATTGTCAATTCATAATAAGCATCTTTTGTGACTGTGTAGACTGTATTTGTTCCTGAAGTAACATTTATATTACTTGGTACATTAGCTTCCGGCAGCTCAATATAAGGTAATTTAGCTCTTTTATTTGAGTTCCAGTCGTCTTCCCACAGATTGCTCTTGGTAGTTAATATACCTGTGCTTGTGTAAATAGGAAGATTTAAGTTATCAACAACGTATCTAAAGAGATTTTTATATTGTTCCCCTTTGTAGGTAGATCCTGAAGCGCTCGCACCAACAGTATATATAGTTGAATTATTAGTTGAAAGTTTAACACATCCCGTCTTCGTGCTGTTATTCATCGAAGGGATACAATCGCCAACTTGGAAAGGAGCTTCATCTATAATTGAAGGATTAAGTTTAGAATTAGGAATCGTTCCGTCTGAAATATCAGACGTATTTATCTTTGATTTATATGCTAAGGATTTTAATCCTATCCCGTTTTTAAAATCCACCAATAGAGTATCTCTAAAGAAAGGACTTAAAGGCACCAATTCAGTGTTAAGAATTCCCATACCGGTTACCGTCACATCCGAATACGATGTTAAAGTAGAATTTATAGGTTGATACAATGTTTGGGTTTTTACCTTACTTATATATTCATTAGAATAATCTACAATCGTTTCCCATACAGACTCAGTGTATCTCTTCAATATTTTAGTCGACACATCATTCCAAACAGCATCTTCTATCGGATTAGAAGGAGCTAAAACCCCAGCGTACATAGTTAATACTGTATCATCACGATCTTGTATATCAAAAATCGCTTGATCAATGTAATCTTCTAACTCAATGTTTTTGTATTTCTGAGTCATATCAATACTTAATCCTATAATAACAATAAGCGTTTATGTATCTGAATCCTTCCGGTAAGGACAGTTTTTTATGAGCGTTCCAATCGGCTGTTGCTGAAGAACCTTTAGAAACCACTGTGCTTGAATTTGCATTATAAGTTTTTGTTGCCGCAGAACTCCATAGTTTAACGTATAAAGGACTATACGTCTCACCTGTGTATGTGGCTCCAGAGCTCGAATCCCCAACAGTATATCCTTTATCTAAGTCGATGTAACCAGATTCAGATGAACTACTATAACTCTCTTTAACATCTCCGACAGTATAACCTTCTCCTGCGGTAATCGGGGTAAAGTTTAACTTGGATGCCGGTATTGTTGCATCGTTAATCAGACCACCGACGTTTGTTGAATTAATAGTATCAACAATGGACAGAGCCCCTAACCCTAACAGTGTTCTCGTATCACCTGCATTTTGCACATTTAACAGACTTCTGGTAAATGAATTTAAATCCAAAGTAGACATCGTTGTCGCTGAGTTAAAATAAGGTATCTTATCGGAGTCTATTACTAACTGAGACAGAGCTGTGAGGTTAGTGTTGAGAGGTTGAAATGTGTCATCAACGTAGTCTTTTGTGGCCAATTCTTGAGAAAAATCAATAACAAGATCCCATTTAATAGGATCTACACTTGATAGATAATANNAGATCTGTTCTAAGGCACATTCTACCAATCATCCAGTCCTCGATTTCTTGTGGAAACGCCGTCCCTGAACTTAATGTGACTCCCGTATTATCTCTATCGAGAATTTTTTCAAGAGAGTCATACATTTTTTCCGTAACTGGAATATTTTCATAAGTCTGGCTCATTTTCTTACCTCTAAATTAACTCATAAGCCGATTGGTAAATTGAATCAGCGTAAGGTTGAACTCCGTTTTCGTGAGTAACAATAGCTTTCGCTAAAGAGATTAACGTATCTCTGTTTGATAAATTTAAGCACTCATTAATCTTTACGCCCATCATTTTAGCAACGTGTTCCATATAAGCGCTTGTGTTATTCTCGTGCGTCGGAGCCCATCTGTTAATGATTTGGCGTACGGTATTTAATCCGTACTTCTTTTCATAATTTCTGAGCAATACCATCAAAGCTCTAATTCCGTATTCCGGAGAGATAAACACACAAAATCTAGAGTCTAATTCCGGAGACTTAGGATTCAACCCTTTCCATTTGTTGATAGGGTTATAATCTATATTACCAGGGTTATTATTACGAATACCTCTTGGTGCGGTAGATAAATCAATACCCATCTCTTTTTCCTTTCTTTCCGATTTTTTCTTGAATAAATTTAATAAGAATTTAAACATAGCAAGGTACCTCCTCTGAAAAAATTATAAAAGCTCAATTAAATAATGTCAAGTACAACATCAAACCTCTATAACATTGTCACCGACAATGTTTCTATGAGAGATAAGAATTATTTGTTCTATCTGTGAAGATAAACGTCTTAAACATTCAGCTGTAGAATTAGCTCTTTCTTCGCTCATAGACTCATCAATCTCATCTCCAATAAAAACGTTAAAGATTTTCCGTGTCAGGACCGATGAAAGCGCTAATCTTATGGACAAGTTAGCGATTGCTTTTTCGCTACCGGATAACAAACTTAACTCTTTACCATCAACCAATATCTCAAACTCATCGTTTATTTTAATTTCAGATATGTCAGAATTTGACATCTCTCGGCAAAGAGACGTGGCAACAGATGACAGAGATGGTATAATAGAGTTCTTCACCAAAGAAGTGAACTCTGTCAAACCGGAAATAGCCTTTTCCAATCTCTCAATTCTGTCTTTTTTTGTACTGATACTTTCAACCAAAGTGTCGTAATTTTGCTTCTGTTTCTTGTACTCAGCAACCTTACTCTCATATAACTTAGCTTCTGTTATTCTATCCCATAGAATCGAGCACTCTTTCTCCAGACCATCTATGTTACCGAGAGCTTGCAACTTAATCTCATACCCTTGGTATTCTTTCCATTTTTTATACTTCTCTTGGTGCTCGGTATATTTTCTCAGAAGCTCGTAATCGCAATTACCAAGTTCAGACATTTTCTTGGAATATTCGTAACCTTTCTCTTGAGCTTCTATCTTTTTCGTCTCAGCTTCTAAGAATTGTTCATCAATCAGAATCTCCGGTTTATCTACTGCAGGTTTATTCAGCCATAGAACTTCCAGTTCATTAAGATAATTCTGCGGAAATTGTGGTTCACTTACTTCTTTTATGTCACCGAGAACAAACTCAGTCCCGCAGTTCGGGCACGTGGCTCTTTTAGCATTTTTCCAAGTAATATAATCAATCCATTGGGATTTTTGTTTTCTGATTTCTTCTAAACTAATTCCAGGTTCTTCCCAATTTCTCCAAGCTCTACTGTCAAAGTACCATTTAGTCAACTGCTCTCTGGTATATTTTGAACCCCACTCTGGAAACTCTTTAACAAGTTTATCGAATTCATTTTTGTAATAATTATATAAGGCTTCATTCTTCAGATCACCTTCTGGAATCTTCCCTACCCACTCATCCACTTTATCACACTTCAATTCTTCACACTTACTCTTTAGTAATTTACCAGTGTCTTTGATTGTGAGTTTCTCATCGTAAACCTTAATGAGTTCTTTCGAATCTACATAACCCTCAGGCTTTTCAGGTTCAATCGGTTCAGTGAGCGCTGTTTCGAATCCCTTGACAAAGTTCTTTAATTCATTCTTTTCGTCTTTAAGTTCTTTTATAAGCTTCGTTACAATGTTCAATCCGATTACTTGGTCTATAGCATTTTTACGTTCTGTCGGCTTCATATCACCGAGTTTGTTTATTTCGAATTGCTTAGCTGCATTACCAATATCAAAAACTGACATATTGTATCCAAGTTTTCTAATAATCCAATTATTGCAAGTAGATGTACCACGGACTTCTTCTCCTTCAGATGCGTTTATCGTGCAATCTTTTAATGTTCTTTCTATTTTTATAATTTCATCTCTGATTCTGATAATGAGAGTTACTTTTAAATTTGAATCGTAGTCTGAGACCTTACCTCTTAAAGCTGAGCTTCCAAACAATCCAAATCGGATAAATTCTTGAATTAACGATTTTCCTGCACCATTTGCTCCGGCAATAGTTGTTAACCCTTTCTCAAACTTAAACGTTCTATCTTTATATTTTACGCCATTCTCAACTCTCAATCCTAAAATCATCAATCATTCCCTTTCAGACGAATATACCGATTCCACAATTCGTCAGCTATACCAGTGTCTTTTACACAATCCATAAATAAAGTTCTAAAGTCAAAGTCGACGTCACTCTTAACTTCAAGATCAACTTCGCTATCTTCTGTTTCGACCTTTTTACCTATTAACTGTAAGCAGTTGTGTTCACTCGGAAGTTCTTCACCTTCTTTGAGCAAAATCCGAACGCGCTTATCTTTTAACTCATCCTCGCTCCGATTGTTGTACTCAGTTAAAGTCATTGTTTCCATAATAGAGGAATCGCTTTCCTCACCAAATGCAATAGGATAAAATGATCCAATGAAAAGAGTTCCATCCTGCGTAAGATGCTTCTTATGAAAATGTCCACTATATTTTCTTCCAGTGAACGAAGATACACAGGATGGAACAGGATCGTCGAAGTGGCCAATGATACATCTGACTTTAGCGTTTAAACATTCATTAACTAATTCATCAGTATCTTTAAAATGACTATAAGGAACTAACAGCAGGCCATCTTCGACTATTTCACACTTGTCTTCAATGAAGTGGATATTGGTTTCGTTCTTTAATAATTTACTCAAAATATAGAAGCTCGTGCAGTATTTCTTAGATTCATCTTTACTCAGATCGTGATTTCCGGCTATGAAATAGTAATGATTTAACGGATGGTTATTTTTCCTGATTATTTCATAAACCCTCATCAGAACTTCATTACTAACGAACGGAGATTCGAAGAGATCTCCTGCGTGAATTACTGTTCTTTTGTTACTTGAATCAAGCTCCCTAGCAAAATCTTCGTAAATTTTATTTTCGTATTCTCCTCTACGATCTAAAGGGATTCCTTCTTTGAAAGTTCTTCCAAAGTGAGTATCGGCGATTAGCGTAAAATCAAGCTCATCATCGTCGTAATAGTTGTAGTTTACTTTTTTAGATTCTTTTTCCATTCCTCATACTCTTCTATTGTTGACGGATTAGAGAGTTTTCCCAAAACACGGTTACCCTCAGTTAATGCTAAGAACGTAGGTATCACACTAATTTGGTATTTGACGATTGTTCTTCTATAAGACGGTAGGTCGATGTCTATGTCCATATCGTACCCTAACTTAGCTTTATTCGAGAAAATCCTACATTTAGGACACCAAGTAGCGCAAAACCTAATAATTCTCATCTATTTAATCCTTCTTATAAAAACAATGACATTTACACCATTTCTTTCCGTCCTTGTCCGGCTTACCATTATCCATTTCAGCTAGACATTTTTTACCAACGCATCCACGTTCATCGCTTTCTTGTTCACACGGACATTTGTTCATAGGAACATTAAAACGACAACGGAAGTTTGCTATTCTCTGAAGATATTCGGCATCTACCTGAGCGTGAACACAATTAGCTGCGTCTATCATCTTTACTTTAATCTCATCTACATTCATTTTTACACCCTCAATTCATTTCTGTTTTTCCAAGTGTCTATAACCCAAAGAGCTTCGTTAACAGCATCGCACAGAGCATCGTGTTCTGTTAAACCGTTCTTCATCTCCAATTTTGGTAAGTTTTCACCATAAATTCCCATCAAAAATGAGCGTACGTCTCGATGTTCCCAATGGTTAAATGGATTAGGAACATCATATTGTTCACAGTAACTGGCAATAAACGGAACATCAAAGCTGAGTGGTTTACTCCAAACTCTTGGGTTTATTGTGTCTTTATTAACCCAATCTATAAACTCTTTANNCTCTTTAAACCCTTCATAAGTGTCTTTCTCATCTTTGACAATCTCATTGAACAATGGCAATCTGCTGAGCCAGAACTTACGAGTGTCTTCTTGCCAATACCTGTTTCTCGGCATTTTTAGCGATACCTTAAATGTTTCACCCATCTCTCCGGAAAATGGATCAAACTTCACAGCACCAATCTGAATTATAGCCGCAGTGTTTGGGTTGGTTCCGCTACTTTCAAGATCTAGCATAATGTCTCTCATACCACATTCTCCAATCTTGATGTTTTGTATAACTTTAATTCTTCCCAAGTTCTATTCGGGTTTTCAGCAATAACTACAGCGGGGACCATATACCATTGTTCTCTGACTGTAGAGTAAATAAAATAATGATATGATCCGTTTGCTCGTAATATTCTGTTTCGCTTACCTTCCTGAGATGAGAACAAAGATTTAGTTACACCTTTGACATTAGTTGTGCACTTAACTTCGGCAAAATAAGTAATGCCATCTTCTATAACGATAAAATCTGACTCTCTCTTTTTACCGAGAATTATCGGTCTTTCGCCAAATCTTCGTAATTGTGCATTGATGTCGTGAGTATCCTTCAGACGTGTTATATAAGAGTCTTTTCTTGAACTGAAATAATTATAAACAATATCTTCTGCTTTCTGCCAATTCTGCATTTATCGGACTTTCCTTCCATAGAATTGTTCTATTCGTCTCCACGCTTCTTCAATATACCAATCCTTATTTAGTCTGTCAATATATTCTGAGCACTTTTTTCCTACAATATTTCCATTCTCAATGAAAATGTTATCGGGGCAGGAGGCAAATTTTTCCGGATTCTTGCCAATCTTTTGCTTATAAAGAGCACCGTCGTTTGGATTCTTTGAAGCAAACACACGAAATGTGCGTTCGTACTCGAATACCTCACCATCTTTATTCCAAACCGTCCTCGTATTCTTTCTTCCAGTCTCAGGTTTGATGTAAGATTCTTTAGAGAACGTGCAATTCTTCAAGGCTCGATTATAGAGCGCAGATACATGGTAGATCTTCTGGAAATCAATCAAGTTGTCATTGTCTTGAACTGTTTTTTCGGGCGGAATCTGATTCAAGAGATAGGCCCGTACTGCGAAATTCACGATCGGTAAATCGTAATCAAGCTCGGATAGGTCTTTAACTACAGCACCTTTTCCTTTTATCTTATAATTCCCATTCTTATCTTTAGCGTCCATTACAACTAAATAATTATTAACATTCGACTGAACTATTTTATGAAAATCATCATATTCAATTTTATAGTGATACCTTTTTTCCCATTCAGAGATAATATTTTTAACTTCTTCTTCACTTGCCTTTTCAGGGGTATATTTGAAGTAGACTGCATCGGTATTGGCTTGGATTAACTCAACTTTATCCTCAAGTTTTTCGATTAAATCAATAAAAGATAACTCCCCTGTAATACAACAAGAATGTGCATATCGTGGATCCCAAAGATTAGAATATTTGAAATTTTGACTACCATAGGTTGAGTTCAAGACGATTTTCAAGGGGAGTTGTTCTTTTTTCTTGCCTTGATGTTTCAAAACCAAACGTTTTTCATAAATCTTTTTAAAACGTTCCGGTCTTGTACAATTACGAGATAGTAAATTGTGGTAAATTAATATTGTCGGATAAAGGCTCTCGCAGTCGGCCATTGTACAATGGCCTTCTGTCGTATAGTTATCTTTACAAAGATGGAGTCCTCCGAAACCGAAGATACCTGTCATTCCAGCTATGTTGAGTTCTAACTTTGAATCTAAGTTATGGTTTTCAGGTCTTTTTAACCAATCCAATATGAATGTGTATTTGTTTATTTGCATATTTTTAGGATAAACTAACTCCCATTCATCATCGTGCTCTTGTTTTATAGCACCTAATATATCAGAAGACAACTGAGCTTTTGTTCTTGAAATATCGCTCATCGGCATATCATACTCTTTTATCAGATCCCACTTTGCGTTAAACTCATTTGCTCTATGTGCCATTACAGAAATAGTCTCAGACACATCATATTTACAGTAAGCTATTGTTTCTTCCCATTCAGCTTCAGTTAGTGGCTCTCTTTTATTAAAATCCACACTACTTTCTTTAATTGAATGTCCCATATATCCTTCGAGTCGTTTTAAAGAACCTCCATTTTCCACATATACATCATACATATTCATTGGAAATTTTCTTATCAGATTAGAGTCAAACTCCCATCCTTTCCGCTTTTGAACAATAATCCAATTATTCATATCGACTGGAGAGTATCCTCCTAAAATTGCTCTCATAATCCACATATCATAAGAAACCGAATTAAAACCTAAATATAATCCGTTATGTGTCTCTTCATAAAATTTAGAAAGACTCTCTGAATCATTCTTTATTACTATCCATTGGTGTCGTACTAAATTATAAATGCAAACACACCAATCTCCTGATTGAAAAACCTCAAAATCCATAGCGTATATCATATTTAGACTCCTTCTTTCATCGTCCCATCTTTATTCAAAACCTGCAACTTATATTCCCATAAGTTATGTTTAATTATGTAATTATCTCTGATAATAACTGCCTCCAAAGGGGTTGGATAATTTCCTAACGAAATTGTATTTCCTCTAATTGTTATCTCGGCGTGATATGGCTTATCTTCATATCCTTTCTTATTTCTGTATAAACTAACACCAGTGTATCCAGTAACATTTGTTGATTTAAGCCTTCTATTGGTAGATTGTTGGTGACAATCTACCCATCTGCAATTATCAGGAGTATAATCTCCATCAACATCAATTCTATCTATAGTTAAGGTTTTATCAAAACCATTATTTATTGCCCAATCGTAAAAGTTATCAAAATCGTGTTTCCACTCTTCACATAATTTGATTCCTCTCCCCCCGTAGTTTTTGAACTCCTCACAGTTTTTATTTTCACAACGTCTTTTCATCTCTTGCCATCTTTTATATAAATCTGTATTTGTTTTATCGTGAGTCTTGTTTATCTCACCACAACATTTTCTTTGTAAGCAACCACAAGATTTTAATTTACCAGCAAGCACCTGTGATAGCAGAAAATCTCGCTCTTTTCCACAAGAGCATCTTCCATAAACAAAAGTTCCCTTTTTAGGATTGTTAGATAATCCTAAAATTGTAATTTGATTATATGTTTTCCCGATATATCTACTTATGTCTCCGAATAATGTTCTGGTTGATTTTCGTTTCATACAACCACAAGAGAAGTTTTCATTACTGTATTTTAAAGTGCTTAATCTTTTTCTAAATAACTTTCCACAATCACATCTACATAAGGCCATTCTTATACCATTGTTGTCCTTACCCGATTCTTCTAAACAAATCACGTGACCAAAGCGTTTTCCTATAAAATCTTTAATATCTAATCTCTTCATTTTCGTGCTCTCCGTATAAAAAAGGAGGAGGATTCGAGAGCACGTGAATCCTCCATATATTTAATATTTGGTTATGTGCTCTCTTCATACATTATTTCCTACACTAAATCCTACACATTGTCAACGAAAAAAATAACCCACCTCTCTGGAAGGTGGGTAACTAGGGTAACGATTTGTATTTTCTAATGAAACCCGTACCAGATACTTTGATTCCCCTATCCGAGAACATCGCTACCTAAGCATCCTAGAGTTGCCTTAAAAGGAGGGCACGAGCGATCAATATCCCACTGGCAATATGTCTACTGGCAATAAATCTCTCCCTCAGTGGGGCCTTTGATCTAGGCTTTCAAAAAGGAGAGCTTGGAGTCTTTCCTACATTCTAACTCTTGGTATCTTTCTTGTCAACGATAAAATAAAACCCGAAATCATCTTTTTCTAAAATATTATCTCTTACAGCTCTTGATAATGTTTGATAAACACTGTCACGTTTCATCGCACAATTTTCTCTAAATTCCTTTGTTGATAACTTATCTCTATCCAACTTCTCAAAAACATCTAATAATGATTTGTAAGTTCTTTTACTCATTCAATTCCTCCCAACACTATTGTCCTAAATATATTTTCATAGAACACTTTAAATTTCCTTCCTTTCAACGAGTCCACATTCTGTAATGATACTCCCATATTACCCAAAAACTCATCAGCAGCATCAAGTCTGTTCTCTAAGTTAAAAACTTGAGTGAAATAAGTGTCTTCATTAGTCTTAAACTCTATTTTTAACTTAAATCCTTCCATTTTTACGCCGACTACTTCAACTTCATATAATTTTCCACATTCGGCTTGATTCTTAATCATAGAAACAATGTCGAACACGAGCTTCGGAACATCGAATGTTTTTTCGAACAACTCTATGGATTCTTTATAAATATCCGGTAAACTCATTTTATCCACCTTATAATTGGTTCTCCGAGATGACCTTTTTGGAAACAAAACCAAGCGTAGCACATAGCCGGTGCGGCTTTATATTTACCGAAGTCACCATTCTTGGCCGTTCTGGCACGAGAAGAAAAAACATAAACAAACTTCAGAGATTGGTTAGCGAACAAAGATTCATAACGCTGAGTTCCTTCCAAAAGTTGAATGCGAGCAAACATAATAACGTAACGACCATAATCAACGAGCTCAAGAGCGTGGTTAATAATCTTCTCGGCAAGCGAGAATGGTGGATTNNGAACTCAAAGAAGTCCTTAGTTAAGTGTTGATTCTTATAACCACGATTTTCAATATCCGTGTTGAAGACATCGTATCCGCGCTCTGTAAGAACTTCGCTGAGTTCTCCACTGCCGCAGCAACATTCCCAGATACTTTGTGATAACGTAATATCGTCATCATCCTTAATTCGATCTAAGAATCTGATTAAATTCTTCGGATCTGAAGCGTAAAAGTCGAGACTCTCTCGTTCTTCTTTAGCATCAATGTGAGCTCCAACAGCCAAATTATAAAAGTTTTTTACACTCTCTGTAGCCATTACTCTTCCTTTCAATGATAAGTTATATTGTTACATTCTTCGACCAAAAAGTTTAGCACTTCATCTACGGTTTTAAAACGTCGTCCAATAAGACCGTAGTTACGATAACGGTCATCTACCAAATAAATCCACCACCCTTTGTAAAAACCTACTTCCTGAGCATTCGTTTTGTTTAGAGTTACTTCATAAGCTTTATGATCTTGATATGGAATTTTCCACGAGGTTATAGTTCTTGTTTGTCTTGTCATTCATTACCATCCTTCCCTTTGTGTTTATAAGTTTTACCGTCCCAAACCCATTCACGAAGTTGATCGACGTTCCATTTCTTATTAACTACATTCTCAACATCATCCTCAATGCCTCCGATAAACCACATAGCTAGATTCTTAGCAGTCTTAGGGAACCAACGATTTAACCCACAACATACAATAAATATATCGGCCAATTCATTTCTATTATGCGCATCATCTTTAGCATTTTCCCACTCACCTATCTCTTCTTCTAACTTGATAAATTGACTCTCCGCTGTTGCCCGCGGGAACAATTCCGCGTGTTCTTTCGTTATCTTATCCATATCTAACATTATCTGTCTTTTCCTTAATTTTGCTATTTTCTTCTAAACATTCACTTATAAAATAAAGCAACTTATTGCTTAACAGTCATTTACTTCAACCTTAACTATAAATTTTGTATTAACTAACCAAGTGTGATGTTTGTCGCTTAAATCTCCGATAAATATTCTTTTTTTGATGGATTCTTTTATTTCTTCTTCAGCTTGTTCTTTAGATATACCTTCTCTACGAATAACTTTTTCTGTTCCGTCAGCTAAAATTAGTTTAATTTCAATCATTTTCTTTTCCTTTCTGTCCTTTAATTAAATTTAATTGTTTCTCTTTATCGTTTTTTGGTTATAGCAACAGGTCTCCAACGATAAGGTGGAGTATAATCGTCTGTTCCAGAATCAAAGAGTTCGTTCATACATTCCGTTTCCATATCGTCTTTAGACATTATTTACTTTCCCAATCTTTACTAATTTTAACAAATTGTCCAACACCATCTGTTGATAATTCTATTTTACAAATCATAATTTCATCATTATTTTGGTCAGATATAAGTAATTTACCATAACCAACTTCTATCAGTTGTCTTAATTCATCAGCTAATTCTTCAACTGTCATTTTTTAACTCCTTAATCTTTTGCAGGGCAATAGCACAATCTCTTTCTATACCACCTATAATATTATGTTCAGGCGTGTGTAACAAAGTATCTCTATTTCTAAAACATATAGCATAAGTATCTTTGAGTTGTTCAACCGCTATCGCCAGTTGGTGCTTGAGTATGTCAAGTTCGTCAGTAACTCTTTTAGCGTAAACATTACATTCGTGACTTCTGTCTTGATTTTCACAATGTCCGTTTATGTAACAATCTTCACACCATTTCCACTTCATCTTGCACCTCGTATAAACGCTTCCAGTTTAACATAACCCATTCTTTCATCTCAGGACATTTGCGGATAAGAACATCGCAAACCTCTTTTAACTCAACTTCAAGAGCTTCATTTGTTTCCATCGCTATTGCCAACTTTCGTTCCAATAATTCTATCTTATCAATAGCCTGAACTAAAGTTTCAACTCTTCCGCTCTCAATCTCTTCATAATTGTATTCATCTAACATTTCTTTCCCTTCTTGGTATATTTAACCACAGTGTTTTTGTTAACTTTTAACATATCGCAAATGTCTTTGATCTTATAACCTTCGCTTTTTAATTGCTTTATTTTTTCAATAAGCTCTTCGTCTAATCTCTTCATAGCATATACTCCGATAATTGTTGTTCAATCTTATCCAATTCGTTGCTGCCAAAGTTCAATTTTATATCTTGACAATCAACCTTTCTGAACCCAACCAAATTTTTGAGCATTTCTATTTCCTCGTCAGAAGCCTCCAGAACAATGTTTTTAGCTCTTGTAGGTAAGTGCTTAGCAAATAACCATTTTGCCTCTGGGAACCCATTTTCTACCCAATCGCAGGCTATTCCTTTAGCGTAATCAGATAATCCTTCCCAAGTTGTTTTCCCGAAACCCTTTAAACCTTTTATGTTATCCGACGGATCTCCGCATAAAACTTTTCGAGTAAAAATGTAACGTTTTTTCTCCCACTCTGAATTTGCCATAGGTAATGTAGCGTTTGGTATTTGTAGTAAATCCTTATCAGTAGAGAATATTGTAACTTCCTTGAACCATCCGGCTATTGACGCAATCACATCGTCAGCTTCATATCCGCGAACTTGGATCGTGCAAACGTTTGGTTTAGCATACCCAAGTAGTTCTTTGAACCATTTTAAGTTATCAAAGAAGTTGTCAGTTGGTAGTTTTCTGGTCTTTTTATAATCCGGATAGATATTTCGACGATATTCATTGGCGTTCGGACCGTCAAAAACATAGAATTTGAGAATGTTATCGCCGTCTCGGTTTGCTTCTTCCAATAAAGAGCGAATGAAGGAACCGGAGATGGATGTCTCCGCTTTAATTCTGACGTAGTTGTTACAGTCATAAATATAAACTTTTGGAGAATCCATCTCCTACCCCTTTCGATTACAGAACTTCTAACGTAATAGTTGTCCAGTTCTGGTTGGATTTATTAGAGTTCAACTTGAAGCCGACGCGAACTTCAACTTCAGCGTTAGCCAAATTGAGCCCTCTTTCTATACAAGTATCTTTGAACTTAGCGATTTCAGCTCTGTTTGTAGCAGCGGTCGTGTAACCGATACGTTGACCAACACCAGCTACAACCCCGCCGTCTGTAGACTTAATCTCTTCTAAAAGCTCGAAACACAAATCGGCAGATTCGTATTCATAAGCCGTAGAGTCCAAAGCCTGACATTTAGCTACAACATCAGACCAAACTTGGCCATTCGTGCAACGACCACCGCCATAGGTGCTAAAATATTGCAACTGACCATTGACGTTACACTTAATCGAACGTTTAAACTTCGATTCACCGATCAGTAATTTAGCTCTAAACGGAGCTTTAATTACTTCTTTGCCGTTCAACATCAAAGTTCCTGATTTAATCTTGAGCATAGCATCAACCGAGATCGGAGCTGCTGTTGCACCAAAAGAATCCAAACCATAAGACGACGGATAATGTTCGCCGATAGGTTGTAAATCAGTAGATTGAGCCTCAGTCGTTGCAGGAACACCGGATGTCGTTACTTCTTCGAAAGAAGCATCCTTAATCTGAGCTTGATCCCACAAATCTTGCGGACAATCAGAAGGTTTTTCCGACACACCTGCTGAAATCATTGTTTTCAAAATATTTACTGTATAATTACTCATATTTAATTTCCTTTCTGATTCTGAGTTCTGTTACTATCGGATCGCACGATTGCGATTCGTTCTTCATAATAATACTTTTTAAAACTGAGTCAAGTTTTTTACTATATTATTTAACATTTTTCTTCGGACGGCCTGGTTTCTTTTTGACAAGAATTTTACCATTTGACGCTTCGTAAGTATTGATATAAGCGTCCATACATTTATCAACGAGCTGATTACAACGCTTGATAACTTTAGTGAAACGATTTTTATCCCAATGATCTTTTTTCAACTCTTCCAGATCGTGAAAAATTGTGTCTCTGAGATAAGCATACGCCTCTTTATAAGCATTTAATCTAATCATTCGACGTGTAAGTTCGTTATTATCGTCCAGAAACTTTCTTTGAGTTTCAAGCATCTCTTTGATCTTTTTGTCTGTCATAATTCTAATCATTTTATTTCCTTTTCAATAGTTCTTCGTTTTGTTTAATTATAAGTTCGTTCTGTTCGACTATCTTTTTGAGATATTCCTTATCTTGTTTTTGTAACTCTTCCATAATTTCTGAGTTAGAAGCGTCTTTTAACAACAAAAACAGACTTATGAACTGAGTTATATTAGCTGCAATATTTAAGTTTTCCGCCGGCTGATTATTCTGATTCGGATACGGTGGTATTTTTATAGACATTACCATCTCCTCCATCTATTATGTTCCAGCAAATAATTTATAACAAATACTGATACAACTACAATTTCTGCGGCAAATTCCATTGTCGACATAAGCGCAAAGACAACTTTTACCTCTGGTTTATATAAATCCCATCCATAGGTCCAAATTAAATAACAAATCCAACTAACCATTTACTCCTCCAGAATTTCTATTTCTA
>WARQ01002565.1_pt2 | contig 19831 bp, 15 predicted proteins | sample 4769161 | NCBI WGS metagenome assembly WARQ01 (sample SAMN08893024, study PRJNA449175) | gut metagenome | isolation source: rumen sample fed with dry roughage | host: buffalo | place: India: Nagpur | collected 2016 | reverse complement strand
TGGACAGTACAAACGCATCAGAGGCGAGAATACCGGCGTGTTGACCGGCAAGGGTCTGGGCTACGGAGGCTCGTTGGTTCGTCCCGAGGCCACCGGATACGGGACGATGTACTTTGCAAAGGCAATGCTTGAGGCGAAGGGCGAGAGCATGGAGGGAAAGACAGTCTCCCTCAGCGGCTTCGGCAACGTGGCCTGGGGGGCTGCGGTGAAGGCGACCCAGCTGGGTGCGAAAGTGGTGACCATCAGCGGTCCCGATGGCTACATCTACGACAAGGATGGAGTGGGAACCCCTGAGAAGTGGGCGTATATGAATTACCTGCGCACTTCGAACAACGATGTGGTTGCTCCCTATGCAAAGAAGTTTGGTGCTCAGTTCGTTGCAGGCAAGAAGCCTTGGGAGGTACCTGTGGATCTTGCTTTCCCCTGCGCCATCCAAAATGAGCTGAATCTTGAGGATGCCAAGACACTCGTTGCCAACGGCGTCAAGTATGTGGTTGAGACCTCCAACATGGGTTGTACAGCCGATGCTGTGACCTACTTCATCCACAGCCGCATCCCCTTCGCCCCGGGCAAGGCCGCAAATGCCGGTGGAGTCGCCGTTTCGGGTCTTGAAATGAGCCAGAATGCCATGCACCTCAGCTGGAGTGCCGAAGAGGTGGATGAGAAACTGTACTCGATCATGGTAAAAATCCATCAAGCGTGTATTACCGAGGGTAAACAAGCCGATGGGTATGTGAACTACGTGAAGGGTGCAAACATTGCAGGTTTCAAGAAGGTAGCCGATACCATGGTGCAACTGGGCTATTAGGAGAAAATATTCCTTCGGGATTGTGTATCAAGAGAGTCTTCCAGTTTGGAAGGCTCTCTTTTTAACCACTAGAGCCGCGACAGATTTCGACGGTTGTCGGTCTCCTGTCCCTGGGATTTTCTGACGAGCAAGCTTCTGCTAGCAAGGGGAAAACGTACCGCAATACCAAAGAGTCTTGGGTATAGCCAGCAAGGAATTGAAGTAAGTTTTCTTGTTCTGGTTTGACCCTTTCCGACCTTTTCGATACACTTTTTTCAAGAGACGATAGCTAAGTGCTATGAAACCTATATAACACTATATATAGCGTTATTCAACTTTATATAGCACCATAAATGCTGTAATCCTGTCTTGCCAACTTTGCTTCTCCATGCTATGGTGAATGGGGGTCGACGCTGGTCGACCCTTTAGCTTGACCTCTGAAAAGAGGTTGTGGAGAAAGAAATTTTTCTTACAAGTTTACTATATAGAGGGATTACATGAGCTCTGCAAAGAATGAATTGAGTGCATTGGGTCGCAAGATTTTTCTTGACCGGTATGCGTTGAAAGATGTTAGGAAAGAGACGCTGAAAGTTGGGGACGTCGTGGTTGCCGTAAGCAATCCCAAGACCGGACAGCGTGAGATCGGTGTGGTCACCGAGCTGAAAGCCGCCGATGGGATTACCGTCAAGCTCGACGATGGTATTGTCCTGCACGTAAAGCGCGAGGATGTCGACAAGCCGCTTGAGATCGAACCTGCACAGATGCTGGCCCGTGTAGCAAAGGGGATTGCTTCCATCGAGAAGCAGGAGGTTCGAACGCAATGGGAAACAGAATTCAATTGGCTTCTGGAGGACTGGAAGTTCGTCCCTGGAGGCAGGATTCTTACCGGAGCCGGAACGGATCAGAATCTGACCTATTTCAACTGTTACGTGATCCCTTCCCCGAAGGACAGTCGTGGTGGCATCATTGCCTCATTGGGACAGATGACCGAGATCATGAGCCGCGGCGGCGGTGTTGGAATGAACATCTCCTCTCTCAGACCCCGGCACAGCTACGTCAAAGGCGTCAACGGCCGTTCCAGTGGATCGGTAAGTTGGGGCGGGCTCTTCAGCTTTGTAACCGGTCTGATTGAGCAAGGCGGTTCACGCCGTGGTGCTTTGATGCTGATTCTCAATGTCTGGCATCCGGATATTCTTGATTTCATCAACTCCAAGCGCGAGATGGGCAAGATCACCAATGCCAACATCAGTGTCGGCATCACCGACGACTTCATGGAAGCAGTGCGCAAGGATGGTGACTGGGAGACCTACTTCCCCGATACCACCGACCCGGCCTACAACACCGATTGGGACGGGGATATCAACAAGTGGAAGTCGAACGGTCACAAGGTCGTGGTGTACCAGAAACAGAAAGCCAAGAAGATCTGGGATGCGATTGTCGAAAGTGCATGGGCGAGTGCCGAGCCTGGTGTTTTCTTCATCGACCGCTACAACAAGATGTCAAACTCCTGGTACTACTCCACCATCCAGAGCACCAACCCCTGTGGAGAACAGGGACTTCCTCCCTGGGGTGTCTGCAACCTTGGCTCGATCAACCTCAGCCGATTCGTTGAAAACAAGAAGGTGTTGTACAAGGATCTGGGGCGCACCGTGCGCGCCGCCGTTCGTTTCTTGGACAATGTCATCGACGACACTCCCTACTTCTTCGAAGAGAACAAGAAGCAGCAGCTCTCCGAGCGGAGAATCGGATTGGGGACGATGGGCCTTGCAGACATGCTGATCAAAATGGAGCTTGCCTACGGCAGTGACGAGTCCCTTCTCTTCATCGAGGAGCTGTACAAGTTCATCTGCATCGAGGCTTACGATGAAAGCAGCAATCTTGCAAAGGAGAAGGGCAGTTTCCCCTATTTTGATGCTGATAAGCTGCTTCAGAGCGGCTTCATGAAGCAGATGCCTCAAGATCTCAGGGAGAAAGTGCGCAAGCAGGGCCTGAGGAACGTCACCCTCTTGACGCAGGCTCCCACCGGGACGACCGGTACCATGGTCAATACTTCCACCGGCATCGAGCCCTATTACTTCTGGGAATGGGAGAGAACCGGTCGCATGGGAACGAACATCGAACGGGTGAAGGTCTACGAGGATTGGGTGAAGGCTCATCCGGGTCAGAAGAAGCCCTCCTACTTTGTGTCGGCCATGGATCTTCCTCCGGAAGGGCATGTGAAGGTGCAGGCCGCCATCCAGAAGTGGGTTGACTCCTCCATCTCCAAGACGGGCAATACTCCCAAGGAGTATACGGTCGAACAGACCGGCAAGTTGTACGAGCTGCTGTATGATTTGGGATGCAAGGGCGGTACCACCTACCGCGATGGATCGCGCGATACACAGGTATTGACGGCCAAGAAGGAAGAAAAGGAGGAGCCGAAGGTTGAGAAGCCGGTGGTTTCCCGTTCCACCGAGCCCAAGCCGCGGGTGCGCTCTACGGTTTTGCAGGGCACAACCTATCGCAAGGCCACCCCGATCGGGACCGCGTACATCACCGTCAACTGCGATGGCCCGAATCCCAGCGACATCTTCGAGGTGTTCATCAATGTGGCCAAGGTGGGTTCCGATGTGGCCGCCGATGCAGAAGGTCTGGGCAGATTGATCAGCTTGATGCTGCGCATGCCCTCTCCCCTGACTCCTGACCAGCGCGCCCAGGCGATCATAGGCCAGCTTTCGGGAATCGGCAGCGGCCGGTCGATGGGATTCGGCAAGAACCGCGTCATGAGTCTGCCCGATGCTGTAGCGCAGGTGCTGCAGCAGCATATCGGCTCCTCCGACAGCGAACGCGAAGCTTCCCGCCTTCCCGATGAGGAGGATGAGGATGAGGATGCCGGTCAGCTCGATTTGGGGCTTCCTTCCGCCTCGGCCAGCGTAAAGCCGGATATCTGCCCGATTTGTGGAAATGTCACCTTTGTCAACATCGAAGGTTGCAAGAAATGTTTTTCTTGCGGGCATAGCGAGTGTTGACCAAAATCTGCCCAATCCGTACGCTCTGATTCGGGTAGGGTAGTATGAACAATGTAAGACAACCCCGTCCTTTGTTGGCGGGGTTTTCTGTTTACAAGGGCTTGGGTTCCAGTATGTATGCGCTGTTTACCATCCGGGTCATCAATCGGTTCGGTGATTTTGTGCAGCTGCTCTTGGTCCTTATCCTGACAATCAGGCTCGGACTTTCTCCCAAGGAAGCAGGGATTTTTGTCTCAGCCAGCATCATAGCCACCATGGTCGGGCAGATGTTCATCGGTATGGCGGCCGACCGTTGGGGCAAGAAGCCGCTGTTGGTGCTCTGTCAGGTGATGGTGAGCCTCTCGTATCTCGCCTGCGCTCTTTCGGTTGTGCTTCGTCCAACCATCATCCCGTACCTGATTCTTGTCGCCAGCCCGTTTCGCGGCGGCACCGCACCCCTGACCAACACCCTGGTTGCCGACTTCAGTCCCCAAGGAAGGCTCTCCCACTCCTTCAGTCTGCTGTACCTGGGGACGAATATCGGGGTGGCGCTCGGTCCCATGGTTGCATCGATGCTGTTTGCCCGCTCTCTGTTGCTGCTCTTTGCACTCTCTGCGGTCCTGCTTTCCTTGTCCACCCTGTTGTTGCTTGCAAAGGTTCCGGACAAGCGTATGCAGGAACAACAAAGCAAGGATGAGCGGAAGACGAATGTGCGTATTCCCCCGATTCTCTGGTTGTTTTTTGTCTTCGGAGCCCTATATACCCTGACGTATGGACAAAACTCCTTCACGCTCCCGTTGCAGTTCAATTCGTTGTATGGGGAGGTTGCGGGTGCGAGCCGCTATGCAACGTTGATGATGGTCAATGCCGTGGTGGTGTTGGTGTGCACCACGCTGCTCACCGCCTGGACACATCGCCTGGGACAATTGGTCTCGATGGCCTTGGCTCTGTTCTTATATGTCACAGGGTATTTGGGTTACGCTTTCTGCTCTCATTTCAGCATATTCCTGGTGGCCACCTGCATCTGGACGCTTGGCGAGATTCTGATGGCGACCAATTCCAATGTGTTTCTCAACGCCTATGCGGATGAGCGCATCCGCTCCCAGTGCAATGCCTACATGCACGTATTTTCAAGCCTGGGTCACTCGATATCACCGACCTTGGGAGGCTTGGTGCTGCTGGCCACCGGCTATCGGGAGCTGTGGTTGCTTGCCAGTGCGCTCTGTTTTCTGCTTGGGTGCGGTTATATTGCACTAAATAAATACTTGAAGAGTTGATATACTGCTAAAGGACTACTAATTAAGGAATTCAATCTGGACAAGGTTGCAATCGAATCCTTATTGGTTTATTATGATTGTTGGGAAAATCTGTAAGGATTTTTTTTTGTGTGTGCAAAGGGTGACCCCTTCAGGGTCGCATCAAATACTGTTTTATGGAGTGTCAAAATGGGTAACAAAAAAAGGGTTACTATTGACGGAAACACCGCTGCCGCGCATATTGCATATGCCTTCAGTGAAGTAGCCGCAATCTATCCGATCACCCCCTCCTCTCCGATGGGAGAGTTTGCTGATTCTTGGGCCAGCACCGGCCGTAAGAACCTCTGGGGTAAGAAGGTGGAGATCATGGAAATGCAGTCCGAGGCTGGTGCGGCTGGTGCCGTTCATGGTGCCCTCTCTGCTGGTGCTTTGACCACCACATTCACTGCTAGTCAGGGATTGCTCTTGATGATCCCCAACATGCATAAGATTGCTGGCGAAATGATTCCTACCGTTTTCCACGTGTCTGCAAGATCCCTTGCTGCACAGTCTCTCTCGATTTTCGGTGATCATTCGGACGTCATGTCCTGCCGCAATACCGGCTTTGCCATGACCTGTGCAAACAACGTACAGGAGACCATGGACATGTCCTTGGTTGCTCATCTGGCAACCCTCGAGGCACAGGTTCCGTTCCTCAGCTTCTTCGACGGCTTCAGGACATCCCATGAGCTGCAGAAGGTCGAGGAGATCACCTACGAAGATCTCAAGCCTCTGGTAAATGAAGAGTATGTCCGCCGTTTCCGCGAACGCGCCATGCGCCCCGAGCACCCGAAATTGAAGGTCGCCGCCCAGAACGAGGACGTCTACTTCCAGGGTCGTGAGACGGTCAACCCGTATTATGAAGCACTGCCTGAGATGGTACAGAAGTACATGGACCAGGTTGCCGCCCTTACCGGCCGCGCATACCACCTCTTCGACTATGTCGGTGATCCCAATGCAACCGATATCGTCATCGTCATGGGTAGCGGTGCCGATACCTTCGAATGGGCAAGCGATTACCTGAACGAGAAGGGTGGAAAGACCGGTGTGCTGAAGGTACGCCTCTATCGTCCGTTCAGTGCAAAGCACTTTGTACAGGCAATTCCTGCATCGGTTAAGAGAATCGCAGTACTCGACCGCACCAAGGAACCCGGCTCCCTCGGCGAGCCCCTCTACCAGGATGTCATCACCGCCCTCAGTCAGATGGGCAGAACCGACATGAAGGTGATCGGCGGCCGCTTTGGTCTGTCCAGCAAGGACTTCACCCCCAGCCACGCAAAGGCTGTGTATGAGCACCTCGCAGGCAAGGCCTTCAACAACTTCACCGTTGGCATCAATGATGACGTAACCAACCGCTCGATTCCCGTCAACGAGACCATCAACGTGTCTCCGAAGGGTGTTGTGTCCTGCATGTTCTGGGGTCTTGGCTCCGACGGTACCGTTGGTGCGAACAAGAACTCCATCAAGATNNTCGCTGGATATGCCGTGGTTGATCGACCATGCCGACTTTGTCGCCTGTCACAACCCCGCATACATCGGTCGCTATGACATGCTCGGCCCGCTTAAGAAGGGTGGAGTATTCCTGCTTAACAGTCAGATTCCCTCCGAAGAAGTCTTCGAGCACCTGACACGTGAGATGCAGGAGCAGATCATCGAGAAGAAGATCCGCTTCTACAACATCAACGCTCTTGAGATTTCCGAGAAGGCTGGACTTGGCAGTCGCATCAACACCGTTATGCAGGCTGCTTTCTTCAAGATCAGCGAGGTTCTTCCTGAGGCTGAAGCCATCGACTTGGTCAAGCAGTATGTCAAGAAGACCTTCATCAAGAAGGGCGAAGACATCGTCAAGCAGAACTGGGCGGCCATCGACGGCGCCAGCGATGCCCTGCACCAGGTTGTCATTCCTGCAAAGATCACCAAGAGCTACGAGCCTGCCCGCCTGATTCCTGCCGATGCCGATGACTTTGCAAAGAATATCATGGAACCCATCATGCACCTGAAGGGCAATGATATTCCCGTTTCCCAGATGTCGTTCGACGGAAGCCTGCCGACCGCTACTGCAAAATTCGAGAAGCGCGGCGTTGCTCCTTTCGTACCTCATTGGATCGCCGAGAACTGCATTCAGTGCAACCAGTGCGTACAGTCCTGCCCGCACGCTGCCATTCGTGCAAAGCAGATCGACCCGAAGGATCTCGAAGGCGCTCCAGAGACTTTCAAGACCTTGAAGTCCAACACCAAGAACACCCGTGACCTCCAGTTCAAGATTCAGGTCTACACCGAAGATTGCCAGGGTTGTGGTGTGTGTATCGAAACTTGTCCTTCCAAGGTCAAGTCCCTCGAGTTCAGCCCGATTGCCACCGAGCGTGAAGCCGGCGAGATCGTAAATGCCGAGTTCTTCGAAGCTCTGCCCTACGACGTGCTCGACGGTGCTCCCGAGACCTCGATCAAGGGCCTGCAGTTCAAGCAGCCGCTCTTTGAGTTCTCCGGTGCTTGTGCAGGCTGTGGTGAGACCCCGTATGTGAAGATGGTAAGCCAGATTTGCGGCGACCGCATGATCGTTGCCAACGCAACCGGTTGTTCCTCCATCTACAGCGGCACCTTCCCGACCACTCCCTACACTGTCAGACAGAGTGACGGACAGGGTCCGGCTTGGGGCAACAGCCTCTTCGAGGACAACGCTGAGTATGGTTTGGGTATGCGCCTTGCCGTAGATTCCAACCGCGAGCAGCTTCGCATCTACATCGACCAGCTTTTCGCCCTTGGTACCACCGAGGCCCTGAAGAGTGCAATCGAGAAGTCGCTTGAGTTGTGGGATGAGTCTTCCGATGCCGCCAACGCAGCCCAGAAGGCTGTCCAGGCAGCCCTGGGCGAAGCAATGGCTGTTGCCAACGCCGAGCAGAAGGCGGTGCTTGTCAAGATTGACGAGCTGAAGGACTACTTTGCAGACAAGGTTGTCTTCATCATCGGTGGTGACGGATGGGCCTATGATATCGGTTACGGTGGTGTCGACCACGTGATTGCCTCCGGCAGGAACGTCAACATCCTGGTGCTCGATACCGAGGTGTACTCCAACACCGGTGGACAGGCTTCCAAGGCCACTCCGATTGCAGCAGTTGCAAAGTTTGCAAACGCTGGCAAGGAACTCGGCAAGAAGAACATGGGCTTCATGTGCATGACCTACGGCCATGCCTATGTAGCATCCATCGCCCTCGGTTCCAACCGCCTGCATGCACAGAAGGCTCTGCAGGAAGCTGTAGCTTGGAAGGGTCCCTCGATCATCTTCTGTTACTCCCCGTGTATCAACCACGGCATGAACATGCGTTTCAGCCAGGTTGAGGAGAAGAAGGCAGTGGAAGCCGGTTACTGGCCGCTCTACCGTTTCAATCCCTCACTCGAGGAAGGCAAGAAATTCAGCTGGGATGCCAAGCCGATTTCCGGCTCTTTCCAGGACTTCATCAAGGGAGAGGTCCGCTATACCTCCCTGTACAAGACCAACCCGGAGAATGCCGAGGACTTGTTCGCAAAGGCTGAGGCCGATGCCCACAAGCGCTGGAGTTTCTTCGAGAAGCTTGGTCCTTTGATGTAAGCTTCATCACAAAATGTTCGTTACGGGGGCTGTCGAAAGACAGCCCTCTTTTTAGATTCCCTCTTGCATATAAAAAAATGCCCTGGTTCAACGGAACCAAGGCATGCATTCAGCCAATTATTGGCTGCTAGCTGATACGGACCAGTGCCGGTTTCCAGCTTTCGGGAACGGAGTTCACATCCATGACTGAGACGGTCAAGGAGGATTGAGCGCTCTCAAGTTCCATGAAGACAGTTGGGTCGAGCTTCCACATGGCGCCTGTCATCGGATCAATGATGACCATGCCCAATACCCCGCCGATCAGAAGATTTCCCCAGTACCAGCCGTCTAGGGTGCTGGTAAGTGTGTAGATTGAAGGAGCAAACCCCTCCTTCTCAAACTTGATGGTATACGAGGCTTTGGAGAAGAAGCCTGAACCAGCCTCAAGCGATACCGACGCAGGGGTACTGCCTACATACACGGTTCTGTTCGCATCATCGGTGATGGTGATCTTCGCCCCTTGGGGTTCACTGGTGATGGTCACCGGATACTTGCTTTCACTGACAACAGTTGCACAACCGGTAAGCACGATGAGGGACACGAAGAGCAGCATTGCTGTAACAATTCTTTTCATGAGACGCTTCCTTTGAGTGATTTTATTTGTCTAATAGATAGAGTATTTTGTGCTGATAGTAAATAAAAATATCTATCTGCACAAAGCATATGACAAATACACCCACTCTGGTATTCCCCGATAAGGGGAGACGTATCATCTTTGTAGTGACTAATAGAACTACGCATGCTCATATCGTAGAGATACGTGAAAAAGTTCTCCCTTATGGCCAAAGAAATATCGATTTATTGGATAGGTTCCTATTGCAAAAGCAATAAGAATTTGTTCTCTGCATGTTGAACCTGCAATCTTGTATAGAAGTTTTTTCATGTGAATCGAAAAAAAACCAAGATTGTCAGCAAAAATTTGCATGTACGGCCTCCTATGACCATGCAAAACTGGATACAGAGAAAATCCATTAGGAGGGATCTATGAAAAAGTTAATGGTCGTAATGTGCTTGGCACTCGTCCTCGTTGCTCCTGTCTTCGCCCAAGGGCAAGGTGAGAGTAAAGGTGTTGAAATCGGATGCGCAATCTACAAGTTCGATGACACCTTCATGACCGGTGTCCGCAATGCCATCACCGCCGCTGCCGCCGAGACTGATGCAAAGGTTGAGGTCGTCGATTCCATGAACATCCAGGCCACTCAGAATGAGAAGGTCGACCTGTTCATCACCAAGGGAATGAAAGCCATGCAGATCAACCCTGTCGACCGCACCGCCGCCGGTGTCATCATCGACAAGGCTAAGAAAGCCAACATTCCCGTAGTATTCTTCAACCGTGAACCGCTGGCTGAGGATATGGCAAAGTGGGACAAGATCTACTACGTTGGGGCTCGTGCTGAAGAGTCCGGTACCATGAGTGGTCAGATCATCGCCGACTATTGGAAGGCCAACAAGTCCATGGACAAGAATGGCGACGGCGTTCTGCAGTATGTCATGCTCAAGGGCGAACCCGGCCACCAGGACGCAGAGCTGCGAACTGAATACTCCATCAAGAATCTGCAGGACAACGGAATCAAGGTGCAGAAGCTTGCTGAAGACACCGGCATGTGGGATCGTGTAAAGGGCCAGGAAAAGATGGCCGCTTTCATCGCCAGCCAGGGCGACAAGATTGAAGCAGTCTTTGCAAACAATGATGACATGGCTCTTGGTGCAATCGAAGCCCTTAAGGCTGCCGGTTACTTCAAGGACGGAAAGTTCATGCCTGTCGTTGGTGTTGACGCCACCGCTCCCGCTCTCCAGGCTCTCGAAGAAGGCACTCTGCTGGGCACCGTCCTCAACGACGCTGTCAACCAGGGCCGTGCAACCTTCATGCTCTCGTATGATTTGGCAAGGGGAATCACCCCCACCGATGCTTCCATCGGCTACAAGATTACTGATGGAAAGTACGTATGGGTTCCCTACCAGAAGGTCACCAAGGAGAACTACAAGCAGTTCAAATAACGTTTGAAATGCAGGAATTCCCCCTCCGGGTTGCTCGATGATCCGGAGGGTTTTTTAAAGGGACTACACCCCGGGAAAGCCGGGGAGGCGAGGGAAGTCATGTATGTATTAGAAATGAACCATGTTTCCAAGGCGTTCCCCGGCGTAAAGGCTTTGGACGACGTGAGCTTGAAAGTAAGGCCGGGAACAGTGCATGCCTTGATGGGAGAGAATGGAGCAGGCAAGTCCACCTTGATGAAGTGCCTGTTCGGCTTGTACTCCATGGATGAGGGTGATATAGCCTTCAATGGGCAGCCCGTCAACATTGCCAGTGTCAAAGAGGCACTGAACCTGGGAATCTCCATGATTCACCAGGAACTCCATCTCATACCCTACCGGTCGGTGATGGAAAATATTTGGCTCGGCCGGTACCCACGTATCGGGGGATCGAAGAGCCCCGTTGTGGATCACAAGAAAATGTACGAGATGACCGCTTCCTTGTTGAAGGAGCTCAATCTCACCACCATACAGCCGACCGATTTGCTGCGTACGCTCTCCGTCTCCAAGGCCCAGAGTGTCGAGATTGCAAAGGCGGTCTCCTATGAATCAAAAATCATCATCATGGATGAACCGAGCTCCTCCCTGACGGAGAATGAGGTTGAACATCTGTTCACCATCATCCGCTCTCTAAGGGATCGCGGGGTTGCGATCATCTACATTTCCCATAAAATGGAAGAAATCTTGAAGATTTCCGACGAAGTGACCATCATGCGTGACGGCAAATATGTCGGTACCTGGCCTTCCAGCGAACTGACCACCGCCACCATCATCAAGAGAATGGTAGGTCGCGACCTGACCCATCGGTTCCCGTCGGCTGAGAGCAACATCGGCTCTGAATTACTCAGGGTTGAAAATTACACCTCGCCGAACCCCAGAAGCTTCAAGGATGTTTCCTTCACCCTGCATAAAGGCGAGATTTTGGGAATCGGCGGTTTGGTCGGAGCCCAACGCACCGAAGTCATGGAGGCCGTTTTCGGTTTGAGGCTCCACAGTGAAGGAACGTTGTATCTGAAGGGCAAGCCGGTGCACTGCAACAATGCCTATGATGCCAAGAGACTGGGGATGGCCCTGCTCACCGAGGAGCGTAGAGCGACGGGAATATTCCCTGTTCTGTCTGTGCAGGAGAACTTGGTAATTGCCAACATTGCCTCATATGTGAACAAGAGCGGGCTTCTCAATGCCGCAAAGATGGCTGAGGACACCAAGAAGAGCATCAAGGATTTGGATATCAAGACGCCGTCGGCGAGAACCTTGATCAAGAGCCTGAGCGGCGGAAATCAGCAGAAAGTGCTCTTTGCCCGTTGGTTGCTCACCACCCCTGAGATTCTCATTCTTGACGAACCGACGCGTGGTATCGACGTCGGGGCCAAGTATGAGATTTATGTCATCATGCGAGAGCTTGCAGCACAAGGCAAGGGCGTGATTATGATCAGCAGTGAGATGCCGGAACTCTTGGGTATGACCGATCGAATCGTAGTCATGAGTGAAGGTCGTGTGGCGGGTGTCGTGGACAGCAAGAAAACAAGCCAGGAAGAGATTATGGAACTGGCGACAAAGTACGTCGGGTAGGGGGAAAGCATGCAAGGCATTGGTAAATCGATATTGAATAAAAAAAGTCTGAAGCAGTTCGTCATGGACAAGGCAATTTTTCTTGTACTGCTGATGCTGGTCATCGTGATCGCCATCATCAATCCGCGCATCCTGCGCCTTCAGGTGCTTCGGGATATCCTGATGATGAGCTCGACGAAAATCATCATGGCCTTGGGCATGATGTTTGTCATCCTTACCGGTGGTGTCGACCTCGGCGGTGGACGTTTGGTCGGTATGGCTGCAGTTGTGTCCGCCTCCATGCTGCAGACTGCAGATTACGTCAGGCGTTTCTACCCTGACCTGGGCCAGATTCCCATCATCCTCCCGATTCTGCTTGCAGTATTTGTTGGAACACTCTTTGGAATGATGAACGGTCTGATTGTTGCAAAATTCAAGGTTCCGGCCTTCATTGCAACCCTCTCCTCGATGTTGATCATCTACGGCATCAACTCCATCTACTTCAACATGCCTCCAAACAACAGCCAGCCCATCGGAGGACTGAGGGCCGACTTCACCTACCTTGGCTCAGGTTCCATCGGATTTGTTCCTGTCATCGTCATCTTCGCCGCCCTTGTTTCAATCATCGTCTGGTTCGTGTTGAACAAGACTGTTTTCGGCAAGAACGTGTATGCTGTGGGCGGCAATCCCGAGGCTGCGGCGGTCTCCGGCATCAACATCACCAAGACGCTGGTGGGCCTCTTCGGTGTCTGTGGATTCCTCATCTCCCTCTCCGGCGTTCTGGAAGCCGCCCGTACGGGAGGAGCGACCAACAACTATGGAAACGGCTATGAGCTCGATGCCATTGCATCCTGCGTCGTGGGTGGTGTTTCCACCACCGGTGGCGTGGGGACGGTGAGCGGAGTCATCGCCGGCGTAATCATCTTCAGCTTCATCAACTATGGTCTGACCTTCATCGGGGTGAACCCATACTGGCAGAACATCATCAAGGGCGTCATCATTGTATCGGCGGTTTCTTTCGATATAAGGAAATACGTCCAGAAAAAGTAGTCATGCATCCCTTCCACGTATTGAGGCAGGAGTAATCCTGCCTCTTTTCATGCATCAAGCACACTGGCAAAAATCAATTGGATTGGGTACCATGGAAGCACTATTGAGCACCGAAAGGAGTACCCATGAAACCCATAGTAATAAACTCGCCTTCTTTGGCAAACTGCAATCTGTTGGAGTTGAAGGACAACGTCCAGGAACTGGTCGATGCCGGCGTCACCTGGATGCATATTGACTTGATGGATGGCCATTATGTGCCGAACCTCTATTTTCCCATCCGTATAGTCTCTGATTTGAAGGCTGCATACCCTCAGCTGACCCTCGATGTGCATATGATGGTAACCAATCCGATGGATTACATCCAAAGGCTTGCCGATGCAGGGGCCGACTACCTCAGCTTCCACTCGGACAGCACAAACTTTGTCATCAGGACCTTGGAGACTATCCGAAAGAGCGGCATGAAAAGCGGCATCCTGGTAAATCCATCCCAAAGTGTCAGAAGCATCGAGCCGTATGTGGACTTGCTGGACATGGTCACCCTGATGGCTGTTGAACCCGGTTTTGCAGGACAGCAGTTCATGAGTCGTACACTCAAACGGGTCGAAGAGCTGGCAACGGTGCGTAAGGAGAGTGGACAGGACTTCTTGATCAACGTGGACGGGGCGATCAACTACCCCAATCTCACTCCCTGCATCGTTAGGGGGGCGAATGTCATCGTCACCGGGATTTTCACCATCTTCAAACAGCCTGATGGCATTACTGCAGCATGCAAGCGCTTTGATGCTGAAGTGGCGAACGCCCTGAAGGCCGGTTGGATAGGGGATGCATATTAAGAAGAGATGGGTGAGGCAGGCTTGATCCTGCCTCGATATACTATTCTCTCTTATCGATCGGGAAAGAAAACAGCATCAGGTTCTTCAACCCAGGCATGCTCACTTACTAAACGGTAGTCGATATTTTTCCCGTTGTCCTGCAGTCTCTGTGCCCAGAAAATATACCCAGCGTATCCGGGAGCAGTCACCTGTGAGTGGGTCTTTCCATCGGGGATGCCCACCAAATCATTGTGTTTGACTTTGAATACTTCATCACCCTGCTCTGAGAATCCGTATCCCATCTCAGGAAGGAACCTGTAGAAATATATTTCCGGTTCGGTATGCAGATGCGGGGGGAAGCATGCCCAACAACCGGGAAAATTGACCAATTCCCCACAGAATATATTCGTTTCAGGTCTGGTGGTGCGGTCAAAGAATACACGTTTCATACGTTTTGTCTTGCCGTCCAAAAGAGTCTCGCCCACAATTTCTTGTGATGCCAAATCCTCAGGCATATACATTCTTGCCTCAAAATGCTTGGGATTATCTGTTGAGATGATAATGATTTCACAATCTGCATCACCATCATTGATAACCCTGCACTCAGTAAAACTATCGAAATGCATCAATGAAGGGCTATCATGGAACGGATTATCCCGTTTCACTTTCTTGATGTGATTATTCCATGTAAAGGTAATTGAGCCGGTAAGAAGGACCGCAAGCGTCTCCTTCTGAAGAGAGATGCAATAATTGGTTTTCTTACCCAATTTGAGAATCGCAAAATTCAATCCCATGAGTTCAGGATTATGACTAGCTATGACAAGCGGGTTATACCCATATACGAAAGGAGAAGTGTGGTTGTATTTCATGAAGAGTCCTTGGTTTTCGGGATGCATAGTGAGCGAAGTCACCGATACTTACCCATTGCTTCAATACATTTTATTGTTTGCAATCAAGAAGTAATCGGGGAATCTCTGCTTGAGTGTGTTCAAGTCTTGAACAACATCGTGTGAAAGATGGCGGGTCAATATCTCGGAGGCTCCATGAAGGTCACGGGATTCCAGACAAGCAACCAGTGTTGTATGTTCCCGGATGATTCTTGGAAGATCCAAATTCCTGTAGATCAACATCCTCACCCGATTGAAGATTGGCATGGAAGGTTCCAATATGGAGCCAACCTCTTCAAGGCCTGCCTCTGAAAATAATAAAGCATGCAGGGCGTTATCGTCCTCGAGGAACTGAAGATAGTCAAGATTCCTGGCATCTTCCATCTGCTTGTCAATCAAACGGTGAAGTTGTAGAAATCCCTTCGGAGTGATGGCATCGAAAGCCTTCTCCAGCATCCCGATTTCAGCTACAAACCGAAGGAAGCACACAGCCTCCACCTTCTTGATATCGATCAGGGCTATCTTCGTCCCAACCTGAGGTATGATGGTAGTCAATGATTTTTTTGAAAGCTCGATCAAAGCCTCATGAACCGGGGTTCGACTGATCTCCAACTGCACAGCCAAATCTTTCTCACTGACCATTTGACCTGGCAGGAGGTTGAGTGTCACGATATTGTACTCGATGATGCGTTCAGCGTAGAGACGGTTTAGTTCAACCGGAATTTTTCTTAACGAATCAGGTATCAGCAAGGTGCAATCCATCACTCAACTCCTCCAGTCAAAGCTACATAACTATATCACATCAAAAGATTGGGGAGCCACGTAATAATTCCCGGTATAAAGGACATGAGAATCAGGGTGCCGAGGAGAGGGATGAGGAACGGTGAAGTTGCCCTGACCATGCGGTTGAAGTCGATTTTTGCCTGGTCTGCAGTGATGAACAGCACAATCCCGAAGGGAGGGGTGATCAAGCCGATCATCAAGTTGAAGACCATCACAACGCCGAAATACAGTGGGTCAATTCCAAGCTGGAGGGCGGGTGCCAGCATTACCGGTCCGAAAATGGTAATGGCTGCAATTGATTCAAGAAAGCACCCGATAACCAGAAAGAATACATTGATGATAAGCATGAACAGGACGGGATTGGTGGTAATGCCTAGAATCCAATCAGCAAACACTGCGGTCAGACCCGAGCGGGCCAACACCCATCCATAGAATGCTGCAGCCGAAGTGACCAACCCTATCGAGGCGGTATCGCGTGCTGTATCCTTGAGGATCTGGACAAACAATTTCCAAGTCATCTCCTTGAAAATGAAAACGCTGACGATGAGGGCGTACAGGGCTGCGATGGCTGCAGCCTCCGTTGCGGTAAAGGTTCCGCTCCAGATACCCGCAAGAAGGATGACTGGAGTGAGAAGCGGAAGTATTGCACCTTTGAAGCTATTCCAAAAAACAGACGGAGTCGGAAACTTTTCTCGTGGATACCCACGCTTTTTTGCATAGAAGTACACCATGACCATGAGTACCAGAGTCAACAGAATTCCCGGCACTACGCCTCCAAGAAACAGTTTTCCAACTGAGACACCGCTTACAGTCGAGAACATGACCATGGGGACACTTGGCGGGAAAATCGGGCCGATGGTTGAAGATGCGGCAGTGACGGCGGCACTGAAGTCCGGTTCATACCCATTCTTGGTCATTGCTGCAATCTCAATCTGTCCAAGGCCTGCAGCATCAGATACAGCGGTTCCCGACATACCGGCAAAGAGGAGGCTGGCAAAAATATTTGCATGTCCCAGTCCTCCTGGAAGCCAGCCGACACAAGTATTGGCAAACCCGAACAGTTTTTCCGTGATGCTCGAACCATTCATCAGTTTTGCTGCAAGAATGAAGAGGGGAATCGAGAGCAACAGGAAGTTTTGCAGGCTATACGACATGCGCATGGGGAGAATGGTCATCTCCATCCAAGCCCCTATGTCTCCGATGTTGACCATGTACCCGATTGCGCCTGTCAACATCAAGGAGAACCCGACGGGAATACCCATTGCAAGAAGAATGATAAGTCCTATGGTGAGAATAAAGTACAGCATGTGTTAGTTTCCTTTCTTCAACCGTGAGACGGTGTTCCGGACACTGAAGAACAACATCATCAATGTGCCGATAAGCATGACGAGGTAGAGGTATCCGGATTTCATCCACTCTACTGTTGGGATTTCTACCGCCCAGGTTTCAATCGTACGTTCATAACTGCCGAGAGCCATTACAACCAATATGAAGTCGATCAACAGATCGTTGATTAGATCGAGTATGATTCTTCCTTTCCCTTTGGTAAGGTCATGCAAAGAGTTGATCATCATCAGTGCATTTCGATAGAGCACAATCGGGGTGATGGTGAAGACCACAGCAAGAAATAGGGCTCTTCCAACTTCCACCGTCCAGGTTGACGGGGTGGAGAGGATTACTCGAGCGACAACCTGGATGATGACGGTGATGAAAAGCAGTGCAATCATGACCGCACCGAGTGTTTCCAAGAACTTTTCTAGTTTTCTAGTCATAGGGTTCCTCAAGATTAAGGCATATGCACAGATTGTACATATGCCTCGATATTCATACGAAAGACGATTAGTTTACAGAGCCATAATCTGCTGCCGAAGGCCGGGGAGCCACATCGACTTATCAAAACCAGCCATTACCGGTTCAGCAAGTCTTCTGAACTCATCCATATTGGGTTCGATGATGGTCATACCTGCTTCCTGCAGTTTCTTGATGTAGACAGAGTCCGGATCGGGTACTTCTGCGCGGACCTTGGCAGATGCATCAGCCCAAGCTTTGGTGAACAGAGCCTGATCTTCTGCAGTAAGGGTATTAAACCACTTCTGGGACATCTGGTAACGGGCTGTGGACCATACATGGCGGGACAAGACCAAGTACTTCTGTGCTTCATAATACTTGTAGCTATAGATGGTCTCAGGCGGGTTTTCCTGTGCATCGATAGTTCCGGTCTTCAGTGCCATATACACTTCGGGGAAGTCAACAACGGTTGGGATTGCACCCATGGCTTCAAATACCTTGATGCGGACAGGGAGGGAGGGAAGACGGAACTTCAAACCCTTGAAGTCTGCAGAGGATTTGATGGGGGTGTTTGCAGTGATCATACGTGCACCACGGATTGCATATCCAGCGGTGATGATGCCGGTCTTCTGCCCGGCCTGATTGTTCAGGTCTACACCGATGGTATTCCAGAATTTGTTCAGGTGGTCCAGATCACGGATGACAAACGGCTCCTCAAACACGGTGAACTGGGGGGCATACAGGGTAAGATCCATGATTCCCTGAGCACCCATCTCGATGGTTCCTGCGGAAAGACCTTCAACAATCTCTCTCTCACCGCCAAGTGATCCACTGGCATGAATGACAACTTTCACCCGGCCATTGGTTTCTTTCTCAACCTGATTCTTGAAATTGACGATAACGTCATGAATCGGTCCTTCGGGTGCAAAAGCCGAAGCAACGTTGACGGTGTACGATTTGGGTCCCGATGATTCCTTCTCACCTTGTGCAAACACAGAGGGGAGTGCAAGTAATGCAATGACGAACAGCAAAGCAAGCTTCTTCATGTAAAGCCTCCTAAAATTCCATACTCAATTGGTATGTAGTTGGACATTATGCTAACATGGTAGTATGCAATTTGCAAGAAAATTATGAAAAATGTATACGACAAAATATTTTAAGTCATTAAAACTATATAATAAAAGATATTATAATTAGTAAATAGAAGCAAGCCTACATAATTAATTGTATACAATTGTTGCTATTCAAGTAAATCCACTCATTGGAATGTCTGGAACAACAACCTCTGATGCTCCTCGCTGAACATCGACTCCTTGGTCACCAGGTCGAAGTCGACCAGCTTTCGGGCAGGCTTGTTGCCATTTAGCAAGTCGATGGCTGCCATCACCGACCGATAGCCGAGGTTGAAGGAGTTCACCACCACCAAGGCATCGATTACACCCTTCTCCAGAAGCTGGATTTCAAACTGCGTTGTTCCAAATGCAATGAAATGAATATTCGATGAGTCACCCAGTGCATTGGCCACCCCATGGGCGGTATACTCCTCCAAGGCAAAGACAAGATTGATTGAAGGATCGCTTAGTAAAGCATTGCGCGTAATGTCACGAGCGATTGCTTCATCGGTAAAGCTGTACGTTGCACTGATGATTCTTGCGTTTGCCCGTTCGGAGAATGCTTGCACCAAGGACTCCACCAGATTTGTCATGCTGGTGGTATTCGGCATGGACCCGATGACCAGGGCATTGATCGGCTCACCCTCGGGAAAATGGGTGAATGCATGTTCGGCCATCGCCTTGCCGATCTGTCGGTAATCGGCGGTGATCAGGAAATCCCCGCTCTGGTTGCGCAGCGCGGTATCGGCGAGTACCACCTTGATGCCCGAGCTCCGTGCCTTTGCAACCACATCCTCAAGCCGGGTATAATGGCTTGGCGAGAGCACTATCGCATCGAATTGTTGGTCTATAGCCCTCTGAACGGCACTGATTTGTCCCTCGTAGTCGGATTCATTTACCGGTGCAAGGAACTCAAGGACCGCTCCGGTGGAGCTGCGGGCGCTACGGGCACCGTTCTTCAGGGCCCCCCAGAATTCGCCTCCCTGCATCATGGTAATGACGGCAATGCGATAGGAGGTATTGGCTTCACTCTTCTTATTCGAGCAGCCAACCAGAAGAGAAAGGATGATAAGCATCAGGATGCATCGTCTCATGATTGCACCACCTTGATCGGTTGGAT
>WARQ01000801.1_pt1 | contig 19985 bp, 18 predicted proteins | sample 4769161 | NCBI WGS metagenome assembly WARQ01 (sample SAMN08893024, study PRJNA449175) | gut metagenome | isolation source: rumen sample fed with dry roughage | host: buffalo | place: India: Nagpur | collected 2016 | reverse complement strand
AAGCGTGCTCTATGAACATACTCGATTCCCCCCAAGAATGTCAACACTCTTTTTCAAAAATTTGAGAAATAATTGATGCACCTGTCTGCGGGAGCAGGAACTTCAGTCCGTCCAATGACTTACAGTCTGTGCAAGCATGTGGGGATCATTGCCGATGAGGCCGAAAACCTTCATCCGAGGCCTGTTAAGGGCAAGAAGACGCCGTGCTTCGGCCTCGGTGTTCACGGTCCATGTGATTACCGGAAGCCTGCCGTGTGAACGCAGGTATGCATCATCCACCTGCTTCGATTCGGGTTTCTGATAACTGCTGCGTGACAAGATATGTCCGGCGCCGTTCCAGAGGACTTTGGGGATATCCTTGCTGCGGGCAAAGATGTCGGCCGTCTGAGGTGCGCCCAGATGTTGCAGACGGCACTCGCGTCTGAAAGCCCTGAGTGCCAGAGGGTTGAAGCTCGAGACAAGGACGTTGGGCCACAGCCCGAATTCAGTGATTATGTCGATGACCTTGCGAGAGAGCATCCGGTTGACGTGCCCCGCCTTGACCTTGAGCTCTATATCATATAGAAAACGGTCTCCGAACCCTGAGAACAGTTCCGTCAGAAGCGGAATCCTTGCATCAGAGAACTTCGGATCCTTGAACGAACCCACGTCAATGTCCCTGAGCTCGTCCAGCGAGAGATCCTCGATCTCGCAATCCATACCTGCCGTGCGCTTCAGCGAGAAGTCATGTGCCACCACGACCTCTCCGCTGCGGCAAACGTGCACGTCAAGCTCAACCCCGTCTATCAGGGGATTGTCTGCGCACCGGCTGAAGGACAGCATGGTGTTCTCCGGATAATCCTGGCTGAAACCCCTGTGGCCGAAGACCAGGACCTTCTTCTTTTCCTCAAGTTCCCTGAAGAATCCGTTCATTCCCTTTCTCCGACTGATATGATTCTTCCGAGAGCCGTTTCAAGTGCCTCTACCATCTCCTTTGTAGGTGCCAGATATCCGCCTGACCTGCCGTTGTCGGAATCCCCGTCGGCCATGCAGCCGTCGATCATCCTGTGAAGCATGCGGAAATCCACAAAGGCCTCCGCGGCAGCACGCCTGCAGGCATCGGCAGGTCCGTAGAGACTCACGAAACCATCGTAAAGACACAGCAGCCTGTGACTCAGGTCGGTGGACTGCGATGCGCGCGAATAAAAAGCCTTTGCCCTCTGAAGATTTCCGTCCATATTCACCTCATACCATAATAATCAAGCACAAATCCGATGGTGTCCAGCTGATCCTGCACCCTCCGGTATATATCGAACCCCCTGAAAGTCTCCACCGTTATGACGGGGATGTGCAGGCGCTTCGTGACTTCCGCGTTCACGCTTCCGTCGGGACCGGGACCGGTATAGCCGAACTCGTTGTGGCAGATGGTTCCGTCCTGCGTTGAGAACAGGAGGTCGAAGAACAGGTCCTCCATTCCGGCAAGATCAGTGAAAATATACGTGCTTCCCAGAAAATCACGACTCTGACTCATCACTATGGCCTCGTGCAGGTCCAGCACAAGATCGGGCTTGCGCAGCCTTATGTCGCCGAATATGGCATAAGCCAGCTGCTGGGCCTCGTCTCCATCAGGGTCGCCCGGGAAGCTCCTGTTCAGGTCCTGCCGTCCGGTAACGTAACGAGTATCGTTGCGGGCACCTTCGGCATTGGCCGGAGCCAGGACATTCAGGTCTCCGCAGGAAATCGTGGCGCTACGCATGAGCACGGCGCTGTACCAGGCTGCCTTCTCGTCCCCGTGGACACCGCCGACAATGTAGATCGAAGGACCCTCCTTGTCGCTGTGGATGTGGGTCACCTGCGTCTCGCACACCGTACCTTCCATTATGGTGTACGTGCTCACGGTGACCGGAAACCGTTCGGTGAGGAAATCTCCGAAATCCGCCATGCTCATGGCGTAGATATCCAGCCGGCTGTCGGGCTCGATTGCCCGATATCCGTCCCACAGGACCTCGGTTCCGGCAACTTTGACGCGCTGATAACCGCTGTCAGTCAGATCAGGAGAATCGGAATCCGAAGAAGCAGCCGCGGGAACCTCGGAAACAGATGACTGAACATCCGCCTGTCTCTTGCTGCATGCGGGAACAAAGAGGGGAAGGAAAATCAATATGGCAAAGATTACATGAATCTTTCTCATCACTCGGGAGAACTCAGATAATATCCTATGCCGTTTGCAAGAATCTGCCTGTACGTGGGCATGTCTCCGAGATCCAGCACCCTGCCGTCACCTGCAAACTGATACTCGTCTGCAAAATGGACTATGCAGGTAATGTGCCTGGCACAACGTTCGGACAGGCTGATTCCGTTCTCATCGTAGGGAACCGTCACTGCACCGTATGTCGCGGCCCTGGCGTAGAACTTGTCCTTGCCGGTAACGACCAGATCCGAATCGATCTTTCCGTGCAGGCGCCCCTGTGAAGCATTGGCCGTCTCCATCAGCAGGGCCATGGTATCCGTGAAGTCTCCCAGCTCCCTGTGCGTCAGGCCGTGAAGGTTGGTCGGCGACTTCTCCAGGGTTATCTGGAAATCCTCCTCCACATCCCACAGCGTCAGCGCAGCAAGATCAAGCGCATCCTCATGGGCCACAATGGCGTTCACGGTGGTGTACTCCGGCGATGCCTCGTGCAGGTCCACGGTGATGTCTATGCCCTCCCCGATTATCAGGCTCGTGATTCCGTATGCAACCTTCTCGGTGAACGTACCGCCCTCGTTGCCGGGATAGGCCCTGTTGAGGTTCCGGGTCTCGCTGCCGGACAGTTTCTGGCCGGATGATGCGTGGACATAGACCTCGCTGTCGGGCCACTGGTCGATCGGGTTCGTCGCACGGCTTCCGAAACGGAACCATCTGGTGCCGCCGTCGGTATCGATGTAGAACCTCATCGGAGCCGCTTCCTGCGGATCGGTGCACGTGAATGCACTGTTGTTCGCACGGGGAATGACATACAGGGTTCCGGCAGCAGGCCGGCAGTATTCGATGAGCATGACCGCACTTATGAATCCGGACGGCTCATTCGGATGTGTTCCGCCAAGGACCAGCATCGATGCCCCCGGGACACCGCTGTCGAGGATATAGACCTCGGTATCTCCGTTCGTGCCCTTGAGTTCCGGATACCAGTCGCTGAGCATCCTGACGTCGGTTACTCCGGCGCCCGGATAGATGGGTTCCTTTTCCTTTGCCGAACTGAAGCCGATTCCAAGATAGATGACCGCCGCAATCACGAAGACGCAGAGGATGGATGCCGTAATGTAGTTCCTGGGTATTTTCCTCATGCGCACCTCACTTCAGCAGCAACAGACGCAGGAGAAGCGTCACCATCACGATCGCGGCATCCAGCTGGAAGAAGAAGTTCTTCTTCTTTCTGAACATATTGACGGTAATAAGGACAAGCACGAAGGCTACGATTGCAAGATATACGAACTTAAGCACCGCACCCTCCTCATGCCGTCAGGAATGCAAGCGCATTCGTGTTGAAGATGACAAGTACGGCGACGGCGATGCACACCACAAACGGTATGATGCAGCATCTGAGTACCTTGTTGTACTTGAGCCCCACGATCTGTGCGGCGTAGTTTCCTGCAAGGGCCGTGGGAGGCATCAGGTCTCCCAGACAGCATGTGAACGCCAGGACGGCGGCCACGATTATGTCGTTGCACACAGTGTTCTGGATTATGACCAGAAGGAACGGAACTCCGATGACGGATGCCGCTCCGTATGAGCTGATGGCACCGAATCCGGGCATGATGGTAAACGTGGCGATGTACACGAACACCATGCCCAGTCCGAGGCAGCTGACCACTATCCAGCCTCTTGCCCCCACCAGTGTCAGAACCTGTATGAACATTCCCACGCCCATGAGCTTGGCAAGCACGGGAATCGTGGTCTCCATGGCATCAAGCGATTTCTTCCAGAAATTGAACCTTCTTCCGGTGAACAGGCCCACCACTGCGGAAATCAGGAAGATGAGGCATGTCCCCAGCTGCGGAAACTTCGGGAAGGCCTTTGAGACCACAAGCAGAACGAACAGGACGATGATCGGGATATAGAGCCTGAACCCGTATTTCTTTCCGACCTCCAGATCCAGACCTTCCTTGAGCTTCTCGATGTCCAGGTTCCTGCAGTACTTCAGGCCAAGGAAAAGAACGGCAAAGACCGCACAGGGAATGGTCAGAAGGAAAAGAGGCCCGTCGAAACCGATGTACGGCATGTCCACGCCTCCGCCGATGAGCATGGCGGGAATGTTGATCGGAGGAGCAGCCATTCCCATTATGGCGCCTATGGCTATGATGGCTCCGGCCTTCTCCTTGGGAATACCTATCAGAAGCAGCACCGGTGCAACCAGAGCACCTGCGCTCAGCACCGCTGCGGTGGATGATCCGGTAATCATTCCGGGGAACATTATCACCAGCATCAGCATGACCAGCATCAGGGCCGGGACCTTGTGGAGCTTGGTCACTATCAGCGCGTTGAGAGCCTCAAGTGCTCCCGATTCCTGGATCACCGTCATGAAAAGCATGGCGGTGGATATTATCAGGATGGTGTCCACATAGGTGAACGTACCCTCGAACAGATGCCTGAGGGGAATACCCTGTCCGCCCACAAGGGCACCGGCAATCGCCCCGAGTATCATCGAGATACTCACCGGCAGCTTGAACAGGAGATTCGCCAGCAGGAACACTGCCAGCATGGAAAGCAGACAGATCAGCTCGATATCCATCGGACGACCTTCATCACTGGAATACTTCGGTGAATACCGTCAGGGCATCCTTTGTGGCGTAGATCAGGCTGATGGGCTTCTTGTGCTCCTCGGCGTACTTGGTGAACTTGTAGTCGAAGTTGGCGTCTTCCTTGAGGACTATCCAGCTGGCCTTCTCCATGACCATGTCGGAATAGAGGTCGGACAGTGTTCCCCTGCGTGCGGAACCTCCGATATGGCAGCAGATGACCTCGATTTCATTTGCGTTGATGAATTCCATGATTTCCTTGGCGCGGGCGGTCTCCTCTGCTTCGGAGATTCCGGCGGCTCCGAGACCCTTTGTGCTGGCACCGACTGCAATGATGACGGTCTTGTAGCCCTTCATGGCATCAGCCGTGGCAGTGGCATTGTAGACATAGTCGACTCCGATCCTCTTCATGACGGTGTCGAGCATGGCAGCATCGGTGCTCTGGCCGAAGGATGTCACGAAAACCGGCTGCTTGTACAGGCTCTTGTCTATGGTACCGATGGTGACGACTCTTTTGTCCTCGCTGGTTTCCTGTTTGAAATCGACGTTCTTGTTGGGATCGTACTCGGAATCCACCGTTCCAGTAGAAGGAGTCGTGGTCTGGGCCGAAGTCGAAGCCGATGCCGAAGAAGCAGACGAAGATGAGCTCTTGCTGCAGGAAGCGAATGTAAGGATCAAGGCCAAGGCCAGGATCAGAACGGCAATTTTTTTCATAGCATCCTCCAATGCATATATGATATTACAAAATCAAACAATTCAAAACCATTCAGTCCACCGGTTTCAGGATTTTTCCAAGTCCTGCACCTACCATGTCGGAATAGCTTCCCAACCCGTCGAAGGCAATGGCCTTGTCCGGATAGACCATGCTGAAGTTCTCGGCAAGATAGCGGATGCACGTCACATGACGGGCAACCCTCTGGACAAGCGGATATCCGTCCTCGGGAACATCGAAATAGATGTATCCGTCAAGGTGGGCCTGCCTGTAGTTGGGCTCGTTGCCGTCGACGATCAGCTCATCCGTCATCTTTCCGTGAAGCGGACCCATCGACGGATTGTACGTCTCCATCAGCGTCATCATGGAAGCCGTGTTGTCTCCCAGACTCCTGTGTGAGAGTCCGTACGATTTCACGCCGGAGTACTCGGCGCGCATGTCCAGATCCTCGAGCTGCATGTCCAGCGCCATGCTCTGGGCTATGGTCATTGCCTTCTGGTTGTCGGCCTTCATGTTCACCATGGTGCAGTCCAGGTACAGGAACTCGGGAGAACCCTCATGCATGTCCATCGTAAGATCGATGCCCTCTTCATTGATGAGATTGAAGATTCCGGCACAAACCATCTCCGTCAGGACACCGTCCGGATTTCCGTAGTACAGTCTGTCGACGTTCCTTATCTCGGCAATCTCGGTATCGGAAAGCTGTCTGCCCGAAGACCCCATGTAGTACGTGTAGTCAGGCCACTGGTCGACGGGATTGGTCAGGCGGTTTCCGACCCTGAAAGTCCTTTTGCTTCCGTCCGAAAGCTCTATGTCGAAGAAGTCCTGCATTCCGTCAAGCGGCGACGTATGCGTGAAGCCGCTCTTGTTTGTCCACGGAATGATGAAGATCCTTCCCTGCATGCATCTGATGTTCTCGATCATGGCGATTGCGGCCACGGGACTTGCACTTTCATTGGGATGTGTTCCTCCGAGAATCAGAAGGTCTCCGCCCGGTTTCCCGCTGTCGAAGACATAGACTTCCGTATCAAGGGCGGTTCCCTTGAGTCCGGAGCAGTAATCGGAGAGCATCCTGACTTCAGTCACGTTGGGATTGGAAGCTATCGGCTCCTGCGTGTGCATGGCGATGAAATCAACCGATGCCATGACTGCAAATAGGAGGGCAACTGCAATGACCACGATGTTCTTTATGTAGCTCATGCTCCCCTCCTCATTTTATATGAAGCGCCCTGAGAGCGAATGTGACCAGCACGAATGCAATGCACACAAGCTCGGTAAATGGCCGCTTTTTAAGAATGTTCACCAGAAGAAGCAGTGCGAACACCGTGACGATGACATAATAGATTATCTGAAGCATCCTCACCCTCCTTCTACCTTACCAGAAACGTCAGGCTGTCGCCGAATATCACGAATATGATTCCGACAGCCAGAACCAGGACCACGGGAAGCCAGACTTCCTTCAGGACTTCCGAAGACTTCAGTCCGTTCTCCCTGCAGTTCACGATTCCGCCGTTACGCGCAATCAGGGCCACAACCGCCAGAGCGGCTCCCAGTCCGGCCACGGGCACCGTATTTGCCAGCCATCCTATGGGGAAAACAGCATAGGTCATCAGGAATGCCGGAACCGGCGTTGAGAAGAAGTATCCTATGACCAGTGCCGCAGCCATCATGACCAGCATCACGGGCACCACGTCGTACGGCAGTATCCACATGCTGTAGAGACCGCGCACACCCGTCATGGAACTGACTTCGATGAACGATCCCAGCGCGAACACCACGGCCATGGGAACCACGGCCTTCATCAGGCCGTCCGAGACGGCGTCAAAGCAGGCCTTGAATCCTCCGAATCCCTTGCTCACCGCAATCACGAGGATTGAAGCGACAAAGAATACCAGAGTGTTTCCTCCCAGATACAGGACATTGGGCAGCACCCCGTCGAAGAGTGCCGCCACTGCAGTGACGGCAAGCACGATCAGTGAAATCAGAGCAGACTTTGATTCAGACCTTCCTTCCGATACAGCTGATGCCAGAATATTCCTGCGCATCAGTGCGTAGACGATGAACGCCGGAAGTCCGATGACCAGAAGCGGAAGGAAGAATCCTGCATAAGGTGTCGGAAGCACGCTTCCGGCTCCGTTTGCCGCTATCATGGCAGGTATGCAGTTGGGAGGAAGGATCACGCCTATGAAGGCTCCCACACATACCGTGAGATGCACCTTCTTCTGATCCTGTTCCTTTGTATGCTCCCTGAACAGCTTCCCTGTAGTAAGCAGACTTGAACCCGCAAACCCTGTCAGCATGGACGGCAGGGCAATCAGGAAAAGAACACAGAATGCCTTCAGCGTCCTGTTGCGTATGGAAAAGACCCTGTCCGCCAGATACCCGAAGGCTCCGCTCCTGTCCAGAACAGCCACAAGCACGGATGCGGCGCAGACGCAGAGCATGCTGTCCAGGAATCCGAACGGACCCTCGACTATCTCCCTGAATCTGATCCCCATGCCTGCAGCCAGACTTCCCGCAACGGAAGCCAGGAACAGGAAGAAGACCGACCATTTCCTGTCATTGCGAGTGGCAACGGATCCTCCGATGGAAATCAGGAGCATCACAAGTGCCACGACTATCTCGTTTCTCATTCGATAACCTCAATCATCACTAATAACCTGAGCTTGAGTTCGCCGGCAGACTGCGATGAGCCGAGAAGACATACCTTTATGGTAGGCTTCGAGGCGAAGCGCAGAAATGCCGGATGAAATCATGCTCAGTACGCAGCAGATCCGTAATGTCTTCTGTCATCACCGATGGCATAGAACAGACCGTCCTTCTTCTCGATTGCCGCAATACATCCGACGTGCGAGCTGTACTCGTGGTCCTGGTCGATCAGCGTGTACCCCATGGCCTCCACGGCCTTGATGGTCTCTGGACTGTAGCCGCCCTCGATGTAGAGGTCCTTGATGGTCATGCCGTCCTTCCATGTCCTGGGCGCATTGGTGGCCTGGGCGATGTCCATGTCGAAATCGATGTAGTTGACGATTGCGGCAAAGGCTGCCGAGACAAGTGCCCAGTTTCCGGGAGATCCCACTGCAAGGACAGGCTTGCCGCTGGAATCGGCCACGATCGAGGGACACGTGGTGGAACACACCCTGATGTACGGCATCAGCATGTTCACGGAAGCCCCGGGTGCGTTGTTCAGGTTGGACAGGTGTGCGGTGAACACGAATCCTGTTCCGGGAACCGCTACGGCACTTCCGAAGTTGATTCCGTTGGTGTTCGTGGTGGAGACCACGTTGCCGTATTTGTCCATCACCACCATGTGGCTGGTACCGCCCTGGTCAACTGCAGTGCTTGCGGCAACCGCCTCTCCCGTGGAGTTGAGCTTTACCGTCAGGCGTCCGGCACCCACCATCTTCTGCTTGGCCTCCGGAGTGATCTTTGCGGCACGCTCCTTGGCATAGTCCTTGGAGATGATCGTCTGGACGGGAATGTCGTAATAGGTCGGGTCAGCCATGTAGGCATTTCCGTCCTTGTATCCCATCGAGAAGGCCTCGGCCATGATGTTGACCGTCTCCGGGCTGTCTGCACCGTATGACGAAAGGTCGAAGTTCTCAACAATGTTCAGGGCCTCGAGAAGTGCGGCTCCTCCTGTGGAAGGACCGCCCGTGGTGTAGACCGTATATCCCCTGTACGTTGTGGAAATCGGCTCCCTGATCACGGACGTGTACTGGGCAAAATCCTCATGCGTCAGGATTCCGCCGAGGCCCTGGATGTAGTCCACCATCTTGTCGGTGAACTCGCTGTCGTAGAAGCCCTTGATTCCCTGGTCTGCAATCAGCTCAAGCGTGTCGGCAAGGTCGTTGTTCTTTACGATGTCGCCCACACTGTAGAGGAATCCGTCATCAGTGTAGAGGCCCATGGTGTAGTCGTAGGCCTTGAGGTTCTGGTAACGTCCCTCGATGTTCGTGTTCCATCTCTCGGTGACGGGGAAACCCTTGCGGGCAAGGTCGATGACCGGCTGAAGCACCTCACGCGGGGTCATTGTTCCCCACTTCTCCAGAGCCGTGAGGGTTCCGTGGACCACGCCCGGGATGGCAATGGAGGTCACTGCCGGGGGATTGTCCGAGCTTGATGTCTCTATCTCGCCTGCAATGGCTTTTCCGGGAGCCTGCGTCATGTATTCGATGGTGATGTACTTGTCCTGGTCGGCCAGATAGACGGTCATCTGTCCTGCTCCGCCCACTCCGCTGGCCGCAGGCTCAAGAAGACCTACCGCATAGATCATGCCCACTGCGGCATCGATGGCGTTTCCGCCCCTTTCCATGATGTCAACTGCAATCTGGGCAGCAAGGGGACTTGCACATGCGGCCGCACCGTTGGCACCGACGGCTCCGGTCCCGAAAATGTCGCTCGGGAAATCATATTCCTGAGTCTTGGTGCTCTCCTGGGCCTCAGGAGCTTTGGTTTCTGCCGTTGTTGTTGCAGCTGCCGTAGCTGTTGTTGTGGAAGCATTGCTGTCCTGTGATTTCGAGCAGCCGGTGAAAGCCAGAACGGCAATCAGGACCGCAAGGATCAGGACTGTTTTACGGATGGTCTTCATAAGCATCACCTGTCTCACAAAAACGCCCCCAGAGACGGGGGCGCATGTCATTCAAGAAAGAGTAGACGGAAACCCGCCTACGTGTTGTCACATGGCCTCGATTGTAACGAGATCAGACTCGTGCGGAATCTGCAGTGACGGGATGGCATCCTTGTTCACTACAAGAACCGATCCGTCGGCGTGTGTAAGCTTGTACTGCACGACATCTGCCATTCCGACAATACGGAATGCTTCCTCAAGGTTGAGTCCGGCCTCGGGGATATAGGCAAAAGACTGATCCTCGATGATGTAGTAACCTGCGTTGTAGACTGCATCCTCTTTCCTGGTCTGCTCCATACCCATCGTGATGTACTCTGCGCTTGCATGCCATGCGATGTACTTTCTGGTGAAGTGGTTGTATTCCTCGTTCCTGGTATAACCGTCGGCATAAGAGATGACCTGAACGGCCTTGCTCGGAGTGATGTTGAACTTGGCGAACAGCTCTGCAACCGAATATGCTCCGGCATAGGGATGCTTTGCGGTAGTTGCGGTGGGATACCATGTTCCGGCTCTGTTTCCGAGATACGGAGCATCAATGCCGTAGACTCCGTCGGCATTGAGGAGCATGACCATCCTGTAGACGCCTTCTCCGGAGATCTTGGAATCCTTGGTGATTCCGGCAACAGTGACGGACTTCACGTCCGGCAGGCTGATATCGCCGCAGACCAGCGTGATTGCATTACCGACGTAGACGATGGATGCGTCTGCAAGCTGCTCGGCCGTGAGAGTGACGCTCTGACCGGCGACGTTCTCGAAGACGAATCCCGTTGCTGGGACAAGTCCGACGTTCTCTGCCACATAGAGCAGGTTCTCGATACCCTCCAGGGGCATGAACACGAGAGCCTCGTTTCCGATGATGCACCAGCCCTTGTACCAGACATCCGAAGACTCCTTCTGGTTGGGTCCTACGAACAGGTCGTAGTCATAAGCCGTGTTGTCCTTGATGAAGCTGACGAGCTTTCCGCGGAACGTGGCCAGGTCGCAGGTGTCGGTGTAGAGGTCGGCATATGCGACTGTGCTGACGATCGAGTCATCTGAAGGTGTGAACCAGAGGTTCTTGTCGATGATCTCTCCCAGGCTGTAGGCCTTGTGCCACTCCTTGGCGTTGTAGCACTGGCGTGATGCCTCGAGACCTTCGAATGCGTTGTTGAGAATGATGATCTTGCTCATTCCCGAGGGATTCTCATAGATGGCCTGTGCGAACAAAGCACCGACAACCAGAGAAACAAGAATTGCGATTGCTAACAGTTTCTTCATATGCCGTCTCCTATGGGGGCAGATTTCCATTCGCGCCCTGTATCTATCAATGGTAACGCACGCGAAGGCACCTGTCAAAAGAAAAATAGCACAAAAAAGGCCTTGATGGAATATATATGCAGAATTTATGAAAAAAAATTCATACCTGCCCTTATTCCATTTAACCTCACCGGGTGATAGACTCATTCAGGACAGGAGAGACGCTGTGCCTGACGGTCTGACGGAAAAAACATTTGAAGAATATCTCGGCCTCATCGGCAAGGGAAAAGACTCCCTGGAGCTCTGGGAGGAACAGCTTGCTTCAGGACTCGGCACCCCGGAAGACATGTCCCTCGTGGTTATGAACGCCAATCCCTTCACATTGGGCCATCGTTATCTTGTAGAGATTGCATCAAGGCGCAGTTCATGTGTCCTGGTAATGGTGATACAGGGAAAGCCCGAATCCGGCGGAAAAGGCAATCATGAGAATACGGGAATCGTGTTCCCCTTCCCGGAACGCCTGGAGATGACAGGGAAATGCCTTTCCGACATGGACAACGTCACGGTCATTCCTTCCGGACCCTACGTGATAAGCCGCGATGACTTCCCGGACGGCTTCCTGGCCGACAGGATGGGAAAGGTTCCGGCCCATGCCGTCCTGGATTCCATGGTGATCTGCCACATATGCAGGGCACTCGGAATAAAGAAGATATTTGCCGGAGACGAGCCCAGGGACGAGATGTCCGAGATTCATCTCAATGCACTGAGGACAGCATGCGCCGATGCAGGAATCATGCTGAGGGTTGCAGAGCGGAAACGTCTGGGAGAGAAATACATATCATCCTCCCTGGTGAGGCAGGACATCGCAGACGGAAAGACGGATGAAGTCAGGCAGCTTGTGCCTGCGGGAGTATTGGAATACCTGTGATCCTTATCTGGTCATTCCGCTCAGGGCCTTGCTCTTCACTATGGCCCTGACATAAATCAGGTAGGAAGCAACCGAGGAGAATGCCGCAAGTCCGAACAGCACTGTGAGGACTGTGGAACAGGTGCTCAGGATCTGTCCGTCGACGGAAAGCTTTTCCATGATCCTGAGGGCAAATCCGCAGATGCATGTAAGTGCATAGAGGCATGTCTTGGCCTTTCCGAAAATGTTGGCTGCCATTGCCTTGCCCTTTCCCATCATCAGCATTCTGGTGAAGCTCTGTGCGAATTCCCTCCAGAGGATGAATATGTAGGCCCATACCGGCATGATTCCGGAAGCAAGAAGACAGGTGAAGAACGTCAGGTGGCAGATGACGTCGGCAAAGGGATCAAGGACCTTGCCCAGATCCGTGACCAGACCGCGTCCTCTGGCGATCTTTCCGTCGAGAAGGTCTGTCAGTTCCATCACGGCATACATCAGCGCCAGGATCACCGCATAGACCACTGGACTCAGGGACGGAATCAGGTCGATCAGAAAGTAGACGAGGAAGAAGACAGGTGCCATCACCAGTCTTGTGACCGTAAGTTTGTTTGGAAGATTCATTATCCGAACAGCCTCCTGTACTTGTCTCTAAGGTAAACATCAAAATGGGAAGAATCAAGACTGTGCCCTGTTACTCTGTCCAACATTTCCGGAATCCTGTACACGGCGCCGTAGCGGTAATACTTCTGCGTAAGGTATTCCTTGATCTTCACAAGATTGCCGGTGCGCATGGCTCCCACGACATCGACCTCGGATGCCATGGAGTTCCAGACCTGGGCGTTTATGATGTTTCCCAGTGCGTATGAGGGGAAATAGCCGTACAGACCGCACATCCAGTGGACATCCTGCAGCACCCCGCTCTGGATGCTGTCGGGTCTCTTTCCGAGAAGTTCAACGGACATTGCATCCCATGCCTCCGGAAGATCCTTTATCTTCAGGTCTCCGTCCATGAACTGTTTCTCGAGTCTGAACCGGAGTATTATGTGAAGCCCGTAGGTGACCTCATCCGAATTGCACCTGTTGTCGCCGATGCGCACCCTGTTGACGGCCTTCATGAAGGTGTCGAACTCCACTCCTGCGGTCTGCTCCGGGAAGGTGTCGCGGAAAATCGGGAAATAGTGTTCCCAGAAATAGGGGCTGCGGGCCACGAGGTTCTCCCAAAGCCTGCTCTGGGACTCATGGAAGGTATTGCTCTGCCCCTGTCCCAGGGAAGTTCCCTTGATGGTTCCGTTGCTGGCTCCCATCTCATAGATGGCATGACCGCCCTCGTGGACGATGGTGAAGATCTGGCTTGTGACATCAGGATCTTCGAACCTTGTGGTAATCCTGATGTCATCACAGCCGACGGCACTTGTGAACGGATGAGCAACCTCTCCGATTCCGCCGCGGTCGAACTCATAGCCCATGTCCTCGAGGATTTTCCTTGAGAATGCCTTCTGTTTTTCCTTGTCGTATTTCCTGAAAAGGAAGGCAAGCTCGTCATCCTTCAGCTGGTTTCCGGATGCATCCACCATTGAAACGACATCCTTGATGGTCTTCTGCATGCCGCCGAAAAGGGTCTCTATCCGGGCACTGTCGAAACCGGCATCATTGCGGTCCAGCAGGGTATCGTACAGGGATCTTCCGCGTGCTGTTATGGAGGCGCTCTCCTTTGTCAGGTCCACAAGATGCTCAAGGTACGGGCAGAATGCCTTGTAATCCCCGTCCTTGCGGGCAGTGAACCATCTGTTCTGGCACTCGCTGGCAGCCTGGCTCAGATCCTCCACGAGCTTTGCGGGAATCATGACGGCATCGGAATACTGCTTCTTCCAGACCCTCACCAGAGCCTTCTGCTCATCGGTGGCGTCAGTGACGCCCTCCAGCACGTCAAGGCACTCTCCTATCTCCTTTCCGGTCGAAAGCTCATGGATCATTGAAGAAAGGAACGCCATCTGCCGTGACCTCTCCTCTCCGCCTTTTTCACTCATGACGGTCTCGAAGTCATAGCCCAGCACGGCCTCGATGTGACCGATCATCATGATCTTCCTGTCGGTTTCAAGAAGCCTGTCATAGGCTTTCTGCTGCTTTTCAGTCATTCATGCTCCTTTCAGAGTTTCTCAAGAATCTCCTCCACCGCCCTGATGGTGGAAGTCGGCGTAGAGGATCCGCTGCATATGCCCACGCTGGAATATGAACGCAGAACCGCAAGCAGCTCCTGATCCAGATCTTTCTCGTTCTCTATGCGGAACACCGGTTTGCCGGCATCGGCAACAAGCCTTGCAAGCCCGTTCGTGTTCTCGCTGTTCAGGCCTCCGATCACGACCACCGCATCGGTCTGGGATGCGAGTTCCAGAACGGCTTTTCCGCGTGCTTCTGTGGCACCGCAGGGCGAGTTGGAAAACCGGATGTGGCTGAAGCCTGTCTTCAGACACCTTCTTATCGCCTGGAATTCCCTTATGGGAAACGTGGTCTGCACTACGACTATGATCTCGTCATCGGGAGCAAGCTTTCCGCTTTCCATCAGATTCCTTGCGTCGTCCATGCTGCTGACGAGATGCGAGTTGACCGGACTTCCGTCCGGAAGCTCAACGCCCATGAGGCCGATGGCCTCTGCATGACCTCTAACCCCGATAATTATGGTCTTGCAGCCTTTCTGGGCTGCTTTTCTGACCGTTGTGGCACCCTTTGCCACAATCGGGCATGTTGAGTCGACAACCTGGAATCCGGCCTGGATGTACTCTCTCCTGAGCTTCTCCGGAATTCCGTGGGCACGCACGAGGGCTATTCCGGGCTCAAGGCCTTCAGGCGACTCCGAGTTCCTCATCCCCTGGGCGGCGAAATGCCCGACCACATCCTTGTTGTGTATCAGCGATCCTATGCTGTAGCAGGGAAGGTTCTCGGCCTTGGCCTTCCCTATGCATTCTTCCGCCTTGTCGATGGAGTTCGCAACCCCGAAGCAGTAACCTATGACATTGCTTCTCACAACCTTCATGGAGTCCTCCCGTCAGACAAGGATCTTGGGGTCGTTTCCGCCCTTGTTCCTGCCGGTCTTCTCAGGCTTGCCGCTCTTCCTGATTTCGTCACCGAGCATCCTTCTGGCCATTGCGGCATCGGAAAGGTCTTCTTCCTCCTCAACCTTCAGGATATCCAGTGCACTGGTCTTTCCCAGAATGTAGAGGATGTTTGTGGCGAGGAAGTTGGATGAGTATGTTCCCACTACGACTCCGAAGATCATGCAGACTGCAAAACTCCTTACGTCGCCGGAAGCAAGGATTGCAAGCGGAATTACGGCCAGAAGCGTGGTAACGCTGCTGAACGTGGTTCTGGAAAGGGAGCTGTTTACTCCGTAGTCCATGACATCCGTAAGTTCCTGATTGTGGTTGCCCTTGATGCTTTCCCTCACCCTGTCGAAGATGACTATGGTGTTGTTCAGAGAATAGCCGATGATCGTGAGGATTGCGGCTATGGTGGTTGAGGAAATCTCGAACCCCGTGAGGCTTATGAAGCCGAGCATCAGCAGGACATCATGCATGAGCGCGATTATGGCGCTGATGGCATAGGCCACCTTGAATCTGATCCAGACATAGATAAGGATCAGCCCCAACGCTATTGCCACGGCCTTCACGGAACCCGTGATCAGGCTCGACGAGAACTTGGCTCCGATGAAGCTGCTCTCCAGAAGGGTGTATGAGCTGAATCTCCTTCCCAGAAGCGTACTGATCAGGTTCTCGACCTCTCGCTGCGTCTGGTCTGCGGCAAGCTTTACCCTTATCTGGTATCTTCCGTCATCCGATGATCCTATGTTCTGGACCCTCACGCCCTCGATTGAGGAAAGGGTTCCCCTGACGTCCTCAATTCTTGTACCGTCGTCATCTATCTTCACTGAGACGGATACTCCGCTCTCGAAGTCGATTCCCAGGTTGAAGCCCCTGAACGCCAGAAGTGCAACCGCAGCCAGAAGAAGAATGCAGGCGATTCCGAGATAGACGGTTCTGCGCCTGACGACATTGAAAGCTATGTTCTTCATTTGCCGTACCTCCTTCTCCATGAGATGGAAATCTTCTCACCCACCGTCAGGTCCATCAGCAGATGGCTCAGGAAAAGTGATGTGAACAGGGAGCTGATGATTCCGATTGCAAGAGTGGTGGCAAAACCGCGCACTGCACTTGAACCGAAGAACATCAGGACCGCTGCGGCGATTATCGTGGTGATGTTTGAATCCAGGATGGTCCACAGGGCCTTTGAGAAGCCGATGGACACGGCCTTCTTGGGAAGTGCCCCGTCCCTGAGCTCGTCCTTTATCCTCTCGAATATGATGACGTTGGCATCCACAGCCATTCCGACGGACAAAATCAGGCCTGCGATTCCCGTAAGGGTAAGCGTGGACCCGAAACCACCGAGCGTGGCCACCATGATTATGAGGTTCATTATCAGGGCGATGTCGGCAATCAGGCCGCTCCAGCTGTAGAAGACCACCATGAACAGGACCACAAGGATGAAACCGTAGATTATCGCGTTCATTCCGATGCGCACGGAGTCCTCTCCCAGCGAGGCTCCCACCGTCTGCTGGCTGGATACCGTCACCGAAATCGGAAGCGATGCCGTCTTGAGCAGGATGGCAAGGTTCTCGGCCTCCTTTTCCGTGAAACCCGAAATCTGGACGTTTGTCGAAAGCGCATCCCTGATCGTGGCAACGCTCTTCACGTGACCGTCCATGACTATGGCCAGAGGCTGACCTATGTGGTTCTTGGTGAAATCATAGAATATCGATCCGCCCTCGTCGCTGAGCTTGACTGCGACGGTCGGCTGGTTGCTGGTGCTGTCCTTGCTTGTCTGGGCAGAAAGCAGATAGCCTCCGTCAAGAGCCGCGGTCCTGTAGATGACGACCATGGACGAAAGCTGCTCCAGCCCGTATTCATCCGTATAGAACACGCCCGCAAGCATCCTGTCCTGCGGAATCAGCGACGGCTGTGTGAACGGAAGATCATTTGCCAGGGCATCAAGAACCCGGGCATATTCCTCCGGATTTGACTCGTAATAAGCCTTGACCCTCTGTGTGGTGAGTGTGTCCGCCAGATGGAATGCAAGAGAGCCCTTGCCCTTGAGGAATGCATCAACACGTCCGGGATCCGGTGTTCCGGCAAGCTCGATGAGGATCTGGCTGTCACCCTGACGTCTGATTTCGGGCTCGGCCATTCCGAACTGGTCTATCCGGTTCTTGAGGATCTCGACGTCCTCATCGATGGCTGCCGATATCTCGCTTTCGGACGGCTCGCGTCCGAGTCTTTCGGCAAGGGACGACGGATCAACATCGAGAAGTATGCTCATTCCGCCCCTGAGGTCCAGGCCCAGCTGGAGTGCTTTTGACGAAAGCTCCTTGAGACTCTGTATGTACTCCCTGCAGTACTGCTCCACGGCAGACATCAGGGCCTGTCCGCCGTCCTCCGAGACGGAGAACGCGGAAAGGACATCCTCACATGTCTTTACGTCTGCTGATCCCTTTCCTCCGACATACTCCTTGGCCAGCTTCAATACAAAAGAATACTCCTCGGGAACTTCGGAATTCCTGTTGTCCTCCAGATACTGGAGTACGGCCTCCGCCTGTCCCTGGGAGTATTCCTTGACCTGGAGGCTCGTGGCCGTGGTCAGGGCCTTGTCCTCCGCTGATACGAATCCGTACCATTTGATTGTCGGGAAAAGAAACCAAACACAGATTGCAAGGACGACCAATGCAATCAGAATGCGTTCAGTTTTCCTCATCAGTTCTCTGCCTTCTCCTCTTCAGCCTTCTTCTCTTCAGCCTTTGGAGCCTCGACGGCGGGCTTCTCGACCTTCTCGATCTTCTCCTCGCCCTTCTCCTTCTTTGCCGGCTTCTCTGCTGCAGGAGCCTCTTCCTTCTTGTTCAGGACGGATGAGATGGCATTCTTGCTGAACTCGATCCTTGTGTTGTCGTCGACCTTGACGATGACGGTGCTTTCCTTCACGACGGCAACTGTTCCCCTGATTCCGCCGATGGTGACGATCTTGTCACCTTTCTTGACGGCCGCGAGCATTGCCTTGGCTTCCTTGTCCCTCTTTCTCTGGGGTCTGATGATCATGAAGTAGAAGATCAGGATGATGACACCGAAAGTAATGAGTGTCGTGACCATGGATCCGCCTGCGGAAGCTCCGTCAGCGGTTGTTGCAGTTGTTCCCAACGCAAGAATCAAAGAATACATATCAAGTCCTCACTTATGTGCGAATTATAAAGCTCCTCTAAAAATACACATATATCAGTGTATTGTCAAACAGTATCAAAAAAGGCCCACGGTTTCCCGCAGGCCCTGTATTTCAGTCTAATCGAACGACTGTGGATTACATCATGCCGCCCATGCCCGGGTTTGCAGGTGCTGCCGGCTCCGGAGCGGGGATGTCGGTGATTGCGCATTCACTGGTAAGGATCAGAGCAGCGATGCTTGCGGCATTCTGAAGTGCGCTTCTGGTGACCTTGACCGGATCGATGATTCCGGCCTCGACCATGTTGACCCACTTGTTGTTGTTTGCATCGTAGCCTACGCCCTTCTTGCTGTTCTTGCACTTGTCGGCGATGATGGCTCCGTCTTCTCCTGCATTCTCGGCAATCTGGCGCATGGGTTCCTCAAGGGCCCTGCGGACGATCTTGTAGCCGATCTGCTCCTCATCGGTGAGAGACGAGAGATCCTTCTTCTCCATGTTGACTGCTGCCTGGGCCAGTGCGACTCCGCCTCCGGGAATGACGCCTTCCTCGATTGCTGCACGTGTTGCGTTCACGGCATCCTCGACTCTGTGCTTGCGCTCCTTGAGCTCGACCTCTGTGGGGGCACCGACGTTGATGACTGCAACTCCGCCTGCGAGCTTGGCAAGGCGCTCCTGGAGCTTCTCGCGGTCATAGTCGCTCGTGGTCTCGGAAATCTGCTTCTTGATCTGGCCGATCCTGTCCTTGATGTCCTGGCTCTTGCCCAGACCGTTGATGATCGTGGTGTTCTCTTTCTCGACCTTGACGCTCTTGGCCCTTCCGAGCTGAGTGAGCTCTGCGTTCTCGAGCTTCATTCCAAGCTCCTCGCTGATGACCTGTCCGCCGGTGAGGATTGCGATATCCTCGAGCATGGCCTTTCTCCTGTCACCGAAGCCGGGTGCCTTGATGGCACAGACGTTCAGGGTTCCCCTGAGTGAGTTCACGACCAGAGTGGTCAGGGCCTCGCCGTCAACATCCTCTGCGATTATCAGCAGCGGCTTGCTGGTCTGGACGACCTTCTCGAGAACGGGGAGGAGTTCCTTCATGGATGAGATCTTCTTGTCGTAGATCAGGATGTACGGATCGTCCATGACGCTTGTCATGGTCTCGCGGTTGCTTGCGAAGTAAGCTGAAATGTATCCGCGGTCGAACTGCATTCCNNCGTCCATTCCGACCTTCTCCATGGCGTTGGCGATCTCCTCGCCGATTGTCCTGTCGTTGTTTGCGGAGATGGAAGCAACCTGCGTGATTTCTTCCTTGTCACTGACTGTCTTGGAGACAGACTTGATTTCTGCAATGGCATCTGCGACAGCCTTGTCGATTCCACGTCTGATTCCCATGGGATTGACACCGGCGGAAACACTCTTCATGCCCTCTTTGGTGATTGCCCAGGCAAGAACCGTAGCGGTGGTCGTTCCGTCACCGGCGACATCGTTGGTCTTGGATGCGACTT
>WARQ01002076.1_pt1 | contig 20154 bp, 18 predicted proteins | sample 4769161 | NCBI WGS metagenome assembly WARQ01 (sample SAMN08893024, study PRJNA449175) | gut metagenome | isolation source: rumen sample fed with dry roughage | host: buffalo | place: India: Nagpur | collected 2016 | reverse complement strand
AGGTGATAGAGAAGAAGATGAAAAAGAAGGTTCCGAGGGTGGAGTATGGGGCTTCTGGGCGTAGCTAAGCGACTCTTTCATAAAAACTCAGAGTTAATGCATTGTTGAGTAGCCGTATCGTGAGTAATGAGTGGCTAATGGGTGGATAATGATAGTTTATTGTTGACAGATATATTCATAGTGGGATATAAAAAAATTAAAATATCAAGGGCGATGTGGAACTATCCTCATCGCTTTTTTTGTTCAAAAAACTTTTTTATCAATGAGCGTTGCGTGATTATTTAGGATTCAAAAATTCATAGTTACTCTTAAAGCTTCAAATTTGGGCTGATTGTATTGGAATTAGGTTTTTTGGATTTTTGATGTATATGGTGATTATCTAGAGTATAATAGTATAAAACGAGCAAGCAATGGTTAAAGAATTGCTTGAAAAGGAGAAAACTATGAGAAAGATTTTTGCTGTGCTTTTGGTTCTTGGGGTGATGTTTAGTCTAGTAGCAGCAGGATCAACAGAAAAAGTTGATATGAATGGTAGTGTTGCTATGGTCCTTTCTGGTCTGAAAACAGACCAAGCTTTCAATCAATATACTTACGAGGGGATGATGAGAGCGGCAAAAGAGAAGGGAATCAAAACTGCATATAAAGAAAATGTAACGGATGCAGAGCAAGTAGAAGTAATTCGTCAATTAGCACAACAAGGCTATGAGATTATTATTGGGCAGGGAGGTCAGTTTGGGGATTCGCTTGCAACTGTTGCAAAAGAGTATCCCAATACTAAATTCATTTTCTCGGTAGGAAAAGATACCTATGGATTACCGAATATGTCTGCAGCAACTGTAAGTTATAGTGAAGCTGGGTATCTTGGCGGTATTATGGCCGCTCATTCTACTAAAACAAAGAAAGTTGCAATGATTACTGGCGTATTCTATGCAAATCAATCCCAAATGCGTGATAGTTTTAAAAAAGCTTTACATGATGTAGACCCTAATATTGAATTTGCTGCAATTGAGACTAATGATTGGGCTGACACAGATAAAGCATATAACGCAGCTAATGCTCTTATAGCACAAGGGTATGATGTTCTATTCCCGTGCCTTGATGCAGCAGGTGCTGGTGTATCCGCGGCCTCCGATGATTCCAAGGGCAAAGCTGTAATTGTTGGTTCTGTTGCGGACTATGCAGCAACTTACAATGGCAAAGCAGTAATGGGAAGCGTAATATTTAACTGGGAAGGCCTTGGGTATCTAGAGGCAACTGGAGAGTTAACCGATGGAAAATCTCACGTTGTTGGTATGGCTGGAAATGGAATTTCCGCAATCATCAACGATCTTTCCAGTGCAGGTATTGCTGCAGTTGAAAAAGCTAAGAGCGATCTTGCTGCAAAGAAAATTAATATTCCAGATTGATTGAATTTTTTGTAAAATAATCTGTATACCGCTGAATACGGTATACAGATTGTTTATAGAAAACAGTACTTTGCATGTCAAAGTAAATGATACTTAATGGGCTTTCTTATAACGAGCCATTGGATTTTCTATGAGCGAAAATTTACCTCTTCTTAAAATGCAAGATATCACAAAACGATTTCCTGGCGTCCTTGCAAATGACGGCATTACAATCGAATGTCAAAAGGGGCAAGTACTAGGTCTACTTGGCGAGAACGGTGCTGGAAAGACTACTCTCATGAATATTCTATATGGTCTTTATCAGCCTGATCAGGGAAAGATATTTGTTGATGGGAAAGAAATAATGATTAATTCGCCATCTGAAGCTATACAACATGGCATCGGGATGGTCCATCAGCATTTCAAATTAGTTGATACGCTTACAGTAATAGAGAATGTAATTCTAGGTATTCCGACTAATAAGGCTATTTTGGATTTTGGTCCAGCTAAAGAAAAGCTTAAAAAACTGTGCGAGGAATATGAATTATTTGTTGATCCTGATGCTGTTGTTTGGCGACTCCCAGTCGGACAGCAGCAATGGATCGAAATACTCAAGGCCCTTTATAGGGATTGTAAAGTGTTGGTTCTTGATGAGCCAACTGCAGTTCTTACCCCATCTGAGAGTGATCAACTATGTCGAGCAATACGAAGAATCACGGAACAAGGTCGGAGTGTTGTTTTTATTAGTCATAAATTGCGTGAAATAATTGAAATCACAGATAAAGTAACCGTTATTCGTGATGGGAAAGTCATTGGAACTGTCGACACCAAACAAGCTACTCAGTCCAAGCTTGCAGAGATGATGGTGGGACGTCCTGTAACTATTGAGCGTAGACCACGTCAGAAAGTTAGAAATACTATACCTATCCTTGAAATGAAACATGTCAATGCGATTGATGATAGGGGTATACAAGCTCTCAAGGATATTAACTTAACCATACATGCAGGAGAGATTGTAGGTGTCGCTGGCGTAGATGGAAATGGTCAGAGAGAATTGGCAGAGTGTATTACCGGTCTTAGAAAACCTTCTAGTGGTGAAATTAAAATTCAGAATAAAATTGTTGCTGGTGTTATATCAGATCCGTCATTTGTTGGATTTATCCCTGAGGACAGACAGAAGACCGGGCTTGTGCTTGATTTTACAGTAGCTGAGAATCTTCTTCTTAAGGATTGTACAGAGGAACCTTTCGTAAAAAAAGGATTCTTGCAGTACCCAGAAATCAGGAAACATGCAGCTGAAATGATAAAAAAATATAATATCAAGGCTCCTTCTGGAGAAGTAAAAGTGAAGACTCTTTCTGGAGGTAACCAACAGAAAGTAGTAATCTCCCGCGAGCTGGATCCACAACCGGTACTTGATGTCGCATCTCATCCAACCAGGGGCTTGGATCTTGGCGCTGTGGCAAATGTACACGAAATTTTATTGAAGGAGAGAGAGAGGGGCGCTGCAGTGCTTTTTATTTCTGCTGAACTCCAAGAAGTAATGGCACTCAGTGACAGGATTATAGTTCTCTATAGTGGTCAAATAATGGGCGAACTTGATGGAGATCATGCAGATCAATTCACTATAGGTCAAATGATGCTTGGACAAAAGACGGAGGTTGCAACATGAGCGAAAAAGGGAAAAATATTAAAATTCCTTTCATTGGTAATTTTGTCCAATCTAGTGGTCGTACAATATTGGGAATATTTCTCGGAATAATTGCTGGAGGCCTATTAATTGCTTTTTCTGGGGTTAATCCATTTTTTGCATATGCTTCAATGTTTCGTGGTGCATTTAACAGTTTTCAGTCTTTCAGTAATGTTCTCGTGAGACTTTCTCCTTTATTGCTTGGTGGTATTGGCGTTGCTCTAGGTATTAAATCAGGAGTATGGAACACAGGTATTGAAGGGTATATGTATCTTGGGGCCATCGGTTCAACTTTGATGGCGATTCCTGACTGGGGACTACCCCCTTTAGTTCATATATTGTTGTGTTTTATTGTTGCAATGCTGTTTTCAGGTTTGTGGGGAGCAATCCCTGGGTACTTAAGGGCTTATAAAGGCGTTAATGAGGTGACTTGCACAATTATGATGAGTTATATTGCAATTTATCTTACAAATTGGATTGTTTCAGCATCTCCTTTAGCACAGCAAGGGGCATATTATCCAATGTCTCTTCCGTTCGCGAAGTCATCATTACTTCCAATTCTGATGAAAGGTACAAGTCTTCACCTAGGACCATTTTTGGGCCTTGTAATCTGCATCATCTTTCATTATATCCTCAAATATACTCCATTTGGTTTCAAGACAAGAATGCTTGGTTCAAATCCATTTGCAGCCCAGTATGCTGGCATTAACTCTAAGAAACAGATAGTAATGACTATGGTCATTGGTGCTATGCTTGGAGGGCTGGGTGGAGCAATCGAAGTAATCGGTTTAAAACATAGGCTCTACATGGAATTCGTGACAGGTGTTGGGTATGAAAGTGTTGCTGTCGCTTTAGTGGCTGGCGGGGACCCTATTGGTGTTATTGTTTCAGCTTTATTCTTCTCCATATTAAAAGTAGGAGGGGCAACAATGTCAATTGAAACAGGTGTCAGTTCTTCCATGGCTTCGATCATCATTGCTCTTTGTGTTCTGTTCGTAGTTGGAGTAGGTATGGCAGATGCAAAACGACTAAGGCGCAAGGAAAAGAAAATGTTCGGCAAACAATCTGTGGCTTTTGAGATGGAGAAAACTTCAAAATGACGTATGATATTTTAATTGATTGGCTTCAAGCTACTTTGAGATGGTCTGCGCCATTGATAATTTGCGCAATGGGTGAAATTTTTGCTGAGAGATCGGGTATCATCAATATGGGCATTGAAGGGATCATGCTCTGTGGTGCCCTATGCGGGGTAGCTGTTTCGTATTATGCTCAGAGTCAGACGGTTGCAATTCTCGCTTGTTTGTTATTGGGAGCTGTACTAGGCTTGGCTATTGCTTATCTCACTGTCTCGCGTCGGACAAATCAGGTAGTTACTGGCTTGATGGTAAACCTACTGGCAATAGGAGCAACAGATGTAATTTTTTCACTTCTTTCTGTCATGAGGCATAAGCGGGCAACTCCATTTGCTCCCCTGTTCCCTGAAGCAATGCATAAGATTCCTTTAGTTGGAACAGTACTCTTTTCTCAACCATTTACAACTTGGATTGCTATGTTATTTGCATTGATTGCTTCTTTTGTCTTATATAAAACTCGTTGGGGATTAAATGTTAGGGCAGTCGGCGATAATCCTCAGGCTACTGCAACCACTGGGCTCTCTGTTATAAAGATCAAGTACCAAACTGTCATTCTAAGCAGTGCAGCGGCATGTTTGGCTGGTTGTGTGCTTACCCTGGCTTCTAGTGGTTATTTTGCGGCAGGTGGTATGACTGGTGGAAGAGGTTTTATTGTATTAGCAGCCGTGGTTGTCGGTGGCTGGGATCCAATGCGGACACTTTTTGCATGTATTCTCTTTGGTGCTGCCGATGCTGCGCAGTTAAGGCTCCAGACAACGAATTCAATGATTCCAACGCAGTTTTTGCAAATGTTGCCGTATATTATTACTGTAATAGCTTTAACAATCATGGTCAAACAATCCCGTGTTCCAAAAACATGGGGAGCCGCTTACGATGGGCGTAGGAATTAGTATGATTAATATTCTATTGCAATAACTCTTAGAGGGTAATGATTTTGTATTTTGGAGAATTGATTGATACTATTCTCCAATTGCTTGCTTTAATTCTAGAATAAGGAAGGAGAAAATCCATATGTATAGTCTTATCATAAAGAATGGTTTAGTAATCACTTCTCAATTCATGGAATATAAAGATATTGCAATTAAAAATGGAATAATCACTGAAATTGCCGATCCAGGCTGCCTTGATCCATCAAAATCAATAGGGGCTGAATTGTATGATGCTCGAGGTAAATGCGTGATACCTGGTCTTGTTGAACCGCACATGCATATCAAAGCTCCTCTAGGTGGATTTATTGATATTCTTGATTTTGATACAGCGAGCAGATGTGCTGCTTTTGGTGGTGTAACAACATTTATCGATTTTACCTCAACTTTACCGGGAGATTCACTTGTTAATGCAGTTAATGAACGAAAACAAGAAATGGAAAAATCCCATCTTGATTACTCCTGCCATTGCAAGGTAGTAAATTTAGTGACTTCTGATCTTGTTGCAGAAGCTATGCTTGCGAATGCTAAATATAAAATATCAAAATCTCAAGAAGATAAGGCAGTAGCAGATGAAGCAAATAGTAGAGTTGAGAAATCTATCTCAGAACGGCTTGCCGAGATACCTACCATAATCAAAGACGAAGGAATTCCAACGTTTAAATTATTTATGACTTATCGTAAAGCTGATGTCATGATTGATGATTTATACATGTTGAAAGTGCTAAAGTTAGTGAAGGACTTCGGAGGCCGTTGTGGTTTCCATGCAGAAAACAATGCCATGGCTGAATACAACGAAGAGCTTTATGAACAAGAAGGAAAACTGGATTGGAAGTTTTTTCCTGATTATAAACCAAATCTGTGTGAAGCTGAGGCAGTACGCCGGGTGCTCTATTATGCTGAATTGTTAGATGCTCCAGTTTATTTCTTTCATATTTCAACGAAGGAATCTGTGGAACACATTCGTGAAGCAAAAAGAAGAGGTGTTGATGTGATTGCAGAGACATGCTCACATTATTTAATCCTTAACAAGAGTTATAACGATTCAGATGATGGTGTTTTGTATCTTATGAGTCCTCCTTTGCGTGGAGAGGATGATCAAAAGGCTCTTTGGGAAGCCTTAATTGACGGTACACTTAGTTTGGTCAGTTCTGATAACTGTACATTCACGCGGCAGCAAAAAATTAAACCTCTTGGAAATGGCCCAAACGACTTCAGAAAACCAATAAGTGGAGTTTCAGGAATTGAAGAACGTTTTACATTGATGAGATGGGCAATCGAGCATCAGAAACTATCTGAGCAACAGCTTGTTAAACTTCTTTGTGAAAACCCCTCAAAGGTTTTTGGATGTTACCCTAAGAAAGGTACTCTGACCATCGGTAGCGATGCAGATATTGTAATTTTCGATCCTCAGAGGACTTCAAAATTGACTATTGACAATCTCCATTACCCCCAAGATCTCGATTATTCGATTTATAAAGAGTTCGAAGCCAAAGGTAAAATTATTACAACTATCCGCCGTGGAGAGTTTCTTATCAGAGATGAAATTTATAATGAGAATGTATCGAAAGGAATTTTTCTAAAAAGAAGCCTGTAGCTAATAAGGATGATTCTTGATAAAATTTTCCTAAAGAGCTACACCCATGGTACAGGCTTTGGGTCATGAAAAATTGACAGCTATAGTGTGAAAGGGTTATACATGCCATACGTTGATTGTAAGAAGTGATTCTGAAAGGGGCTCTCGTAAAAATAAGTACACTTGTTGAACCTGAAGGTTTGCCCTCAGGTTTTTTATGGGAAGAATGAGCCTTGATTTTGAGGTTTACTTCCTTCCCTAAGCTAGGTTGCAAGACTGAGCAACAGATGTCTTGAGGCTGCATACTGCACATATTTCTCAACTCCTCTCATACGCCTCCTCAAACCTCTCATACTCAAAATCACCCGTCTCATCGATACAGTCAAAGAATTCTCCCCCTCTTCTCTTGAGGGTCTTGAGCATGATGCTGCAGGCTTCTTCTATCACTGTAGGTTGGTCAAAGGTTGCAACCACTGCAATGCGCTTGGGAAAGCCTAGGGAGAGGATTGCCCAATTTTTCTTGCTGTTTGTATTCCGGTAATGGAACTCTACCTTGCCTTGGTGATACGGTGACTGAGTCCACTCTCCGCAAAGCAGAAATTCCCATGCTCCGGAAGTCTTGCTCTTCATCTGGTCAAACAGTGCCGTGTCCTCATCCACGTACGTGGCAATAGTCATAGGCACCTCCTAAGCTTGAAGTATTTGGCTTACTACCATTGCAATGTCATCCTTGACACGGGCAAAGAGGGGCCCTTTCTCCCCTGTATCCTCATGCATATAGAGCTTCCTGTTGATCTCAATCATGATAGATCGCACTTGCGGTTCTTGCTGGTAATACGCCATTGGCACAATCGTTCCTGCAAATGGATGATTGATAGCTACTGAATACCCCAGCTTCAGAAAAGCCTCTCTGACACTATCAAGCAACCAATTCGGAGTATGAAAGGCATCGGTTCCAAGGCAGATGTCCGGTCTGTCCTTATCCTGGTTGAGTTCATACGGTAATGGCCTGCTTGCAAAACTATGGCAGTCGATGATCAGGGCTTGCCCAGCCTCGTTGAGCAATTCAGCAACTGCTTCAGTAAATCGACGATGATGGGGGTGGTAATAGGCATCCAAGAGCTCTGTTCTCTCTCGCTCATCCGGTCGGGCGCGCAGAAGTGTTTTCTGTGATGTCGCCGTATAAATGACACCCATGCCGACAGCTGCCATCGGTTCCTTCTCATCATCCTCAAACCGCTCGGGATCAACAATCAGCCGGCTGACTGGGTAGATGATCGAATGGCTGGTGATCGTCGGCAGGTCGAACAGAATGTCGGTGTACCGGTCCGTCATCCTCAACAACTCCCGTTCCAGTTCAGCATCGGATATACAAAGCTTATCCCGAACGGTTTTCGGGATGCTCAGTGAGCTGTGTGGGATGTGCAGGAGGATGGGGGTTTTCATTCCTCTTCCCTATGCATGGCAATCTGGCTTGCAATGTAATCGCGGATGATTGGATGAGCTTGCTTTGCATACTCAACATCCACATCATCATCATTCGAGTAATCCAAGCCTGAAAGCACAAAATTGATGTAGGTGTGATAGCCTTCATCAGGCAACCCAATCTCCTTGAAATCACCTTCTATTGCTTCGATGTCATGATGATCCAGGTGGTAGCCCCATTGAGGATTATCGGTCTCGCAAGCCTCTTCGAGTACTCTGGCATCGATGAGGAACACATCATCATATCGAGTACCAGACTCTGAACCTTCTGCATAGTAGTTGACTTCTTCACAATCCCAAGTAGAACTCCAGACGGCAAGAATTGGGGTTCCTTCTGGGAATTCCGACAGGTCGGTATTCAGATATTCCGCATTCAGATTTCCAAGTGCTGCACCTGTCTTAAGATAGCGGATCTTTGATAGCTTTGTAGTGAGGGATATCTGTGAATCAACTTCCATTTTTTTAAACAAATTACGCAAGAAGGTCACTACCAATTTGGAGGTGCTCTCATCAACAGGCTTGTCCAAGAAATACCTTCGGTCATCAAGGGCTTCAGTATGCATCCAGTTCTTCTCCTTCATCAGGTATGCCCAAGGGCGTTATAGACTTGGTATTGGCCCATCCCCAGATGTTTGAAACTAATTCAAAAGCTTTCCACGGGCGGGCAAGATTTCTCTCACTGATGATGCGTTGCAAAGGCTGGCTGATGAAGATTTCGGGTTCTTTGGGAAGCTTCAAGCCAGGATAGGCCCTTTGCAGGAGCTCTGCATACAATGAATAGGCTTCCTTCGAATTGGTATGGAGGCCTGCCTCTGCAGTTCTGCTGTTCCAGAACAGGGAGCCTCTCATGGCATCTGGTGCGGTAATGAAGAGCTCTGCATTGGGAAGATCGATCATGCTTTCATCGAATTGCGATAATGCGTACTGTTCAATCGAACAGATGGCTTTGCCTTCCCAAACTCCTTGCAACCTTCCTATGGAAAAGTTCGGTATCGCACACGACTGCCAGATGAAACCGATTTCCAAACCTGCATGCATCTTGATCGGGCTGCCCATGAGCAAGTCCAGCAGAAGGAATGTCGGGTAGTGTTTGCTCTGGATTTCTTTCAGGCTCTGATTCGGTGCTATCGTGTTACAAAAGTAATGAAAATCGGAAACAGGAAACAAGAAGGCCTTGATGGTTCTGCTGTACTGAAGGCAGGTTCCGTTTGAGAACAGCGGATTGAAGCAGCAAATATCCTTTCTCTGTGCACGATCCTGTAAATCCCTGATATAGGGCGAGTAATAGAGATGCTGTTTGCCTGTCAGGAGATCCTGGATTTTCCAAAAATCATGGGCGATCTCTTCCTTGACTTGGTAGTAGCACCAAAACCAAGGGTTTTCAATCCAGTGCTGAAGGACATACATCGCATCGCCAGTCAAAGCAGATCGACGCTGGTCGATCAATTGCTGGATATGCTCTGGGTTTTGGAATAGCTCGGAGACAATGAAAGCCGAAGCATTGTTGCTCGCCAGTGAGCGTAGTCCTTTGACTTCGGTGGCCAATGCAAATATTTCATCGATTACACTGCGTACATGCGTCGCAGCCATGCCCCACTCGATGGCAAAGCGTTCAACTTCCTGATAGCTCTTATCAAAGGCGATGCAGCGTTCTTTGGTTGTCTGATAATCCATGGAGCAATTGTAACCGGATGGGAAGCTGGAAGAAAGAAAATATCTATCGTAATAAGATGGATTTCTGACGGAATACCATCAAAAAGGACAGTTCACCGTGGTACCTATGATGATGTTTTCGGTGGTGCATTGATCATGACACGAGTGCCCGTAGGTCATAGGTGCGGTTTGGTGAGAAGATATGCATTTTCCTTGTAATTGTGTAAAGTTTAGCGTAAAGTAATAGTAGGGAGTAAGGCAATGGCTACAATTAAACAAGAACTTCCCAACGGACCTTTGTCAGTGGTTCTCTTCCAAATGCAGTATGCACCAATTTTGGAAATTGATAAGTATATTCCAGCAATACAAGATTATTGCCGAAAAGTCGGTTTCCCGCAGATCACAAAAATGCGGGGCGATATGCTGAAAATTGGCCAAAACGGAGAGGTTGAGAAAACTATTGTTGTGCAATGGGTATTCGCTTCGGCTGATTATCAAAGAACACTGTTTATTGATACGGAGAAACTTACCTTTCAAGTGTTTGATTTGGCTGATTATTCATTCGAGGATTTACTCGCTACCTTCATGCAACTCATGAACAAGATTGATGAACTTGTTGATTTTTCCTTGATCAATAGATTGGGTCTTCGATTTATTAATACCATTGAAGAGAAGCCTGAGTTGACCTGGCAAGCTGCAATCAAGCCGGAATTCCAAGGATGTCCATTCCCGGATGATGTACATTGGGCGGATAATGGATTGTTGACTTGGGCTCTCCAAAGGATGGTAAGGCTTCCTGAAGTGAAAATGACAAGTAACTTACTTGTACGAATATACCAGAATGCAGCTGGGAGAAAGTATCCAGAAGATATTATTCGCGATCCTCGCGGAGTAATAGATTATGTCTCTTCTGGGCCCTTGGTTACCTATGCTGATCTGGACCATTTCATTGTGTTTCAAAATGGTGCTAAGGACGCGATTGTGCCAAAGAGCAAAGAGGTTTTTATTGCTTTACATACAGTGATTGAGAATGTTTTTTTTACTTCTCTCATTACAGAGGAGGCTAAGCAATTATGGTCATGACAACCGGCGATGCAACACAAACTACCTGCATAGGATTTGCACCTTCAAGGTCCTATAAAAATGTAAGTAATTGTAGCAGCTTGAATGTTCAAGTTATCTATTTTTCTGGAGATTCAAATAATCTGGTAGATGTAAATATTTTACAACAAACCTTTATGGCCGGTACTGCATATAAGATGATTCCAAATACGTACTGGATTTTTTCTCAAAAAACTTCTACGGATGCTGTCATGGTATCTAAAGCCAAACAGAAGTCACTTGTTACTGATATCTATGAACAATTCAAGCATCTCCATCGGTTCTTTCAGTTCAGAAAGACTGAATGGGCTCAAATATTCGGAGTGAGCCGTGTTACCATCTACGGGTGGTTGAATAGGACGATGGAGCCTACAGGTGCGAATAAAAAGCGGATTGAGCAATTGTTCCAATTAGTATGCGAAATTTCTGATTTTTCTTCTGAGGATACTGTCCAGTTGTATTTACACCATCACATCGCAACGCTGAATGCCTCTTTGTTCGAAGTGATTTCCTCTCCAAATGCTGTTGTTGAACAACGTAGTACCATTATCCAGGTCTTGGAAGAGTTGTTGGATCGATCTCGCAGGAAAAAGGAAGAACTAGACAGACTGGCTGCAACAAAGAAGGCTTCGGAAGAAACCTTCGCCTATAATCTTGATCAGCTTCTTTCTTAGAAGAGAAGGGATAATGGGTGTGGTAGAGACAATACAACAACGGATACAAAAACTGGGTTGGAAGCAAGGACAAGTATTTGATGGTGCATTAAAAGATGTGCTGGTAAGCCATGCTACTGAGCAGTTCTCTTGGGTAAATGAAGCAGACGCATGCATTCTGTTCAGCCAAGATTGTGATTTGCAACATCATTCTCTTGAGAATGAACCGTTTGTTGAATTTCTTTGTGCACAATCTATTGAAGCTTGCGATATAAATTTAAGGTATGGGAAAAATCCTCGTAGATTGCATGTGGAAGACAGAGGTGGCACTTTTTTTCATGTGCAAATGGCTCATCGGATACGTATTCCTCGGAATCTGATTGACGAAAACTTTCCAGTTTCTGATAAGGAGCTTACCACGGAATCTTTGTCGACGCTGGTTTCTTGGTTGTCTAAACGGTACAGCCGACCTGCCTTTCCGGATCTCTTTAATACCTATCTTTCAAAGAATAAAAAACTCGACAACAAGCTCACAGAACTTAATAAATCTTTCCCTGCGATCAAACGCTTTTTCTTCAAACTCGATCCTTTTTCAGAAATACCTCCCACTGATGTATACAACTTGGAAATACGTATTCTTCTGCAGGGAAGTTCATTCGACGTTGATCTTGGACTGGATAAGAAAGAGTACATTGAGAGAGTTGTAGAGGAACTCTTTTCCGGTCCTCATATAAGGATCAAGGATGTGTGCTGTTCATATGAAAATGAGATAACACTATTTGAGCTTTCCTACTATAAAATCTGGGATAAGGAATATCTGAGTAGCCGTTATGGCTTCGTTCAATAATTGATGGCTCTTGAACACCGTTGAGTACTCCACCTATTCTGCCAGATCTTTGTGTGAGGTGAACAGCATGGGAAAACAGTCTCCCATTTATTGTTTACATGACTTTTCTGTTTGGCCAAGCCAACAGCTGTAGGGTATGCGTCCTGCTCACTGCTGATGAGATCATCACCGATTGGTTTTGGACCAACATACAGTGCCATCTGAGTTGTGAAAAGTTTGTACGTTCCGCATCTTGGTTGTAGGAAGTATTGCCAAAAGAAACGTCCATCCTTTTTAACCTGAAGCCTTGTCTTCAGATTTTTCAACCAACGAAATCATTCCATAGAATAAACGCGGTTAGTTGAAAAAGGAACCTCGGCTTCAACCAGAGNNTCTCTTTCTCCCATCGATGCAGGAGGATGAAGATGGGGGTGGCTGTTCTCAACTTTTCCTGTTAATTCCAGTGCTGAGAATGTATAATCAGTGTACATGCACGAAAAAGGGTCCTGTCGATGATTCATATGAAATGGTCAATCAGCAAGCAATTCCGTACTATCATGTTCCTCCTGCTCACCTGTTGTCTCGTTGGATGCGGCGCGCAAAAGGGGAAGAGCTCTCAATTTGAAGAAGATCATGGGCTTATTGTGGGTTTTTCGCAGATTGGTGCTGAAAGTGCCTGGAGAACATGCAACACCCGCTCGGTGCAGGATGCCGCAGCTGCACAGGGGGTGCAGCTGGTGTATGACAATGCTGAACAGAAACAGGAGAACCAGATTAAGGCGATACGCTCTTTCATTGCGTATCAAGTCGATGTAATCGTATTCGTTCCGATCGTCACCGATGGCTGGGATAATGTATTGCAGGAAGCCCGCGACGCCGGGATTCCTGTCCTGGTTACAGACCGAAAGATCGAAGTGGCAGACCCCTCGCTCTATGCCGGCTTCATCGGTACCGACAGCTTGAAGGAGGGCCGGAATGCCGGGCAATTTGTGTTGGAAAAATTTGCAGAGAAGCGCGAGCGTTTCGACCAAACCAAAGAACCCATTACCATCGTGGAATTATTCGGGACGGAAGGTTCTTCGGTGGCAAATGGAAGGGCGGAAGGCTTCAGGGAAGTGCTTGCGTCGCATCCGGAGTTTCAAATCATCTACAGCAAATCAGGTGACTTTCTCCGCTCCAAAGGGTACGAACTTGCTGTTGAGTTTCTGGATATGTATGAAGACATCGACGTGATATTCTCCCACAATGACGGCATGACCCTTGGGGCGATCGAGGCGATGGAAGAGAGAGGGATTCGTCCTGGAAAGGATATCGTCATTGTTACCATAGATGCTCAGCAGGCAGCCATCGATGCACTGCGGGAAGGAAAGGTGAATTGTGTCATCGAGTGCAATCCCAAGACCGGTCCGGAAATCATCAGGCTGGCTGAAAGGTTGGCGGCTGGTCAATACATCCCACGACTCCAATACGTACATGAAGAAGTGTTTTATGAAACCGATGACCTTTCGCTCATAGAACCGCGTGGGTATTGATATGAAGCACCAGATTTCCATGGTCGATAAGATTTTCTCAGTGTTTAAAAGCAGGAGCATTAAAGAGAGGATCAAGCTCTCCTACGTGATCATAATCCTTTTGATGATAACCCCACCGGTTATCACCATCTTCTCGTTTGTTGTCCAGATGGTTCGCTATGACCTCATCATTACCAATGTCAGCAAGACAAACCGTCTCAATCAAACGGTAAAAATGGATATCTCCAATGAGGTATGGGATATTGTAGCAGGAAACAAGAAATTCGAAGAAGGTCGGCAGTACGACATCATCGACGGAATCAACGAAAGCCTGGATGACATCATGAGAACGACCGAAGAACGGGAAAACAGGCAGATGCTTGAGGTCGCCGGTCGTGCCGTCGATACGCTGAAGCGCAATGTCGACCGGTTGGGAAGCCAGATGGCCAACCATGCTCCGGTGAGTGCGAATGAGGAAATGCTCGATGAAATCCGAGGCGTGTCCGCCCTCATCTCCGACATCCTCCAGGATTTTATCGTACGCGTAATCGAGTCGGCAACAATAACAAACGAGCATCACAAGCGCATTACATTCGTCCTGACCGTCATTCAGATTTTTACCGTGGTGTTTGTTGCAATCTTCGCTGTTTTTACCCAGCGTTCGGTGACCGCCAGCATCAACGACCCGATTAAAAGGCTTGATGACCTGTCAAAGAGAATTGCCGAGGGGGATTTTACGGTCAGGGTGAAACTTCCTCAGGTAAGCGAGCTTGACGGACTGACCGACAACCTGAACATCATGGCTGTCAAAATCCAAGAGTTGATCGCAGAGAATGTGAGGGAACAGCAAAACCTGCAGAAATCGGAGATGAAAGCCCTCCAGGCCCAGATCACCCCCCATTTCCTCTATAACACATTCGATACCATAGTCTGGCTAGCCGAAGAGAAGAAGAATGACCAGGTCATTGATATAACACGCGCCTTCTCAAGTTTCTTCAGGATATCCCTGAACAAGGGAAAGGATTATCTGACGGTCAGCGAGGAATTTGAGCATGTGAAAAGCTATCTGACCATTCAGAAGATACGATACAGGGATATTTTGGATTATGAGATTGAGTACGAACCTGAAATGGCAAGCTGCCAAATCTTGAAACTCGTGCTGCAGCCTCTTGTTGAAAACGCCTTGTACCACGGGATCAAGAATAAGCGGGGTCGAGGATTCTTGTCGGTGAAAGGCTGGCGTGAAAACAATCGCCTGTGTTTCTCAGTCCAGGACAACGGGATAGGAATGACCGAAGAGAAACTTGCAAACATCAACCAGCAGATCAACGGCTCTGCTGATCCCGAGGATCTGAACAATGTCTATGGATTGTATAATGTTAACAAGAGGCTGGAGCTGTATTATGATGCAAGCACGAAGCTGGAAATAACAAGTCGGTATCAAGAGGGTACTACTGTGTATTTCAGCGTACCTGAGGTTGGATTCAATGTATAAGGTATTTATTGCAGAAGACGAAATTGTAGTACGTGAAGGGCTTCGAAACAGCATTCAGGCGGGATCGGGGCCGTTCGTTCTCGTCGGAGAAGCCTCGGACGGCGAGATGGCCCTCTCGATCATGAAGGATGTGAAACCCGACATCCTGATCACTGATATTCGGATGCCGTTTGTTGACGGGCTGAGCCTCTCCAGAATCATCAAGAAGATACTTCCCTGGATAAAAATCATCATCATCTCCGGGCACGACGAATTCCAGTACGCGCAGGAAGCAATATCAATCGGTGTTGATGAGTACATCCTTAAACCTATTTCCGCCTCGGATATGCTTCTAACGCTCGGCAAACTGGTGGATAGGATCGAGCAGGAGAAACTGCACCTTTCAAGCATTGAGAACTTGAAACAACAAGCCCAGTCCAATTCTGACCTGATCAGGGAGCGCTGGCTGTACGACCTGGTAACCGGTATTGTCAAAACCGAGGATGCACTTGAAAAAGGCGGGGACATGGGACTCGATCTCATCGCCCATGGATACCTTGTAGCCATCATCAAGCTCTCCATCTCCTCTGAGAACTATGCAGAACTGATCAACGCCAAGCTCAATATCAACAGCCTTATCGACCATCAGGAGGAGGTGCTGTGCTTTTCCCAGAGCAGGGACTCCATCGTCCTGCTGTTGAAGCAGCTTGTATCCGAACCTCTCGAAGAGACTGCATATACATTGGGGCAGGCGATAAAATATGAGGTGGAACGAAACACCAAATGCTTGGTGACAATCGGAATAGGCTCGTTCGTCGAGCGGATCGGCAGCCTCTCCCAATCCTATGCCGATGCGGAAAAGGCCATTACCTTTTCTGTAAAAACCGGTCAGAATCTGATAATCGGCATTCATGACCTGAATACCTTTTCTGAAATTGACTTTCTGAAACTGGACGGAAGCCCCATATCGGAGCGGCTTAAATATGTGAAGAAATCGGGCATCAATGAGATCATCGCCCAGTATATGACCATGATAGGCACCGACCCGTTGCAGACCACGCTCATCAGCTATTATCTTCTCTATGACCTTATGGTGGCTATCTCAAGGATTATTGATGAACTGGGTGGTGTTGTGCAGGAAGTAATTCCGTGCTTATCGAATAAAGCCCAACTTTTAGAGATGGCCGGTTCGAAAGAGACCTTCTGTGACGGGGTGAAGTCAATCCTCGATCCTTTCATAGATTTCAGGGATCAAAAAGCGGCTGGAAAATACTATGAAATGATTCAGAAGGCAAAGCAGCATATCAACCTGCACTTTGCCGACCAGGACATCTCCCTGCACTCGGTGGCCTCGATCGTCCATGTAAGCCCCAACCATTTCAGCACCATCTTCTCGCAGGAAACCGGTGAAACGTTCATTGAGTATCTTACCCGGGTCCGTATCAATACATCCAAGGAGCTGCTGTTGACGACATCGCACAGAAGTGCGGACATCGCCTACGAGGTTGGATTCGGCGACCCCCATTACTTCAGTTATATTTTCAAGAAACATACAGGCATTTCCCCCCGGGAGTTCAGGACCGGGAGCAAATGCCAGAGTTGAAGAAACAAGCACTCTTTGTTACTGGTTGCTTGGAACCTGCTGCTTGTCAGAAAGCTTGAGCCAAGGCGGCAGGGTGAGTTTGATGCTCTTTCGATCCCGCAGCGACATGATGATGCTTTGCAACACGATGAAGAAGTACAGCAAAAGACCGCTTACCATCGCTTGGAAGTTCGATTGAACACCAGCCGCCCGGATCAGTTCGTTGATCACCAGCAGCGTCAACGTACCTATCGGTGCACCCAGCAGGTTCCCGACACCGCCGTTGAGCAGTGTTCCTCCTATGATGGCCGAGGCTATGGCTTTCATTTCGGCTCCCGCCGCATTCCCGACATTGCCGGCCCCTGTGGTCATTATGTACACGAAGCCCGCTATGCCGGCGGTCAAGCCGCTGATCACATAGGTGATGAATATGGTTCTTTTTACGTTGACGCCGAGCATCAGGGCGCTGTGCATGTTGCCGCCGACGGCGTAGACATTACGTCCAAAACGCGACCACTTCATCAACGATGCCAGGATGACAAGCAAAATTACCACAAGTACGGTTCCGGGTTTTATTTCACAAGGGATGAAAACACCCAGTCTGTTTCTCGTACCCAGCCATGTGATCACAAATTCAAAATCCCTGAGTCTTACGAATGCCGGCATGGTTACGTTGATCGGATCTTTGTGCAGTGTCGTCAACAGGCCTTGTGCCAGGAACAAGCCGGACAAGGTGATGATGAACGGTTGGATCTCAAGATAGGCGATAAGGTAGCCTTGCAGGATTCCGAACGCAATGCCTATGCCCAGTGCGATGAGGATGGCACCGCCGATGCTTCCTGACTCGGATTGCAGATACACCGCACAGGCCATGGTTATCAGGCCGCACACCGAGCCGATGGAGATGTCGATGCCGCCTCCGATCATGACGATGCACAATCCCAATGTCATGATGAGCAGTGGAGCATTGAGGTTGAACAAGTCAAAGAACGTCTGGAACTGCATAAAGCTGGCCGGGTAACTGATTATTGCAAACAGGTACATCAGTACAAAGATGACTGCAGCGATGAGAAAGAGAATATTCGAGTTCGATAGTCTTGCTTTTTGTTTGAGTATATTCGCCGATGCCATCCTATTGCTCCTTCTTCCCTGCAGCTCTCGTGGTGGGAATGGGTGCTCTGCCTGCAGCACTTCTCCAAGCTCGGATCTTGTCCATGGTTTTGCTGATGTACAAGCGGACCACCGGTGATGCAACCACCATGAGAATGATGATGAAGACCGCCTTGAAGACCTTGATCATCGCCGGGTCTATCTCCAGCCTCAGCAGCGTCCGGTTGAGCATCTCTATGGTGTACGCCCCGATGACCGAACCGCTGATGCTGAACTTTCCACCGCCCAATGAGTTCCCGCCTATGGCCACGGCGAGGATTGCATCCATCATGATGAGCTTGAGCAGGTTGACGCTGTCATGGCGGCCTGCCTTGTTCACTGCGATGAAGCCGGCAACTGCGCTGCAGAATCCCATGATCAAGAAGGTTATGAATATGATTTTCTTGGGGTTGATGCCGTTCAGTCGTGCCGCATTCGGGTTGATGCCCACACTCTCCACATAGAGCCTGAGCGTTGTAGTCTTGAACACCACTGCAACAAACACGATGAAGAGGACCGTCAGGATGATGGGAGTCTGTATCGGCACGCCTGGTATGACCGTACCGATTTTGTTCGACAGGTCATTGGCCAGGATGGGGGACAGCTTGCCGTCGATCATGAAGGCTATGGACCTGCCGCCGGTAAAGAGGATGAGCGATGCAACCATCGGCTGAACCTTGAATACCGAAACCAAGGTGCCGTTGAATGCTCCAAGAAGCAAGCCTGCAACACAACTGAGGAGAAAGCCAATTATTATCGTAAGCAGGGTGACCTCTTGTGCCTGCAGGACATAGAGCACGAATACCGCTGAGGTTATGGTGGCCGTCTCCCCGATGCTGATGTCCTGTCCTCTTGAAGCGGCGGTAACCAGTGTCATGCCTATGGAGAGGATGACCAGCTCCGAGGCTCCGAAGAGGATGTTCGGGATGTTCCCGTACAGGGCTCCGTTCACCATGGTTATGTAAAAGTAGTCGGCACCCTTTATCAGATTGATGATGACCAGCAGCGTCAACACCGATAGGGGAAGCACCAGGTGGGAAACGTTCTTTATTACTTTGCGCATGTGTTCTTTCCCCCTTGGGCTATCACGTTCATTACATCGTTTTCCGTCAATTCCGTTCCTCTGAGCTGAGCTACAATTTGACGGTCTTTCATGACTATCAAGTGCGAGCAGGTTCTGAGCATCTCGTCGATCTCCGAGGAGATGAAGGTCAAGCTCATCCCTTCAGATGCAAGCTTCAGTACCAGTTTCTGAATCTCGACCTTGGTTCCAACGTCGATTCCCCGGGTCGGTTCATCCAAAATCAGGTACTCGGGGTGGGTTAGCAGCCACCTGGCCAGAATGACTTTCTGCTGGTTGCCTCCCGAGAGGGATTTGATGGGGGTGTTGGGAGTCGGAGTCTTGATGTTCAACTTCTCAATGTACTCTTGGGCGAATGCTTGCGCCTGCTTCAGTGAAAGGGGTTTGAAGAAGCCTTTCATGACCTGCAGCGTGAGAATGATGTTGTCCCGTACCGACAGGTCGGCGATGATGCCGTCGTCCTTGCGGTCCTCGGGAAGGTATCCTATTCCGTGTTGTATGGCCTGAAGCGGTGTTTTGATTTTCACCCGCTTGCCATGGATTTTCACTTCACCGCCTGTTACCTTGTCTGCAGCGAAGATGGCTCGCACACTTTCACTGCGTCCTGATCCGAGTAGTCCGGCGAATCCGTTTACTTCACCTTTCTGTATGGTGAAATTGAACGGTCTGACTCCTTTGGAACTTGAAAGACCGATGCATTCGAAGACCGGGGTGGTGGAGTCCGATGCCACCGGTTCATGTTTCTTAAGCTTGCTGATATCCTCAAGTTCATTGCCCAGCATCTTTGCGATGAGGTCGAATTGGGAGAGCGCGGATGTTTCATATTCGCCTACCAGCTTTCCATTGCGCAGTACGGTGATTCGGTCGCTTATTTCGTATACCTGCTCGAGAAAGTGCGTGATGAAGATGATTCCTACGCCCCGCTCTTT
>WARQ01001442.1_pt1 | contig 20842 bp, 17 predicted proteins | sample 4769161 | NCBI WGS metagenome assembly WARQ01 (sample SAMN08893024, study PRJNA449175) | gut metagenome | isolation source: rumen sample fed with dry roughage | host: buffalo | place: India: Nagpur | collected 2016 | reverse complement strand
TCCGTCCATATCCGGCCCGTCTACTGCCCATTTACCGGCAGGAGGGTAGGGACGGACATCCAGGATGTCCAGTCCTTGATGCAGGGCATCTCTCTGAAGGGAGTCAATGGAAAAATGTTGATTCGCTGCTGCAGACTGGAAGGTTCCCGCCTCATACTGCAAAAGGGTGAAGAGCAGGTCTCCCTTTCTCTGCCCTACGACATGCTCACCGGGAAGAAGTACCAATAACCAAGCTTTGTTCCAGCGACAACCCTATCATTGCAATCCTTGTTCCATACGGTATGATGAGAGAAAGCCGTCGCGTAAGGAGCGTGTTTTGCAGTCCAAGCATCGTTGTATCGGAATATTTACTGCCAGTCTGGATGATGAGTACCAAGGTGCCTTGTGGCATGCCATGGAACAGGAAGCCAAGAAGCGCAATATCGGCACGATTTCCTTCATCGGCTCCCGTCTTGGATCGCCGATCGCCAGTGAAGCCTCCTCCAACCTCGCTTACCATCTTGCCAGTGAACAGAACATAGACGGGCTGATAATCATCGCTTCTTCGTTGGCCACCTTTTTTACAACCGTTGATTTGAACAAGTTCTTCTCTCCTTGGTCTTCATTGCCCAGGGTTTCCATCGGCATGCGAATGCAGGGGATGAGCGATATAACAGTGGAAGGCGATGAGGGCATCGCTTCACTGGTGCAGCACCTGATTGAAGTGCACCACCGTCGTCGGTTTGCCATCCTCAAAGGCCCTGAAACCCATGAGGAGTCGATACGAAGACTGAGTGCCTGCATCCAAGAGCTTCAGGCTCACGGCATCGAAGTCGATCCCGCCCTGATCATGCCCGGTACCTTCACCGATGTGGCGGGAAGGGAGGCTGTCCGGTATCTGCTCGACAATCACCTGACGTTCGACTGCCTCGTCTGTCTCAACGACTGGATGGCCCAGGGAGCCTTGGAAGAGCTTGCCGCATCGGGTCTTCGGGTTCCCGACGATGTGTCGGTCATCGGATTCGATGGACTGGACCCCTCCCGCTATACGCTTCCCCCCCTGACCACCGTCGTCCAGCCGCTGTATGAGATGGGCGTTCTTGCCATCGATGTCCTTGACCGGATCATGGCGGGAGGGGAGGAGGAGCATATCACACTGCCTTGCACGGCGGTGATCAGGGAGTCATGCGGTTGCAATCCCCATGTCAGCTATACTCCGGGTTTGCACGAGCTGCCAAGCTATGCAACCCCGGCGGAGAGACTGGCCGTTCAGGACCTGCTGCGTCTGATGCGCCTTGGTGACTACCATCAAATGATTTTCCGGCTCAACCGTGCCCTTGATGCCACTGCAAGCGAAAGCGGTTCGATGCATCGTTGGAACGAGTATCTTTCGGTGATCGAGTATAAGACAAGCGTGGAAAGCGATCTCAGCAGCAAGACCCAGGCGATGCTCACCGGAGCTGCAAGGGCGCTCATCGGAGACAAGATCGGTCGCTTCCAGGCAGCAAAGCGGGTGGCTGTGGAGTGTTCGTTCGACTCGCTGCGCAAAGTAAGCGCCATGCTCAGCGGTACGTTCGAGCTTGAGCAGTTGATGATCAATCTCAAGCAAAGCTTGCACCTCTTCGGCATACATGAAGGGTATTTGGTCAAGTTTCTCAACTCCTCCGATCAGGTACAGCTGCTCATGACCGTCCAGGACCTTCCCCAGGAACAGGCGTTCGGTGAACCCTTTGCAGCCCGGTGGATTCTCCCGCCGGTCCTGGGGACACAGTGGAAGCAACGAAGATGGGTTCTGCTTCCGCTTGTCTATATGGATGAGCCGCTGGGCTACTTCCTGGTCCCCTTCGGCATGGTGATGCCCGCCCTGTACGATGTGCTGCAGGAGCAGGTGTCCAGTACCCTCAAAGGCTCGTTGCTTCTCTCGCAGATCCGAAAGCACGAAAAGAACCTTGAAGAGCAGGTGAGGGTGAGAACACAGGATCTGCTTTCCGAGATTCGACGCAGGACCGAGCTGGAACAGGAGGTCATGGAGATTTCAACCAAGACCATGGAGCGGATCGGGCAGGACCTTCACGACGATTTGTGCCAATACCTGCTCGGCATCTCCTTGCTGGCTTCTTCGGCCAGGCAGCGATTGGGTAACAGCGAAGGCACTGTTGCCGATGAGCTTGAGTCCATCAGCAGGCATTTGAATGAGGCGATAAGCAAAATCAAGACGATCAGTCGCGGCCTGATGCCGCTTGACCTCGAACACTCGAGCTTCCAGAAGCGTCTGGAGGCGTTGGTGGCGGACAGCCTGCGGTATGCCCAGGTGGAGATTGATGTGAATGTCGATCCCTTGTTTCATATAAAGGACCCCACCCGGGAGCTCAACCTGTTCCGTATCGTGCAGGAAGCACTGACCAATGCCATCAAGCACTCACATGCAAGCCATATAGAGATCTCATCCAGCAGAATTGATGGAGAGGAAGGTGAAACCACCCTGTGCCTCACCGTAAGCGATGATGGGACGGGACTACCCAAGAAGCTGCAAAAGCGCGGGCTGGGACTGAGAATCATGCGCAATCGTGCAGCCATGGCTGATGCCGAGCTTACCATCCAGAGCAGCGAGGAGGGTACAACGGTGAACGTACTACTGAAGGAGAAGCATGCATGAATCATACCGTTCGATTCCTCTTGGTGGATGACCACCCCTTGTTCAGGCAGGGATTGGCCAGTGTCATTGGAAATGTCCGCCGTTACAAGGTTGTCGCTGAGGCGACCACCATCACCCAGGCTCTTTCATTACTCGACTCGATCGAGGTTGATGTGGCTCTGGTGGATATCTCCTTGCAGCAGGAGAACGGTCTTGAGCTGGTGAAAACCCTGAAGACCTCCCACCCCGAAATTTCCTGCATCGTCGTATCGATGTACGATGAGATTATATACGCCTCCAGTGCCTTGAAGGCGGGAGCGAAAGGGTATGTAATGAAGCAGGAAGCCGCCTCCTCGCTGCTGGATGCCATCGAAGTGGTGCTCAAGGGCAAGCTCTACCTATCCAAGGATATGCGCGAACGGATGTTGGACACGATGCTGCTTGGGGACAGCCGGGAGGAAATCGATCCGGTCAAGCTGTTGAGCATCAGGGAGATGGAGGTCCTGCGCCTCCTGGGTCAAGGGTTCGGTGTCTCCGAGATAGCACAGAACCTCAACCTCTCGGTCAAGACCATCAATGTCTATAGGGATAACATCCGTCACAAGCTGTCGATAAACGACGCAGGCTCTCTGCGCAGGTTTGCGATCCAATGGGTGAAAAGCAACGAACGTTGATGAAACCTAGGATGAATGTCCTAGCCAAAGTCAAGACAAACACCTAGTGCCATTCTCACGTACGCTCTTTTAGTATGATGGTTGTGGGAACCTCTGTTCAGTACAAGCGTTGTACGAAAGCAAAGTAGCCTACGTGGTAATCGTTCATATGTCTTGGACATATACAATGCAAGGAGGAATCTGTATGAAACGGAACATGCGCATCGTCGTCAGTTTGCTGCTGGTCGTCTGCATGAGTCTCTCGCTGTTCGCCGCCGGTCAGACTGAAGCCGCAAAGGCCCCCGCGAGAAAGGTCATCAATCTTTGGAGCTTCACCGATGAAGTGCCCAAGATGCTCGAGAAGTACAAAGCTCTTAATCCCGATTTCGACTATGAGATCAACACAACCATCATCGCCACCACCGATGGCGCCTACCAGCCCGCACTGGACCAGGCCCTTGCCTCCGGTGGAGACAATGCTCCCGACATCTACTGTGCAGAGTCTGCATTCGTCCTGAAATACACCCAGGGTGATGCCGCTCATTTTGCAGCCCCCTACAAATCCTTGGGCATCGATGTAGACAAGAAGCTCAAGGAAGCCGACATCGCTCCCTATACTGTTGAGATCGGAAGCAACAGCAAGGGCGAGCTGGTAGGCTTGGGTTATCAGGCAACCGGCGGAGCTTTCATTTATCGCCGCTCCATTGCAAAAGACGTCTGGGGAACCGACGATCCTGCAGTAATCAAGACCAAGGTCGGACCGGGTTGGGAGAAGTTCTTCCAGGCTGCTGAAGACCTTCGCAAGAAGAACTACGCCATCATCAGCGGTGATGGAGACATCTGGCACGCCATCGAAGGCTCCTCCCCGAAGGGCTGGATCGTAGACGGCAAGCTCTATGTCGACAAGACCCGCGAGGATTTCCTTGACATTGCCAAGAACATGCTCGACAAGGGGTATCACAACGACACCCGCGACTGGACCGATGCTTGGTTTGCCGACATGAAAGACGCCGGTGCCAAGAAGGTATTTGGTTTCTTCGGTCCCGCATGGCTGATCAACTACGTCATGGCCGGCAACAGCGGTGGAACCAAGCCCGGTGAAGGCACCTATGGTGACTGGGCAGTGTGCGAACCTCCGGTAGGATTCTTCTGGGGTGGCACGTGGGTCATTGCAAACAACAACAGCCCCGTCAAGGACGCAGTGGGCAAGATCATCGAATGGATTACCCTGGACAGCTCCGAGACCGGTCTGCAGTACTTCTGGGCCAACGGCACCCTCAATGGGCCCGGCGGAACCAAGGACACTGTTGCTTCCGGTACGGTCATGAAGAAGAGCGACGGCACCCTGCCGTTCCTCGGTGGACAGGATATGTTTGACGTATTCGTACCCGCCGGCGCTTTCGCCACCGGTAAGAACAAGACCCAGTATGATGAAACCATCAACATCTACTGGCGTGATCAGGTTCGTTCCTACAGCGCAGGAAACAAGACCCGTTCTGCTGCTCTTGCAGATTTCAAGAAGCAGGTTGCCGACAACCTCGCAATCAGCGCCCTCTAAGGGAGTGTTGACTTCCAGGTGCGGGCTTGCAGCCTGCACCTGGATTCTTCTGCCAAACAGCATCGCCAGGATGGAAATTTGCTATTCCTGCTCGCTTCGATGCACAGTGAAACTTACTGGAGGAACACGCCATGCATAAGAAAGGCATCAACTATGCAAAGTACGGGTATTACTTTTCCATCCCTTTTGTGCTTGCCTATCTGATTTTCTCTCTCTATCCCACCATTTACACAGTAATCATCGGATTCACCGATCTCAGGGGCCTGGGGCGGACCACGTTCACATTTCTATCCGATCCCTTTGAGAACTTCAAGTTGATCTTGGCCAATGATACTTTCAAGAAATCAGTGGTCAATACTGCGGTCATCTGGATCATGAACTTCATTCCCCAGATACTGTTGGCCCTGCTGCTTACCGCCTGGTTCACCAACCGACGCTTCAAGGTCAAGGGGCAAGGCGCTTTCAAAGTGCTGATTTACATGCCCAACATCATTACCGCCGCTACCATCGCCATATTGTTCAACTCTCTTTTTGGGTATCCCAAAGGCCCGGTAAATGATTTATTCATGAGTCTGGGGCTTCTTGATGCTCCTGCCAACTTCCATATGCAGATATGGACTTCAAAAGGGGTCGTTGCATTCATCCAGTTCTGGATGTGGTACGGCAATTCCATGATCGTGCTTATTGCAGGGGTGCTCGGAATCAACCCGACCCTCTTTGAGGCTGCCGAGGTGGATGGTGCCACCCCGATTCAGATTTTCTTTAGAATCACCCTTCCCAGACTGAAAACCATCCTGCTCTACGTCCTGATCACCAGCATGGTCGGGGGTCTGCAGATGTACGATATTCCCAAGCTTTACCTGTGGGGAGGTCCGGACAACGCTACGCTTACTGCAAACGTCTTCATCCACAACCAGGCCTTCAGCGGCAGTTATCTCTACAATCGTGCAGCCGCCGCGAGCATGCTCATGTTCCTGATCATCGTCGTCCTCTCCATAGCCATGTTCTATCTCATGCGCGACAGGGGCGAGCAAAAAATCAGAAGGCAGGAGCGGGCACGCGTGCGTGCATTGAAGCAGGAGGCATCGGTATGAAGAGCTTGAAGGCATCTACGAATATCACCAAGACGATTATCTATGTCGTGTGTATTTTCCTCTCGATCCTAAGCATCTTCCCGTTCTGGCTCATGTTTGTGAATGCAACCAGAAGTACATTCCAGATCCAGCAGAACTCGGTTGCCTTGCTTCCTTCCTCATTTCTGCTCAGCAACTGGAAGATTCTCAACGGCAAAAGCTTCAACGCAGCGGTCGGCTTCATGAACTCCATGCTGGTAAGCAGCGGGGCCACGCTTTGTGCAGTCTACTTCTCCTCGCTTACCGCATACGCCTTGGTAGCCTATACCTGGAAACTTCGCCAGCCGTTCTTCTCCTTCATTCTGGCCATCATGATGATTCCGGCCCAGGTCACCGGTATCGGCTTTTATCAGATGATGTACCGGATAGGGTGGGTCAACAGCCTCTGGCCCTTGATTCTCCCATCCATTGCAGCCCCTGCCATGGTGTTCTTCATGCGTCAGTATCTTCTGGCCACCTTGTCGTTGGATATCGTGAATTCAGCCAGAATCGACGGAGCCGGGGAGTTTTACACGTTCAACCGCATCATTCTGCCGATCATGAAGCCGGCGATGGCAACCCAAGCGATTTTTACATTCGTCACCAACTGGAACAATTTGTTCATTCCGACAATCATCCTGACCCGAAGGGAGAAGTATACCATGCCGATCATGGTGAGCCTTCTGCGTGGGGACATTTATAAAACCGAGTATGGTTCGGTTTACCTGGGCTTGGCCCTAACGGTATTGCCGCTGTTTATCGTCTACTTCCTGCTCAGCAAGTACATTATTGCAGGCGTTGCTCTCGGGGCATTGAAGGAGTAGGAATCTCTTATTTGTTACAAGGAGTTTGGATGTATGCAGCAGAATAGGGAACGGGCAGAGCAGCTCTTGCGCAGTATGACCATCGAGGAAAAGGTGGCCCAGCTAGTATCTGCCTGGCTTGAAATACGGGAGGATGGAACCTTCAATGTTCGTGAATACGGACAGAAGGAGCAGCGTACCGGCGATGTATACCAAGAGGTGTTGGGCAAGGGCATCGGCCAGCTCACCCGGCCGTTCGGAACCATGGCCAACGACCCCCGAAAGCAGGCGAAAGCCATCAACAAACTCCAGCACTACCTGGTGACGCAGACCCGCTTGAAAATTCCAGCCATGCTCCATGAGGAGTGTTTGACCGGTGCGATGATCAAAGGGGCGACGGTTTTCCCTTCAGCCCTGAACTATGGGGCGACCTGGGATCCTGATTTGATCGGCCGCACAGCTTCGGCCATCGGTGATGAACTGAGAAGCCTGGGCATCCATCAGGGGCTCGCCCCGGTTCTGGATGTCGCCCGTGATGCCCGTTGGGGCCGTCTGGAAGAGACCTTCGGAGAGGACCCGTATCTGTGCGGCTTGATGGGTATCAGCTATGTGAAAGGCCTGCAAGGGCCCGGCCGTTCTCCCTTGGCAACGTTGAAGCACTTTGTCGGCCACTCGTTCAGCGAGGGGGCTCGCAACCATGCTCCGGTACACTGCGGGATGCGCGAGCTCCGCAACACCTTCGCCCTTCCCTTTGAAATGGTTGTACGCAATGCAAATCCGGGTTCGGTGATGCCTGCCTACCATGATATCGACGGCATTCCCTGCACCAGCAATTACAGCCTGGTAACCGACCTGCTGAAGAAGCAATGGGGCTTTGACGGCTTGATCGTAGCCGACTATGAAGCTATCGTGCAGCTGGTCAACGACCACCATGTCGCCGATGATATGGCCGAGGCGGCTGCTTTGGCGTTCAATGCCGGCATGGATATCGAACTTCCCGGTTTCACCGTCTTCAAGGAGGGACTCATCGAAGCCCTGTATCGGGGTCTGGTGACCGATGAGGCGCTGGACCGGTCGGTTCTCAGGATTCTTGAGGAGAAACTGCGCCAAGGTGTGTTCGAGCATCCTTACATCCAGGAGGATGCAATCGACATCGGGTCGGCGAAGAATCATGCGCTTGCCAGGGAAGTGGCGGAAAAGTCGTTGGTGCTGTTGAAAAATGATGGTACGCTGCCCTTGAAGAAGGGAATGAAGGTCGCACTCATCGGAGCTCTTGCAGACCACCCGTATGCAATGTTCGGCGGGTATGCTCCTCCGGTGCATCTGCAAGGTTCCCATGGTCCGAAGGAAACCGTCCCTGCATTGGCAAAGACCATACGGACGGCCCTGGAAGACGTGATGGGAAAAGAACAGGTGCTGTTTGAACCTGGTTGCATGCTCTATGAGAGCAAGGTGGAACGCGCCGTATTCTTCCCCGGCGACGTCAATGAACAGGGTGGCGGGACAGCGCATGAGTTGAGCAAGGATACGAGCGGGATCAAACGTGCCTGCGAAGCAAGCAGCAAGGCCGATGCAACCATTCTGGTCGTCGGGGACCTTGCCGGTCTGTTTGGACAAGGTACGGTCGGTGAAGGTTCGGATGCCTCCAGCCTCAATCTCCCCGGTGTGCAGGAACAGTTGATGGACGAAGTCCTGAAGACAGGTAAACCGGTGGTTGTAGTGCTTGTAAGCGGCAGACCCTATACCATGCATGCAGCAGTCACTGATGCACGTGCCATTCTCTCTGCCTGGCTACCCGGAGAAGGCGGGGGTGAGGCGATTGCCAGGACGTTGGTCGGGTTGAACAATCCGAGTGGTCGCTCTCCTCTCTCGTTCCCGAAATCGGTCGGTGCGATGCCGTACGTATACAATCATCACAAGAAAGCCGGCGGCCTGCCGACCCAGAAGCAGTTCGGGTCCTTGTTTCCCTTCGGACATGGTCTGTCCTACACCAGCTTTGCCTGGTCGGACTTCCAGGTCGAGCAGAATCAGATTCCCAATAACGGAGAATTCAAAGTGAGTCTGCAGGTTGAGAACAGCGGGAAGGTCGGCGGAGACGAGGTGATTGAGCTGTACATTCACGACAAGGTGGCCTCGATCGTCCGTCCGGTGAAGGAGCTGAAAGCTTTCGCCCGTGTGAGCCTTGAACCCGGCGAAAAGAAAAAGGTACTGTTCACCCTTCCTGCAGACCTGTTCTCCTTCATTGGAGAACGGATGGAACGGGTGCTCGAACGTGGAAGCTTCGACCTGTTGGTCGGTAAAAGCAGTGACGATATTGTATTTACAAGTGAAATCTCCATCCTTGGAGAACATAAAGTACTTCCCAAATCGTGGCGCTGTCTCTCCTCTGTTTCGATTGTCTCTGTGTCCTGATTCTCCTTTGGTTTCTTTTTACCTCCACGTTTGGCAACTTGCCTGATAGGTCACGCGATCAGGCAGGTTGCCTCTTTTCCTCCATACAGCTACCGTCACCTTGCATTTTGGAGCGGGTGGACTATGATGAAAACAGGTACGGAGGATTAAAACACGATGATACGCAAAGCACTTTTTGCTGGATCCTGGTATCCCGCCGATGAACAGGCACTCAGGCTCTTGATCAGCGAATCGATCGAGACGGTGCTGAAGAATACCACGTATCAGCACTGTCCTTACCGGTTTGCAGTCCTTCCCCATGCAGGATTGTTCTATTCCAAAACGGGTATTGCACCGTTCTTCGCCGCCGACCTCTCCAACGTCCGGCGTCTTGTCGTGCTTGCTCCGAGCCACTATGCAAACCTGGGCATGGACACCTTGGCCAGCTCTCCCCTTGATGGGATGGAAACCCCGTTGGGAATGCTGGAAAGCCAGAACCTTGCGAGTGCCAAAGCCAAGTACTTCTCTGCAATACAAAGTGAACACGCCTTGGAGATGGTACTTCCCTACATTGCAAGTCTTTCTCATCGGCCGAAGGTCACCCTGGCCCTCATCAGTCATTTTTCCCAGCCTCAAGCGGTTGCAGCCATTGCTGATGCGTTGGTCTCAGAGCTCGGACAGGATGAGATCAAGGAGGGCAGGACAGCCTTGATCGCCAGCAGCGATTTCACCCATTACGGCCCGCGTTTCGGCTACACCCCGTATCAGAGCGGAGCCCCCCTGAGAGTCAGGGAGGATGACCTGGCTCTCTCCCACCTGCTCTGCGAGGGACGGATCGAGGAGGCTTTCGCTTTTTGTTCATCAAAAAAGAGTACGGTATGCGGCTACGCTCCAGCCATGGTGGTCAGCCACATAGCCGGCCGCATGCAAAGCAGAGGATGGGTAGCCGATTACTACACGTCCTTGGACATCAGCTCATCGACGGACGCCAACTTTGTCGCCTATTCTACCATCCTGTGGAGGTAACGTATGGACCGTATGGTACACAAGCAATTGCTGTCACTCGCCCGCGAGGCTATTGCAGGTACATTGACCCATAATCCAACACCGCTCTGCGAAAGGCTGAAGGCGGAAAACAGTCTGCCTTTCAGCCTTGAGATGGGCTGCTTTGTCACCCTCAAAACAGACAAGGGTGATTTGAGGGGATGCATCGGCAATCTGTGGGGCAGGGGTCCCCTTTATCAGGAAATACCGGCGCTTGCGCGCCAATCGGCCTTCAGCGACCCGCGCTTTCATCCGGTTACCGAAGAAGAGCTGCCTCACCTCATCATAGAGATATCCCTCTTGAGCAGCATGCGGAGCATCGAAAATTGGTCTGACATTCGCCTCGGCATCGACGGTGTTCTGCTCACGCACGGCTACCATCGGGCGGTTTTTCTACCGCAGGTTGCCGTAGAACAGGGGTGGGACCTGCCGACGATGTTATCCCATCTTTCCATGAAGGCAGGACTCTATCCTCAGGCATACCTGGATGCAGCCTGCAGCTTTGAAGTATTCCAGGCGGAGGTCTTTGGTGAAGATCAGCTGTGACTTTTGCTACCACCGTTGCACCCTTGAGGAAGGCCAAAGCGGCCTCTGTTCGGTGAGGATGGTTCGTCAGGGCGAACTAGTGACTCAAGCGTATGGTCAGCTTGTAGCCCTTGCAGTCGATCCGGTGGAGAAGAAGCCGTTGTACCACTTCCTTCCGGGAAGCAAAACACTGTCGCTGGCGATGTACGGCTGCAACCTGCACTGCAATTTCTGTCAGAACTACACCATCAGCCAACCCTCCTTCATGCAGAACCCGGCAGCCGAACCTGTCGACGGACCGGCGCTTGTCTCTCTCGCCATGGAACGCAAATGCCCTTCGATCAGCTTCACCTACAGCGAGCCGCTGGTGTGGCAGGATTATATGCTCGAAGTTGCCTCTCTTGCCAAGGCCAAAGGGCTTGCAACCATCATGGTGACCAACGGCACATTCAGCGAGGAGGCCCTGAATCGGATTTTCCCCCTCATCGATGCCTACAACATCGACCTCAAGGGGGATGAACAATTCTACCGGCGCGTATGCAAAGGCAGTGCAAAACCTGTGTTGGACGCCATTGAATACCTTGTTCACAGGAAAGCCCATGTCGAAGTCACCACCATGGTCATGGAAAGCGAGCATGACACGGCCCACATCCTCACCCTCGCAAACCAGCTTGCCGTGCGGGGAGTGCAGGTGTGGCACCTGAGTCGATACTTTCCCCGCTACCTCGCAACAGAAAAGGCAACCTCTGAAACGTATATGAAGCAGTTGCTTGATGCAGTCTCATCTTCGCCCATCGAGTATGTCTATGCAGGGAATTCCGAGCAGAAGCAGGCCACCTGTTGTCCTTATTGCAATTCGCTCTTGATATCGGACAGACGATACGTTCCTGTGCACCCCGAAAAAGCATTCGTCGGAGGCAGGTGCAGCAGGTGCAACCGACAAATCTACGGGCGTTGGACATCCTGACATGCACGACCATTTTCTGCTACACTCGACCTTTCGAGGAGTGACAGGTGGTAAAACTGAGTGGTATAACTGTAGCCTACGGGGATCGTTTCATTCTCAAGGATGCGGATTTTTTAATAAAAAGCGGTGATAGAATCGGGCTTGTAGGTCCGAACGGCGCCGGCAAGACGACCTTGTTGCGTGTGCTGGCAGGCGAGGAACAAGCCGACAGCGGCCAGGTGCTCATCGACAATAATACCGTGATCGGCTATTTCAGCCAGAATGTCGGTGAGATGCAGGGCCGAAGCGCCCTGATGGAAGTCATTGCCGGCTCGGGATCGGTCTATGAGATCGGTTTGGAGCTCGAGGCGCTTGAGCACCGTATGGGCGATGCAAGTCAAGTGTTCAGTGATGCCGACATGGAGCGTTACGGGCAACTTCAGACCGAGTTCCTTGCCCGCGACGGGTATGACCTGACCCAGCGAAGCGAAGAGATTCTCACCGGTCTGGGTATTGGGCCGGACCGCTATCATGAGCCGGTGGAGCACTTCAGCGGCGGTTGGAAGATGCGCATCGCCCTTGCCAAGATCCTTGCCTTGAATCCTGATGTACTGTTGATGGATGAACCCACCAACCATTTGGATCTCGAATCGATCATCTATCTTGAATCCTGGCTTGCAAGCTTCAAGGGTGATGTGGTGATGACCAGTCACGACCGCCAGTTCATGACCCGGATCTGCACCCGAACCGTCGAGGTGGCAAACGGTCAGGTCACCAGCTACAGCGGCGACTACGATTTCTACATCCGTGAACGCGAAATCAGGCGGGAGCAACTCATCGCCACCTACAACCGGCAGCAGGCCAGGTTCGCAAAGGACGAGGAGTTCATCGCCAAATTTGCCGCCCGGGCAAGCCATGCATCCTTGGTGCAATCACGCATCAAGGCGCTGGAAAAGATTGAACGTATTACACTTCCTGCTGAATCAAAGATCATGCAGGTCCAGTTTGCTCCCTGTCAGCGAAGCGGGGACCAGGTGGTGGTCCTCAAGGACCTGACCAAGCGCTGGCCCAAGGCCCAAGGCGGTGAGCATACCGTCTTTGAGAATATCAGCGGAGTTGTCATGCGGACCAACAAGATTGCCTTGACCGGTATCAACGGAGCGGGCAAGTCCACTCTTCTGAAAGTCATCGTCGGACTTACCGAGGCTTCCAGCGGTGAAGCCACGCTTGGCGCAAGTGTGAACATGGGATACTTCAGTCAGTACTCATCCGACGTACTGGACCCCAATAAAACAATCTTCGAAGAGGTCTTCGATAGGGTTCCCATGTCCACCATCCCCTCCATACGCTCGATGCTCGGCTCCTTCCTGTTCAGCGGTGACGATGTGGACAAGAAGATCGGGACGCTGAGCGGGGGAGAGAAGAGCCGGGTGATGCTGGCCTGCATGTTATCGGTTCCGGTCAACTTCCTGGTACTGGACGAACCGACCAACCACTTGGACATCCAAAGCCGCGAGGTGTTGCTGGATGCTCTCTCACGCTTTGAAGGAACGCTGATGATCGTCAGCCACGATCGGTATTTCCTCAAGCATCTTGCCAACCGTGTGTTCGAGTTGGACAAGGGTGTGCTCAATATCTATGAAGGAGACTATGCCTATTACCTGCACAAGTCGGGCAGGGAGTAGAAAGGAAAAGCCATGGAACAAGACTATGTGGATAAAGCGATGCTGTTGCGCAGCAAAGGCTACAACTGCGCCCAAGCGGTGGCCTGCACCTTTTGTAATGAAGTCGGCTTGCCTGAACAAACACTCTTTTCGCTGATGGAAGGGTTTGGAGGCGGGATGGGATCTCATCAGGGAACCTGCGGAGCGGTAAGCGGGGCGGTGGCCATTGTAGGGTTGTTGACCAGCAAGGGCAGTGTAGAGGGTGGGACGAAGAGCCTTTCCTATAGCCGGTCGTCTGCAATACTATCGGAGTTTTCCCGGAAGAACGGCAGCCTGGTCTGCAAGGACCTGCTTGGAGATGAGACTGGTATTGTGTTGCGTAGTTGCGATGGTTGCGTTGAAGATGCTGTACGTTTGGTGCATAAAATGTTGCAAAAAGCGATTAGTGAAAACAACTAACTGCATTACTACAACATAATTGTCCAATACGTGTAGATTTTGTTGCAAAACTACTTGTATAAGTATGCAATTTTGGCTATCGTACGCCTATGCAGACAGCCAAACAACGAGTTGCCCTCCTTCTTGGAAGTGAGAACGACCTAAGCCTGGTACAGCCGGCCATCAAGGCCCTTGCAGAATTGGAAATTCCCTACTCTGTACGGATACTCTCAGCCCACCGACTCGGTGACGAAGCCTGTCAATTTGCCTCTGACGCCCGAAGTGAAGGGTTTGGTGTTTTGATAGCTGCAGCGGGAAAAGCCGCCCACCTGGCAGGCACGCTGGCGAGTAGAACCCTGCTGCCGGTCATCGGGCTTCCTCTTTCCGCCTCCCTGGGTGGCTTGGATGCCCTGCTTTCCACGGTTCAGATGCCCAGCGGGTATCCAGTGGCTACAGTCGCCATCGACGGGGCGGCCAATGCAGCACTGCTTGCCGCCCAAATACTGGCCTTGTCCGACTCCGAGCTGCTTGTGCGGCTTGACGAGCGAAGAAAGGCGGGCCAGGAGGCTGTGCGCGAAGCCGATAGGAGAATTGCGAAGAGCTTTATGTAGATAAGGCTCTTTTTTTATTGCAACAGGGGGAAGCGATGCAAAAGCTGTCCATGCTTTACGAAGGAAAGGCGAAACGGGTGTATGAAACCGACATCAAGGGTGTCTATATTGTTTCATACAAGGATGATGCTACTGCGTTCAACGGTAAGAAGAGAGGCTCGATTCTAGGAAAAGGAGCTATCAACAACCAGATTACCAACCATCTGATGCAACTGCTTGCCAAAGAAGGCATCCCGACGCATTTCGTCCAGCAGCTCTCAGAGACGGAAACGGCAGTGAAGGCGGTACGCATAATTCCCTTGGAAGTAATCGTACGTTCTATTGCCGCAGGTTCGTTGTCCCAGCGACTGGGTCTTGAAGAAGGCACCAGACTGGCAAGTACCGTCCTTGAATTCTGCTACAAGCGTGACGATCTGGGGGACCCCTTGGTGAACTCCAGTCATATCAAGGCCCTCGGTCTTGCCACCGAAGCGGAGCTTGAACTCATCAAGCGCTACAGCCTTGCAGTCAACGACATCCTCAGCGACTACCTTGCAAAGGTCGGCATCGCCTTGATCGACTTCAAGCTGGAGTTCGGGGTCACCGAAGACGGAATGCTGGTTCTCGCCGATGAGATCAGCCCTGATACCTGCCGGTTCTGGGATGTCAAGACAGGCAGGAAGCTCGATAAGGATCGATTCCGTCGGGATTTGGGGGATGTTGAAGAGGCGTATCACGAAGTGATGCAACGCCTTCTGGGGAGAAGCTGAACGTGGGCGGCCTCAAGGAGGCGTGCGGGCTGTTCGGCATCAGTTCGGCACACAAGGAGCACATAGGCCTTGCCTGTCACTACGGTCTGTATGCCTTGCAGCACCGTGGTCAGGAAGGGTGCGGCATTGCACTGAACACCGACGGTGAGTTGTCGTTGCAGAAAGATTTGGGTCTGGTGAATGAAGTCTTTCCCAAAGCCTTGGTCTTTGATGAGGAGAAGACCCGGATGGCCATCGTCCATACCCGCTACGGGACGAGCGGGGAGCGGTCGCGGGAGAACGTACAGCCGCTGCTGGTCCGCCACCATGCAGGGAGCATGGCGATCGCCCACAATGGGAATCTGACCAACGACGAGTCGCTGCGTTCGCAGTTCGAGCGGGACGGCTGCCTGTTTCACACCACCAGCGACACCGAAGTCATCGCATATCTCATTTACAAGCACCGTTTGACTACACACACCATCGCAGAGGCGATTGAAAAAGCGATGGCTGAATTGGAAGGGGCCTATTCACTGTTGATCATGACCTCCTCCCAACTTATTGCAGTACGCGATCCCCGGGGTTTCAGGCCGCTGTGTCTGGGAAAACTGGAGGATGGGTATGTGTTTGCCAGCGAAAGCTGCGCCCTCGATGCGGTGGGAGCCTCCTTTGTCCGGGACCTTCAGCCCGGGGAGATTTGCATCGTCGACCGGGCGGACCAGCGCCTGACCAGTTCGATTGTGCATACGAACAAGGTCAAGAGCAGCCTGTGCGTCTTTGAGTTGATTTATTTCGCCCGCCCCGACAGCGTGATCGACACCATCAGCGTGCATCAGGCGCGTATCAGAAGCGGATCTTTCTTGGCCTTGGAACACCCCTGCCAGGCTGATGTGGTGATCGGGGTGCCCGACAGCGGCATCGACGCAGCCATCGGCTACTCACGTCAGTCGGGCATTCCCTACGGTATCGGCTTCATCAAGAACAAATACATCGGCCGTACCTTCATCCAGCCGAAGGCGGGGGACAGGGAGAGCGGGGTGCGCATCAAGCTCAACCCCATCGCCTCCACGGTCAGGGGAAAGCGGGTGGTGCTCATCGACGACTCCATCGTCAGGGGGACCACCAGCAAGCGCATCGTCCGACTGCTTCGGGAGGCGGGGGCGAAGGAAGTTCACCTTCGTTCCTCGGCCCCTCCCTTTCTCCACCCCTGTTATTACGGCACGGACATCAATTCACGCAAGGATCTGCTTGCCTGCAAGTATGACATGCAACAGATGAAAACGATTCTTGACGTCGATTCACTGGGATTCCTGCTTCCCGAGCAGGTTGTCAAACTCAGCGACCATCCCGGCATCGGGTTTTGCAGTGCATGCTTCACCGGCGTGTATCCCGGTGCAGTACCCCAAGGAGGCAACAATGCACAATGACAGTTACAGCACACGGTATGAAGAAGCCGGGGTGGACATCAGGCGCGGTTATCAAGCGGTTGAACTGATGAAAAAGCATGTTGCATCCACCTATACACGTGGTGTCATCTCCGATCTGGGAGGCTTCGGCGGTCTGTTTGAGCTGGATGTGAAAGAGACCCCCAATCCGGTGTTGGTGTGCGGAACCGACGGGGTTGGCACAAAACTCAAGCTTGCATTCGCTCTTGACCGTCACGATACCATCGGCATCGACTGCGTGGCCATGTGTGTCAACGATGTCATCTGCTGCGGCGCCAAGCCTCAAGTCTTCCTGGACTACATCGCCCTGGGTCGCTTGGAACCTGAAAAAGTCGAGCAAATCGTCAAAGGTGTCGCCCAAGGTTGCAAAGAGGCAGGGTGCGCCCTCATCGGGGGTGAGACCGCTGAAATGCCCGGCTTGTATCAGGAAGGGGAGTACGACTTGGCGGGTTTTTGTACCGCTTTGGTCGACAAAAGCAAGGTGTTCAACAATGCAGGCATAGCCGAAGGCGATGTCTTGATCGCCCTTCCCTCAAGCGGGGTGCACTCCAACGGATTTTCCTTGGTCAGGCATATCTTCAACGTGGACGACAAACCTGAAATCCTGAAGGTGTTCTACCCGGAACTGGGGATGACCCTCGGCCAGGCTTTGCTGGAGCCCACCCGCATCTATGTCAAAGAAGTGCTTGAGCTTGCCCGGCACATTACCGTCAAGGGGGCGTCGCACATCACAGGCGGCGGGTTCTATGAGAATATTCCCCGTTCCCTCCCTGAAGGCCTTGGCGCCAGGATACGGAGAAGCGATGTACGGGTACTGTCGATCTTCAAACTGCTTCAGCGTACCGGTTCAGTCAGCGAGCACGACATGTTCAATACCTTCAACATGGGGGTGGGGATGGTCCTTACCGTAGGTAAAGAGGATGCCGCAGCCGCCTTGGCCCTGCTTGAAGGCTCCTATCTTCTGGGTGAGGTGGTGGCAAGCGACAAGGCGTGTGAGCTGGTATGATTCGTATAGCGGTGTTGGTAAGCGGTGATGGCAGCAATCTCCAGGCTCTGCTGGATGCCCAGAAGCGGGGGGAGAATGCTGATGGACGTATCGTTCTTGTAATCGGCGACCGCCGATGCACCGCCCTCGAGCGGGCCGAACGGCATGACATTGAGGCTGTCGGATTGGACAGACGAACGCTGGGTGGGAAAGCGTTTGAGAGCCGGTTGCTTGCATGTTTGGGACAGCACAACATCGATTTAATTGTGCTGGCAGGGTTTCTTAGCATCCTCTCCTGTGAGGTGACAGAGCGCTATCGGCGACGCATCATCAACATTCATCCCTCCCTGATACCCAGTTTCTGCGGAAAAGGGTATTATGGACTGCGTGTTCATCAAGCAGCCCTCCATCGGGGGGTGAAAATCAGCGGGGCAACCGTGCACCTGGTCGATGAAGTTGCCGACGGCGGTCCGATCCTCGCCCAACAGGCGATCGATGTACTCGGCGACGACACCCCCTCATCCCTGGGGCGACGAATTTTAGAGCAGGTGGAGTGGAAACTGCTTCCAAGGACAGTGGCCTCCTACTGCCTGTACATGGAGAGAAACATGAGTCTACTACAGAACCTGGCTGCAAACAGGTACCCCGGCAGGGGAATTGTATGCGGTTTGAATGAGAGAGGAAATGCAATCATCGCCTACTTCATTACAGCGCGTAGCAGTCACAGCAAGAATCGCTGTCTGGTGGCCGAAGGCGATACGGTGCGAACAAAGGCCGTCGATGAGAGCCTTCTTGTCGATCCCTCGCTGATCATCTACCGTGCAATGGACAGGCTGGGTGAAGATGTAGTGGTGGCAAACGGCGATCAGAGCGATACAATTCTGGATGGCTTGAGACAGGGAAGGACCCTGCAGGCCTCCCTTGAAAGCCGCACGTTCGAGCCTGATGCGCCCAACTACACCCCCCGCATCAGCGGTCTCTTTCACCTTGGGCAAGATCCTTTCTACACACTGTCCATTCTCAGGCGTTCAGACGATGGAAGCTGCGATCGTTCTTATTACTCCTATACAGAGTTGGAAAAGGGAAAAGCCCATCTTATACACACCTACGAAGGGGACGGCAACCCGCTCCCCGGTTTCACAGGAGAGCCGAGGGAGGTGGATCTGGCCGGTGATGCCGACTCGATAGCCGACCGAATATGGGAGATGCTTGACAGGCAGTATCGTGTGGCCGTGTGTGTCAAGGAGATCAATCTGACAGGCACTGATGCAGTGTTTGCAATCAGACAAGGAGCGGATAATGGATTGTATTGAGCTGAAGTATGGATGCAACCCCAATCAACGGATGGCGAGCATCTGTGTCGAGGAGGGCAGGCTGCCTCTGACCGTACTCAACGGGAGGGCGGGGTACATCAATTTATTGGATGCCCTCAACGGCTGGCAGCTGGTCCGCTCCCTTTCCAAGGCCACCGGATATGCAAGTGCAGCTTCTTTCAAGCATGTCAGCCCTGCAGGTGCAGCGGTTGGTCTGCCTCTTGATGAGGCCGAGCGGCAAATGTACTTCATTGGGGAGAAGACCGAACTCAGTGACTTGGCCGTCGCTTATGTGCGGGCCCGGGGTGCCGACCGCATGTCCAGTTTCGGTGATTTCATCAGCCTCAGCTGTGAGTGCGACCTCTCAACCGCCCAGATCATCAAGAGCGAGGTCTCCGACGGAGTCATCGCCCCATCCTACAGCAAGGAAGCCTTGGAGGTGTTGAAAAAGAAGAAGGGCGGGGCCTATACCATCCTGCAAATCGATGAGGATTATGAACCGCCGCTGCAAGAAACACGGTCGGTATTCGGCATTACTTTCAAGCAGATGCGCAATACCCAAATCCTGGACCTTTCGGTTCTTACGCCCATTGTAACCGCGAATCGGAACCTTCCTCCTGAAGCTGAATTGGATTTGCTGGTAGCCCTCAATACGCTCAAGTACACCCAGTCCAACTCGGTCTGTTATGCCAAACGCGGNNCAGACCATCGGGGTGGGGGCGGGACAACAGTCCAGGATTCACTGCACGCGCCTGGCCGGCGAGAAAGCCGACATGTGGCAGCTCAGGCAGAGCGGGAGGGTTCTTTCGCTTCCATTCCTGCCGAACCTGAGCCGCAACGACAAGGATAATGCCGTTGAGCTTTTTTTGCGCTCCGAGACAGCGCAATGCAAACGGTTCCTTACCACCGATGTTTCTGCCATGACCGAGGATGAGAGGCGATCTTTCCTCGCACAGGTTTCAGGGGTGAGCCTGGCCAGTGACGCCTTCTTCCCTTTCCGTGACAACATCGATCGGGCGGCCCGAAGCGGTGTTTCCTATATTGCTCAGAGCGGGGGATCTCTTAGGGACGAGGAAGTGATCCAGGCCTGCAACGAGTACGGCATGGTCATGGTCGCCAACGGCATCCGCCTCTTCCACCACTAGCATGCGTATCCTCATCATCGGCAGTGGAGGTCGTGAACACGCCTTGGCGAAGGCACTGAGCAAGCCGCAGCACGTCCATGAGCTGTTTGCAATCGGAAGGAATGCAGGGATGCAGAGCCTGTGCAGCATGGCCGATATCAGCATGTCCGACCATGCGGCCATCGCAGCATACGCCTTGAGTCAGCAGATCGAGCTTGCAGTCGTCGGACCCGATGAACCGTTGGTCAACGGATTAGCCGATGCATTCAGATCTCACGGCATCCCTTGTTTCGGCCCCTCCAAGGAGGCGGCCAGGATTGAGGGCAGCAAGGCCTTTTCAAAAGCCTTTATGCAACGCCACCATATTCCCACTCCTGCCTACCGGGTGTTCAGCGACTGCGACCAAGCATATTCCTATCTTGTTGACTGCGAATTACCGGTTGTTGTGAAGGCAGACGGCCTTGCCTTGGGCAAGGGGGTGGTCATTGCATTCGATCGCGAAACAGCCTTCAAGGCTGTGAAACAGATGATGGTCGACGACCAATTCGGTGCGAGCGGGAAAACGGTGGTCATCGAAGCGTATGCAAGCGGTCCTGAAGTCTCTCTTTTGGTTTTCAGCGACGGAGTTAATGCCAAGGCGATGGTCAGCGCCATGGATCACAAACGTGCCTATGACGGTGATGCAGGGCCGAATACCGGCGGTATGGGGGCGATCGCACCAAACCCTTGGTACACTGAGGAGATTGCCGCGTTGTGTGAGAAGACCATCATCGAGCCTACCTTGCAGGGGCTTCGTGAGGAGGGCATTCCCTTTACCGGCTGTCTCTTTTTCGGTCTTATGCTCACCCAGGCAGGGCCGGTGGTCATCGAGTACAACTGCCGCTTCGG